>JACKQG010002939.1_pt1 | contig 21516 bp, 13 predicted proteins | sample 8237621 | NCBI WGS metagenome assembly JACKQG01 (sample SAMN15677084, study PRJNA649215) | marine metagenome | biome: marine; feature: Black Sea; material: saline water; isolation source: suspended particulate matter (SPM) from the Black Sea western gyre | collected 2013-06-09/2013-06-10 | depth... | reverse complement strand
GCCCATGGCATTAGCCGAACTGCTCGAAGCACTGGGACAAATCTATCCGGAAGATCGACTACTGACCGGTCCGGCGGAGTTGGTGCCGTATGAATCGGATGGGCTGACGGCATTTCGCGTCAAGCCAGCCGGGGTCGTGCTGCCCGAGACGCAGGAGGAAGTCGTCCAGACGGTGCGTCTGTGTCATCGTCACCGAGTCCCTTTCGTGGCGCGTGGCAGTGCGACTAGTCTGAGTGGCGGATCGGTGCCGGTCGAGGACGGTTTGGTCATCGCGCTGAATCGGCTCAATCGCATCGTTCGCTACGATGCGAAACAGAGAATCGCCGTGGTCGAGCCAGGCGTGGTCAATTGGAAGGTGTCTCAGACGTCCGCCGCCGATGGCCTGTACTACGCCCCCGATCCGTCCAGCGGTCCGGTGTGCACGATCGGCGGTAACATCGCATTCAACTCGGGCGGCGCCCACTGTCTGAAGTACGGCATGACGGCCAACCACGTGCTGGGGATCAAAGCTGTGCTGCCCGATGGCGAGGTCGTTCAGCTTGGCAGTGACAGTCTGGAACCGTGCGGGCCGGACCTGACCGGGATGTTCAACGGGTCGGAGGGCCTGTTCGGGATCGCTTTGGAAATCACAGTTCGCCTGCTGCCAAAGCCCGAGGCGTTCAAGACCGTTTTGGCGGCATACGACTCGCTCCGGCGAGCCGGAGACGGCGTGGCCATGGTCGTCGCCGCCGGGCTGCTGCCTGGGGCCATCGAAATCATGGATCGGTTGGCGATCGAGGCAGCCGAAGCAGCGGTGAACGCGGGCTATCCGTCCGATGCCAAAGCAGTACTGGTCGTCGAGTTGGAAGGCCCGAGCGAGGAGGTCGAAGCCGAGCATCCACGATTGATGGAAGTGCTCGAGCGATCCGGCGCGTACGAGATACGAGTCGCCCGGGATGACGCCGAGCGGGCCGTGATTTGGAAGGGGCGCAAGAGCGCCTTTTCGGCTGTTGGGCGGCTTAGTCCTGATTACATCGTACAAGATGGCGTGGTGCCTCGGACAAAGCTGGGCGAGGCGTTGGCGGAAATCGAGCGTATGAGCGACGAATACGATATTCGCGTGGCCAACGTGTTCCATGCCGGTGACGGCAATCTTCATCCGCTGATCCTGTACGACGGTCGTGAGCAAGGTGCGGTGGAACGCGCCGAGCGTTTGGCCGGTGAGATCCTGCGTATGTGTATCCGGCTGGGCGGGTCAATCACTGGCGAGCACGGTGTTGGGCTGGAAAAACGCGAAGCCCTGCAAGAGATGTTCGGGCCCAAAGACACGGAGTTCATGGTCCGAATCCGCCAGTCCATCGACCCCGAACAATTGGCTAACCGCGGCAAGATGTTTCTTGCTTGACCATGGAAACCGCAACAACGATCGAACAGGTTCAGGATGCCGTCGCGAACCGGTCGCGCGTGCGCGTCGCCGGCGGCGGCAGCAAGCCGGCGCTTTCGGCCGATGCCGATTTGTCGCTTGCGGAGTTGAGCGGCGTATTGGAGTATGATCCAAGCGAGTTCACGTTCACGGCTCTGGCAGGCACGCCGATTGCCGAGGTCGAGAAGCTGCTGGCCGAGCACGGTCAGTACCTACCGTTTGATCCTCCTTTGGTGAAATCCGGCGCGACATTGGGCGGAACCGTGGCCGCTGGGCTGTCCGGCGCGGGGCGTTACCGATACGGCGGAGTGCGAGACTTCTTGATGGGGGTGCGCATCGTCAATGGCGATGGGGAATTGGTTCGCGGCGGCGGCAAGGTGGTCAAAAACGTCGCGGGCTTCGAGCTACCGAAACTGATGGTGGGAAGCCTTGGGCGATATGGCATCATGGTTGAACTCTCCTTCAAGGTCTTTCCGGCTCCGGCGGCCACGGCGACCGTTGGCGTCGAGTTTCCGGATCTCGCGGCCGCGTTGGGAATGATGGATCGGCTTACCGTTTCTCCGCTGGACGTTGCCTGCCTGGACCTGGAACCGCCGAGCCGCCTTTGGATACGCATGGGCGGTTTGGCGGAGAGTTTGCCCAAACGCGTTGAGCGGCTCTGCGGGCTGATTGGGGGCAGCGGCACTATTGTGGACGTGCCGGGTGACACGGAAACCGCTCTGTGGAAGAATGCCCGAGATTTTGCCTGGTTGCCTGAGAATCACGGATTGGTGAAGGTTCCCCTCGTGCCATCCCAAGTTTCGCTGGCCGAGGAACTACTGGCGTCTTGCGAATCTCCGGTCCCTAGACGCTACAGCGTCGGCGGCAATGTTGTCTGGTTGGCGTGGCCGCAGGAGTTGCCGCCGTCGAGGTTGGAGGAGATTCTGGCGACACTTGACCGGCCGGCCCTGGCTTTGACCGGTAACTGGTCGAACCCGCTGTTGCGGAGGCATCCTGAAAACGCGTTTGCTGACCGGCTACTTCAAGTGTTTGATCCCAAAGGCAGGTTTGGCCAGCGAGCGGAACCTGCAGTGAACTGATTGTCACGGCGACTACCATGCAACACGAGATTCCCGTCGACAAGATCGGCCCCCATGGAGAACCGATGAGTCGGGCCGTGGAAGCGTGTGTGCATTGCGGATTCTGTTTGCCCACGTGTCCGACGTACGCCGTATTGGGCGAAGAGATGGACTCGCCGCGCGGTCGAATCTATCTGATGAGAGATCTGCTCGAAGGCAAGTTGGAAGCGAACGGCGCTGCTGTGTACCTGGATCGTTGCCTCGGTTGCCTGGGATGTGTCACGGTGTGCCCGTCGGGCGTGAGTTTCGGCGAACTGATCACGCCGTTCCGCATGAAGGCGGAAGCTGAACGCAAACGCTCCGTCTCAGACCGTCTGCTTCGCCAACTTGTGCTCCGGACGGTGCCTCACCCAGGTCGCTTCCGGATGATGGCAACGCTGGGTCGATTGGCCAAACCGCTGCGCGGTCTCGTGCCGGGCCGCCTTCGCGAGATGGTTGATCTCTTGCCAGATCGACTCCCAAAGTCGCAGCCGCTGCCCGAAGTCCATCCGGCCGAAGGAGAACGTCGAGCCCGAGTGGCGATGCTGGCGGGTTGCGCCCAGCAGGTGCTGGCTCCGGAGATCAATTGGGCCACGTTGCGCGTGCTGGCTCGGAACGGCGTCGAGGTTGTGATTCCGAAGGGCCAAGGCTGCTGCGGCGCGCTGGCGGCACATACCGGTGCCGGCAACGAAGCCAAGGCATGCGCCCGGCGGAACATCGAGGCGTTCCCCAACGATGTCGATGCCGTGGTCACCAACGCTGCCGGTTGCGGGTCGGGTATGCACGAGTACCCGCTGTGGCTGAAAGGAGAAGCGGAAGAGTCCGCTGCTGAGGCATTTGCCGTGAAGGTGAAGGACGTTAGCGTTGTGCTGTCCGAGTTGGGACTCGAACCGCCTGGCGAACTCGCACAGCCGCTCAGCGTTGCCTATCACGATTCGTGCCATCTGGCTCATGCCCAACGGGTCACGTCAGAGCCCCGCCGGCTGCTTGCGACAATATCCAACCTGAAGCTGCTAGAAGTGCCCGACGGCGAGATCTGCTGCGGATCGGCCGGCACGTACAACATCGAGCAGCCGCAGATTGCGGGCGAATTGGGCGAACGCAAAGCCAACGCGATTCTCTCCACGGGGGCCCAGGCCGTGGTTGCCGGGAACATCGGCTGCATGGTACAGATCGAAGCCCATCTTCGCCGCGAACGACGCCCCTTGCCGGTCTACCACACGATGCAATTGCTGGACATGGCATATCGTTCGGCAGACGCGACTTGATCAATCCGGCTTCAAATCGCCGCGGAATCGCGCAAGCAGGTCGTCGAGCGAGCCTTCGAGGAACCAGAACGTTTGCCGGGTAGTCGTCTCGTGGTTCGGGGGCACCTTCACGGTGGAATCCGTATGAAGACAGGTGAACAGCGTATTCGTCGCCACGGACAAGCTGTCGCTGCCGATTCGACCGCTGGCTACCACTCGCCGGCCGTCGCGGGAGACAACCGCCAGTAACGCCCACTGCTGGTTTTTACCCAACTCGCTGGCGCGAGCCCCCGTTATCCACCGCACGCAATTGCCCCCACGAGAGAGGCGGCGCATGGGCACAAACTCGCCCGCCGAGTTCAACGCGTAGGTCCGGAGTTGTTCGCAATCGTAGAACATCGGGGCGCCTTGCAGATTGAAACACGAACTCGTGCGATAGCTACCAGGTTCGTCTGTCAGGTTCGTAGCCGTGAAGTGCTGTTCGACAACGTCGTCGTGTGCGAGAAACTCGGCATCGACACGCAATTCCTCAAATCGCATTTGGTATGCGGCCTTGGCCCCCGTTCGAGCTTTCCAGGTCATATCCGGTGTCTTGCGCCAAGTCATCACGCCTTGACCGTTCCAGATGATCGTCTCCGGTGCCGTCAGCCCCACGCGGTTTCCCGCGATCCCAGGAATCTGGATCGACAAATGTCGCGAAGCGCCACCGCCTGCGGCGAGAACGGGGATGTCACTGCCTTCGACTGTGCGGAGTTGTTTTGCGGCGTCTTCGGGGGACACAGCCTTGTCGGGCCGGGATTCCGAGACCCGCGGAGGCGTATCGCCGCCGTCCAGGGCGCATCGGAAGCCGGTGAACGCCGAGCGCCAGCCTTCGTATGCGTACCAACCGGAGGCGACTCGGTAGTTGAGCGGGTCCTCGTGAAACCAACTTGCGCCTTTCATCAGCCGGAATTGAACGCCGTGATGCGGCATCACGTCCGATACCCACTCCAGAACTTGCCCCGCAAAGTCCTCGACATCATCCTCGCTGGTGCCGCATCCGCCGCTGCCGACAGGCCGCGTCGCAGGTAGTTCCCAGTACACTTTTTCCGGACGCTTCAACTCGACCGGCCCCGGCCACTGATCGCCCCAAGCAAAAGGTTCGCGTTCAGTTCCGCCGATGGCCGCTTCCCACTCCGTGGCGTTGGGCAGTCGTTTGCCCGCCCATTTCGCGTAGGCTTCCGCGTCAATGCCACTGATCCCGGCCACAGGATGGTTCGCATACTCGCGCGGAAACACGCCGCCCCATCGTTGCCACCACGAAGGCCTCGCGTGGCTCGTCGCCTCGACGAACGCTAGATACTGCGCGTTGGTGACCGGATGCTGGTCGATCCAGAACGCTGACACGGCGGCCTGGCGTCGCGGCAGATCGTCGTTCAACCAAGTGGGATGACAGTCGAACCGCTTGGCCACTTCCGCACGTTCTTGCTCGCTTGTTCCTACCGTAACTTGGCGAGCCGCCACAAACACCATTCCGTTCTGGTGTTGGACGGTGGGCTGCCCCGCGTGAAGCGCGACCGTCGCTGCCAGGCACACCATCCCAAGAGTCCCGCTCGCCACGAATCCGGTTATTCTGTGTACGTCCATAGCTCATCCTCCCGAGTTGGCCCAACCCCAGCATACGCCTGAATCATAGCCGTGACGAAAACCGGCTGTCAATTTCTGCGTAGGGAATTGCCGGACACGGCTACAGTTTTCAGCATCCGAAAAGGACCTCTTTGGCAGTAGGTCGCCGCAAGCGTCGTGCAAAACATGTACAATTGCGGTCACGATTTTCAACACACGACCCGCCGCGGCGGTCCTCTCAAATGAAGGAAGATTTCATGCGCTTTGACTCATTAACAAAAGCACCGATAGTTGTTGCGATTGCCGCCGGCATCTTGGCTCTGGCCACCTTCGGCACGCACGTCTGCGCCGCACCGCTTCGTGCCGGCGTGGCAGTCGAGAGTATCACCGCCGACAATCCAACCGTCGTTGTCCATGATCCACTTCGGGCCAAGGCGCTGGTGGTGGACGATGGGACAACAAAAGCCGTGATTGTCGCTTTGGATGTCGGCGGCGTTTCGACCACGTTGCTTTCGATGATCCGCTCGCGTCTGCGAGACGAGTTTGGCATAGAAGGAGCAAACGTGCTCGTTGGTGCCTCGCACAATCATCATACCCAAGGCCAAGTGGTCAGCGACGTTGCGGATCGAGCGATCAAGGCTATCCGGCGGGCGACGGAGACGATGGTACCCGTCAAGATCGGCGTCGGTACCGGCCATGAAGACCGGATCATGATGAATCGACGTCTCCGTCTGAAGGATGGCCGGTCGTGGACGATCCGCCGCGCCAATCCGTCGCCGCGGGCTGCGGACATCGCTGGCTTGGGACCGTTGGATCCGGAAATCGGCATCCTCCGCGTTGACAAGACGAACGGCGATCCGTTAGCCGTGCTGTACAACTTTGCTGGACACGCCTACGGTGGCGTACCGAACGACGGTGTCACCGCCGACTTCCCCGGTTTTGCGTCGGCAGTGCTCGAAGAGGCGTTCGGGCACGGTGCCGTGGCCCTCTTCCTGCAAGGCGCTTCCGGCGATATCACGCCGATCCGCTACAAAAACGTCGACACGCCGCCACCGACCGAGCAGTTGGGGACAATGCTCGGGCTGAGCACGTTGAAGGCCGTCAATCGGATTGAGACGCAGGAAGGTGGTACGATCAAGGCCATTTCCGAGACCGTCGAACTGCCGAGGAGACAAGACGCGGAAGATCGCGTCGAATCGTTGGAGGCGCAACAGGAGGAGATTCTGCAGTTCCTCACGGGGATCGGGTGCGGTACGCACGGCGCCGGAACGTTCCTGAACTTCAAGAGCTTTCTGCCTCTGTACATGAAGCACACCGTAGACCCAGACCATCCGTCTTACTCGTCGTACCTTTACGCTCACGAAGAGGCAACGGGTAACAAGGGCCTTGAGCACCTCGATGCCGAGAACCGGAAGCGGGTCGAAAAGTACCTGGAATGCATCCGACAGATGGAACGGCTGATCCGCATTCGCTCGAATCTTCAAATGATGCGACGACATGCAAAGCGAACGGGCGGAGGAAGCATTGCCGTTGAAGTCCAAGGAATCAGAATCGGCGACTTTGTGCTGGTGACGTTTCCCGGCGAGTTGTTCGCCGAAATAGGTTTGCGAATCAAGAAGCAGTCGCCATTTGAACACACGTTTGTCGCGGGCTACACCAACGGCCATCTCGGCTACGGCCCCACCACCGATGCCTATGAGGGCCAGGCTTACGAGGATTGCCTCACGCCATTCGCGTCCGAATGGCAAGAGATCTACGAAGCGAAAGTGCAGGAGATCATAGGTCGGCTAAAGACGACCGATCCCTGAAAGGGACGAGAACGATGAGATCCTCCCTTTTCACGATGGCGTTCATCGCTATCGCGTCCGCGCCCAACGTTGTGTTTGGCCAGAACCTACGCGAGGCGTCTGAGCTCTTCCCTCTGACGCGGGATCGTTTCGGAACATTGGGCGCTCCGAACAGCAAAGACGCATGGGACGTTCTGGGAGCCCGTTGGTTCAAGGCGGGTGACTGCTACTGGCAGGGTGGGGATTGGGTACCGGCGAACCGCATTCAGACATGGCTGCTGGTACGTCCACGGATGTATTTCACCGGCAATAATCGTGTGTGGAATCCGCCGCCCAAGCCGCCCACTTGGGAGTACCGGAACAAGACAACGGAGTTCATCGAGCGGAACAAGAATCGCATCGAAATTATCGCCTTGGGCAACAGCATCTGCTTCGCGGACATCGAAAGCGGCTACTACGACATCGACGAGTACGTGAAGTGGTATCACGATTTCCACCAGTTCGTCCATCGGCTGAACCCGCGAATCAAGATCGCGCCCGGCGACCTGCAATCGGCTTGGGGTGGACTGCAAGGCACCGAGCAGTTGGAGGGCTACATGGCAGCATACAAGAAGAAATACGGCCAACCTATGCCGATCGACGGCGTCGGCCTGCACTGCTATATCACGGGCAACAAACCGCCGGACTGGGCCAAGCCGGAGGTCATCAGCGTGGAGACTTTCAAGCAGAAAATCCGCACGATGCGGACGTTCATGAAGCGGATCGGGCTGCAGGGCACAGCCTTCGTGATTACCGAGATGGGCATGTTCAACCACCACTGTGAACCACGACTGGCCGACGCTTGGTTGTTCGAAATCATGAACGGAGCCATCGAGTTCATGGAAGGGCCGGAGGGCATGGACAAGGAGCTAGGTATGCCCTCCGACAAATACCGCTTGGTGCAGAAGTGGAGCTACTCGGCATTCCCACACATGGTGCGCGACGGCCGCCTTACGTCAAGAGGCAAGGTGTATCGCGCGCTTGTCGACAAGTATGCCGACTAAGGATCACGATTCTGCATTCTGTAAAACGTCAGACCAGGCTACGTCGTCTGAAGTATAGGTCCGCGCGATGCATGTACGGTCAAGAAGGGCTGGAGTTATGGACATTCGACTGATCATTCTGTGCGGTTTTGTGACACCTGGTTTGGTGATGACAGCGCCTGCCGATGAGTGGATTCCGTTTGAACGGGCGTCCTACACGTCACCGAATGGCAGCTACGAGGTTGTCCTTGTCAAAGACCAAACAGCCACCATCCTGGCGTCAGACGGTAAGGAACTTGCTCGTTGGCAGGTCGAGGACATCCCTAGCTGTGGCTTCGTAGACAATAAGGGACGCTACTTTGTGACGTTGGGGCGGTATGGAGGAAGTTCCTGGGAGTCACTCGGGCTTGCGGTGTATAGCGGCAGCGGTGAACTCCTAAGGAAATGGTCTATCCGCCAACTGGTGGGAGAAGATGATGTTAAGCGATCGATTTCGGCATTGTGGTGGTTTGACCCCCAGAGGTCAGGTTTCACGAACGATAGCGGTTGTTTCAAGATCCAGCTTCTCATGGAAGACAGCCTGCTCGTGAACCTCACGACATTTGATGTAGTAAGAAAGCGTATCCCTGAAGACAAACTTGATGCGTTAGCACGGTTCAGACGGGGTGAATTCTACGAGCACCGAGGCGAAATCGAAGAGGCGAAGAGAGAATACGACACGGGTCTGGCCCTATCCTATTCCCCGGGGATTGCCCGAAGGTTGGCGAGAGTGTATTTCAGGCATGGGATGCACGAGGACGCGGAGAAAACTCTGCTCGAAGCGATTCGAAGATCTCCCAAGGTCGGCGAAGAAGCCGACGCCAAGCAGAAAGATCACGTGCCATGGTCCTATTATGACCTTAGCAAGGTCTACGAGGCGATGGGCCGCTCAAAAGAAAGTCTCGAAATGATTGAAAAGGGCCAGGCATGCATGTGGCGCCCTCATGGCGAATTCGAGAAGGCCTTGGGCATAGCTTACCTCAAGAACGGCAAAGATCAGGAAGCCAAGGAGGCTTTTCAGAGATACATTGAGACGTACAACGCGTCCGGGGGCCGGGACGAGTTAGGTCGCAAGCAGTTGACCGAGGTTGTGCTGAGACACTGCAAACCGCATGGCCGGGCATTTCGAATTCTTGGTGACGTCCACTGTGCGTTGCGCAATTGGTCGGAAGCAGCAAACGCGTATACCAAAGCAAGATATCAACTGCGACTGGCAGGGGAGCATTCAACAGATGATCTCGACCGGCTGATAGCAGATATGAAGGCAAGAACAACTGACGCTCCTGTACAGCGAGACTGAGCGCAGGCCCAGCGCACAAATCGTAACCGTTCGAACAGCGCCTGTTTGAAATCCGTAGCCAACAACGCTTCGGGCAGCATCGCCCTCGGCGTCGAGTCAAAGACGACCATTGGTGACGCGACACGTCGGGCATGCGGCCGCGACGACGCCCGCAAAACGAAAAAAGCGTGCGGTTCGGGTGCCGCACGCTTCTTGGGGCATCTGTGGAAAAGAGGCTGAATTGTCGAGGCTTACGGCAAAACAACGACCGCGCCGCGGGCCAGTACGGATAGATTCAGATTGCCGACGGGGCGCACGTTGGCGGCTCCGTTCACTACGTCGATCACTTCCAAGTGACCGATCAACACGTACTTGCCTTGCTGGGGCTGGTAGACCAACACCTTCGAGCCGGGTTCCGCCGCTATCTCGTCCTCCAGCAGCCGCACTTGAGCTCGATTCTCTTCATAGTTCACCAGCACAACCGCTCCCGAATCCGCTTCGGATTCGGCGTCATCGTCCCTCGGTCTTGCTTTGTCGCTGATGGCCGAAGTGACCGTTGCGTTGTCGAAAATACTTGGAATGGCTCGTGAAGAACGTCTGGCCTGTTGATCGCCGTCGACGGCGGGCGTGGGCGGATCCTCCAATACGCTGGGTTGATCGCCTTCGATCGCACCGGGGCCTTCGCCGCCTTCGATTCTGCCGGGGCCCGGATCGGCCTCCTCGGGTTCGCCGTAGGACGGACAGCAGATCCACAGGGCCTGCTCCGCTGCCTTCCGGACGCGTTCGGAGGGTTCGAGGAAGCAGCCGGATTCGTCCCGTTCGTAGGCGATTTTGGCCAGTTGTTCGGTCATTTTCTCGCTGCAGCAGCTTTTTTGCTTGCAGTATTCGCAATACTCGCTTTTCGCGGCGGAACTCATGGCTTTGATCGCAGCCAGCCGGACTTCCTCGGTAGGGTCCTCCATGGCAGCCAGTAGCGCCTGAGTGACTTTACCGTCTTTGTCGTAGCAGCCGCAGCCGATTTGGGCCAAGTACCGGACCGCCTTGATTTTCTGCGGCTTCAAGTCTTCGGCAGCTTTGATTTCGGCAGCCGCCTTGAGCGCCGGGACATCGGACTCGAGAAGCGACGGGTCCGCCAGAGCTTTGAGCGGCGGTTTCCGCTCCAGGAAAGGGAGTTTGCCGAAGCGGTTCGCTGTCGCATCCTTGAAATGCGTAACCGCCTGGGGGATCCCCAGAAAGCTCCAAATCGTGGGCGGCGGAGGATCGGGAGTGACGCAGAGTTGAGCCTGCAAATTGTCACTGGCCACCACAAAACAAAGTGCGATCAAGAAGCCGATGCTTCTGCGAACGGACATAGCGCGTTCCTCCCAATTGTTGCCTTTCGTACTACAGTCACAATCGGCAAGAACGCGAACACCGGCAAGTTAATGTCAACCCGACCGCACACTTTGCCTGGTCTTCCAAGCCTATCGACAGAGGCAAGGAGGAGATGGTGGAAGTTACGGGCCTTGATCGTGACTTTTCGGATGTGGGGCACGTTTCTAACGTGCCAATGTCTCTAAACTGGTGAGGTACGGCACGTTAGAAACGTGCCCCACGTGCTAGCGCCGTCAGCATTTCCCAAGGTTATGATCGAGGCCCAGTTACGGCTTCTTCCGGTCCACGATGACGAGAATGCTGTCAATGCTATCGGAGGGCGAGGGCTGTACGTCCTCGGCGCTGCCCTCGGCAACGCGGCCCTGAAACGAGCCTTGAGCGGAAATCGAGTACGAGCCGGGTGGGACGTCTTTGATGAAGAAGGTGCCATCAGGCTTGACGTCTATCGGCTGCACACCAATCTTGGGGCCTTTGAGGATGACCGTGAACAGTAAGCCGCTTACCGGCGCGCGACTTGGCCCGAAGCGAATGGCCCCGGAGATCACGCCTTTTTGTGGCTTCGGCTGAGCCGCGACGATACGAATGTTGTGTGCAAGGACTTCGCTTTGATGGCCTACTTTGTCAACCAAACGCACCAGCAATGCGTGTTCGCCCACTTCCAGATCCTTGGTCTCCAGACGTAGGTCAAACACGTGCGTCAGATCGACACTTTGTACGTCTAGCAATTCGTTCATCGTCGCCGATTCCGGGTCCATCTCGCGTTTTCCTCTCGCGGCGAACGCCTGTTCCACTGCAGCCACGCCGGATAGATCTCGGGCTTGGATGCGGGCGATGACCGTGGCGCCCTTGGGGATCTCGCTCGCCCTGTCGACAACGGGCACGGCGCCTCGGCGACCTGGAATCGCGAGCCCAAACTCTTGGATGGCGGGCTTGTCAGAGTCCAACACCAGCACGACATGGTCACTGGCTTGGCCGATTCCTGGCAGGAGGAGCTCGGCTTCGATGTAAGTCTTCTCGTTCTCCAGGTCGCCGGGCAGCAGCTCCGCCGAATGGTCGCCCACCTCCGTTTCGAATTCCATCAGACCACGATCACCGAACTCGACCAACTGCGTGGTCATGCTCCGGTCGTCGAAAACGCGCACTGGCTTCGTCAGATCCTCGCCCAGCGTGACTTCGATCCTGTGGTCCGGATCTGAGAATGCGTCCACCGGGGCGTCGGCTTCGAAGTCGACTCGCAGCGAGCTGCACGGGGCCGGTACGACGATCGGCTGATCGGCCGCGATCTTAAGATGTTTCCGTTCCTTGTCCTTTTCCAACTCCTCCGGTGTCGGGTACACGACATAAGGCGGGAAGTGAAACACGACGGGATAGCCGGCAGCGCTAATGCTGTTTATCCGGATGCGGCGGTCGGTACGCCGCACGTCGCTTCCGGGACGGAAGGGCTGAATGGGCCGCTGGCGATTGCACGGCACTTGATAGACGAACGCTCGCGGGTAGCGGTCGACGGTCAGACTGACCGTCCGCGCGGCATTATCCGGCAAAACACCAGCGTACAGTTCCAACAGAGCGTCCGGGGCGTCGATCTGGCCGCCCAGTCGCTTCTTCGCTGCGTCGGGGATCTGTCCGTAGTAGTCGTTCCACGCGACGTCGACCGGCTCACCCGGCAGAAGGTCCGGTTTTCCGTCGTCGTCAAAGTCCCTTGGCTGGAGCTTAGCGATGATTTGCTTCGTGTCGTGGTCGTAGCCGATCGTCGGCGCGAGATACCGTCGCGGAGCAATCGGCACGACCTCGATCCACTTGATCCAGCGGATATTCGAGTCGGCCGCATCGGTGACAACGCAAACGAGCCCGTGGCTGACGGCGTGAGCTTTGGAAGCGGGCGGCTTGGGCTTGTTTTCGGGCTTGGCGCCGCCCTCGTCGTCCGGTTTCCCCTCGGCCTCCAAACCCTTCGTGCCGAAGTTGATCGGTACCCGCGCTGCTGAATCAGTCGACAGTTGGACGGAACCGCTGGTCTTCACGATCAAGTCGGCATCGAGAATACCGGTCACGTCGTTCAGCACAATTTCGCGCAGCCTGCGGCCGATTCGCCCCGGAGCGGTCGTCGGCGAACGTTGCGGCGGAATAGCGTACAGGGCCACTTCGACCTGCTTAGGCATGCCTGAGTGATTGACCAGTGTGAATTGATAACGCGTCTTTCGATTCGGATACAGCTCCAGGACGACTGTCGCACCGGAATCCGGCCGATGCTTCGAAGCCCCGATCCGGATGACTTCCAGATCAATCCGATTCGGTTGCGGGAGGGTCAGGTTCGCCGTATGGCTGGCCTGCTTGTCCTCGGGCCCGTCGGTCCACGGCACGGTCAGGGTCAGATCGGTTTCTCTGGCACCCGCCTTGCCCTGATCCACTAGTGCCTCCACGTGCCAAGTCAACTCTATGTGGAACCACCCATCAACGGCTTCGATCGGCCCGGCGTCGGGGCCGCTGACGTTGATGTGCTTCTCGTCGTACCGCAGTCGTGGCGCCGGTAGCGGCGTGATAAGTTCGCGTTTCGAGGCACTCACCGTGAATGTAAGCGGCTTTGCTCTGCCCTTGTCCAGCCGCTCCTGAGTTGGTCCGGCCAGTCGAATGAGAACAGGTTGTTCAACCGTCACGCCGAATACAGGCAATGGATGGCTGCGAGCTACGCCGAAGGCGTCCTTGGCAGTGTCACGCGGGTCGATCAGGTGCAGAGCATAGTAGTCGGCACCGTCCGGCAATCCGGCGTAGATATCGCGCAGGTCGGTACCGAGCCTGCGACACGTCAACCATAATTGCTCCTCGCTGTCGGGCAATTGCTTCAGTGAACCGTCGATTTCCGAGATCGGTCCACGAAGTGAGTCGGCCGCATCGGGATTCGCCAGGCGGATCAGCTTCTCCTCAAGCCGCAGTCGGTCTAGCAGCCTTCGCCATCGTTCCGGTGTAGCGGTGGCCGAGCGCGGAAATGCGACGTCACCAGTCTGTCCAGCCCCGGCATTCGAAGCGGCACTCAGCAGTTCATCCAACAGTCTTTTTCGCCGTGGGGCGGACAGGAGCGGCGTGCTCAACAGATCCTCGGCCTCCTGCTGGTGTATGGGCCGTTGAATGTTGGCAATTGCCGTTGTCTCGCGCACGGCCAGAAGTCCGTCAATCTTGCTGCTGCGGCTTTGAAGCGAGCGGCATTCCTTCAACGCATCGACGAGTTTGCTGATATGGCTGATCTCGACCGGAGCCTCCTCGAGCGTGGCCAGTGTCTGTTGGAACCGCAACAGTTCATCGAGGAAGTTTTCAATTTCGCTATACAGAGAAACGGGGTGACTGGATGTGATACTGGCTTCGGCGTGCCAACGTACGTAGTAGGCAGCGGAAAACAGCAAGCGATGATATGGACGCGTCGCGTCACGGAGTTGCTTCAATTCGGACATCTCGCCTTCGTCGCCAGTTTGGCGTTGTTGTACATAGCGTCGCCACGAATCGGCAAGTCGGCCGCACACTGAATGCTTGAAATTCTGTGAGGACGGTTCCGTATCACCGCCGATCAGCGTCTGCAGGCGGCGCAGATCGTCGACCAGCGCACTGGCCGAGGCGACCAACTCCGCCATGCCTTGTCCAGAAGTTCCGTCCGACGCTTGGTCCGCCTGGACAGGTCGGCCCGCGCGACAACGCCGTTCGTAGTAAAGCAGCAGCGCGTTCACCTGACGCCACAAGTGCGGCGCAAACTCGGCCGGTGACCGCGCCTCCGGCGTCTGAGGGTCGTGGAGTGCATCGCGCAGCATCCAAGCTTCGTGGACGTGCGAACGCAGGTGGGTGACCATTTCGTTGAAACTGTCTTTGCCCTCCGTAGAGTCCGGCTTCTTCTTGGCTTTGTCGGCGACGGGCTCACTTGGGGTTTTCTTCTCCTTTGCGGCAGACGCCGGTACAGGCTTTTCTTCGCCGGGCGGCTTCTCATCAGGCGAAGCGATTCGGTCGTCGGTAGGCTTTGAGTCGCCCACGGCTTTGGCGTTTGCGGCCGGTTTGGTATCGGCGGGTGTCTCCGCGCCGGTCTGCAGTACACCGTACCGAGTACTCAGTACCCAGTGCGGAAGCGAGGACGTCTCTAGATCCGATGCCTCGTCGGGCGGTTTCTCGGTTTCCTGGTCCTCCGGTACTGTTTCGGCCTCTGATTCCTCTGGCGCCTCTTTGTCTCTCACCCAAATCAAATGGTGCGCCTCATCTCCTTCCGTATCTTGCTCCGGTTCGACGATTCCCTTTCTGGCCTTCATCAACAGTGGCGTCTGCGCGGCGCCCGTGTCCGGATCGTACCAGTTGGCACATCTTTCGAAGACGTACCGGTACAGTTCGTACAGACTGACAAAATGATCCTTCGGCCATTGGTCCGCGTTACCGCTCAGAGCCTCGGCAACGCTCAGACCGAACAGCGAACGCTTGAGAGGATGGGATACCGCCGCACGCTCCAAGGAACCGGCAGGCAGCAGTACCCATAGATCTTCCTCGCCGAGCTTCTTCAGCTCGCTTTCGACCAAACGCGGGAACTCGTTGGCCACGACGCCCAGCCGGGGATCGTACACGATGCGTCCCGCATCGAGCACTACGAGCTTCATCTTCGATTCTGCCGACCTCACATCGTCCAGAAAATCGCCAATCGGATGCCGGCCGCCTTGCCCCATACGCATGTAGTCGCTGAAGACCAGGTAAGCAGACCAGTCGCCGGACTCGCTTCGGCCTGAAACGCCGTGCGCGCTGACGTACAACATCAGCAGGTCGTCGTCCGCCTTTGTCATTCCTCGCAATTCGGCATCCAGATTGGCGAAGCTGCGAGCGTCTTGCATCCCGCGCGACCACTGAAACTGCACGTCGTCATGTTCGGCCAGAGATTCCGCCAGTTCGCCCAGTGCGTCGATATCTTCCCGAACGTAAGGCTGGGATGCGACAACCAGTTGGTCGGTGGCCCAGATGGGAAGCGCCACCAGACGCCGGGCGCCCCCGGGGCGAGGCCAGAGCAGGTATGCTAGAATACCCACCAACGCTAACGCGAGGATCGTAAATAGCCAACGGAGCGATCGCATCGACTGCGGCTTGCGACCGCCGGTCGAGCCGGCATGTCTCCAGGAGCGTCTCTCTGCCATCAGCAGATTCCTTTCCGGGCACGAGCGTTTCGATTCTTTTGACCGCGACCCAGCGGGGAGCGCGTGATCAGGCAACCGAGGCACTGGTTAATCATACCGCTTCAACAGCGATTAATGCAAACTCGGTTCGGAGGCCGGCGCCTACTGGCAAACAGACTTGGATTCCCTAGAATAGTTTCGAGGTGTCGGGTGTCGGGGGAAGAGGGGATGAGCATGCGGGATGTGCATACTCCGGCCTAACAACCGAAACCTGACACCCGATCCCCCGCGGTCCCAGGCGGAGCCTCGCCCGAGTCTGAGCGAACACGATAGGGATATCCATGCGATACTTACCGGTACACTGGTCGGAAGGCATGTTCCTTCGGCCGCAACATTTTCAGGCTGCCGATCGTTACTGGACCGAGGTGATCGCTACGTCGCAGCGATGGGATAGCCAGTACAACTACGGACTGCACTCCATCGAGATCAGCGAAGAAGCGATCGCCAATCACCAAGTCGAGGTGACGACGTGCCATGCCCGCATGAAGGACGGAAGCGTCATCGCGTTGGACGCTGGGCAGGGCCCGGGCCGTGTCGACTTGAAAGGGGCATTCGCGAGCCAGCCGGAAGTGACCGTGTACCTGGCGGTCCCGAATCTGGCACTCGGCCGAGCCAACGTGGCGGCTGTCGGTGATCCCACCGCTCATCGCTATGTGTCCACGTCGCTGTCGATCGCAGACGAGAGCGTTGGCGGCAACGATCAGCAGCTCGAACTTCGCGACTGGAATGTCCGCTTGGCACTCTCGACTGAAGAGCTGTCGGGCTACGAGACGTTGCCAATTGCTCGCATCAAACGCGCCGGCGAGGCCGAAGCCACGCCAGAATTGGACGACGACTACATTCCACCGCTGCTGGCTATCGACGCCTGGCCGTCGTTGGGCTTGGATATTTTCCGAGCCGTTTACGACATCATCGGCGAGAAGATCGATGTATTGAGCGGACGAGTGGTGGAACGTCGTGTAACGCTGGCCAGCCAGGAGCCGGGCGACTTGGAAGACCTGATGATGCTGTCGACGCTGAACGAGGCGTACGGCTCGCTGCGCCCGCTGGCTTTCGCAACCGGTCTTCATCCGTTTATCGCCTACACGGAACTGTGTCGCATCGTCGGAATGCTATCCGTTTTTGGCGACGACCGCCGGACACCGGAAATCCCCACCTACGACCACGACGATTTGGCCCGCATCTTCAAGTGGGTGAAGCTACGCATCGAGCAACTGATCGGAGCGCGCAAGAAGCTGGAGTACGAGCAGCGTTTCTTTGTGGGAACCCAACATGGAATGCAGGTGGCCATCGACCCAAAATGGCTTCATTCGGGGTGGGATTGGTACGTCGGTGTGTTGGCAGAAAATGCGGGCGAGCAGGAATGTCGCGACCTGCTTCGTCCTGGTAACCTAGACTGGAAAATGGGCAGCAGCGAACAGGTGGACTTGATTTTCCAGCACGGCATTCCTGGCGTGAAGCAGAAGGAGCTTACGCAGCCGCCTCGCGCGTTGCCGTCGCGTCAGGGTTGGGTGTACTACGAGGTCGAACGCGACACGGAAAACGCCGCCTGGAAGGATGTGTTGGCCACGCAAAGCCTGGCCATTCGATTCAAGGAGCAATTGATCAGCAATCTGGACCGATTGCAGGGCCAGCGAACGCTGGAAGTCGCCGCGCACGGCAAGCGCAGCCTCCTGCAATTCGCCCTTTTCGCTGTACCGCCACGTCAAACATGACACCAGACTTCGCCGCCGCAATTGATCCCGTTTTCCTTCACGTGCTTGGCGTCCTCGATCGGATCAGCCAAAACGAGACGCTCTCGGCGCACGAAGAGCGGGATTCGGTGATGAATTGGCTTCGTCAAGCCGAGGCTCAACTGGGCCAGCGCCAGGAATGGGATTTGGCCAAGTATGCGCTCGTGGCCTGGATTGACGACTTGTTGATCGAAGCTCCGTGGGAAGGCCGACTGTGGTGGAAAGAAAACGCGTTGGAGGTCGAGATCTTCAACACGCGCGAGCGGGCGACGCAGTTTTTCGTCAACGCCCAGGAGGCGACACGAACGACTCGACGCGATGCGTTAGAAGTGTTTTACGTCTGCGCCGTTTTGGGGTTCCGCGGCCTTTACCGCGATCCGCAAGCCGCGTTTCTGGCAAACCAGTTGAGCTTACCTGCAGATTTGGAGTCATGGGCAAGGCAGACTGCTCGGGCGATTCAGCTCGGACAAGGCCGCCCACCCATCCAGGAGAAGCCGCGAGCGGCCAGCAGTGCACCGCCGTTGGAAGGCAAATTCCTGATGCTGGGTAGTTCCGTCATGTGCGTTGCGTTGACGGCGTTCGCTGCTTTGGTCGGCTGGCTATTGTTTCTTAGGTGATTCGGGCGAGTGTAGTAGGGAATATCCGTGAATTTCCTCAGCCAGTTTTTTCGGTTCATTACCGCGCCATTTCGGTTTCTGTTTTCGCTGCCCATGGCCGTCATCTCGGCTCCGCGAAGGCTGATGGGGCTGTCTCTACCCGCGCGCGTGGCCCTGCTGACGACGATCCTGCTTATTATCTGCGTGGTCGTTGCTTTCCTGTCCGTCTGGCTGACCGAGGACGAAGCGGATACCTGGAACTACTGGATGCGATGGGGCATCCTGGTGGCGCTGGCCTTGCTGTTCGTCATCCCGGTGGTGGTCTACTACGCCGTGAAAAGCTGGCTGCAGGGCGAAATCTCACGCTACCCGGACATTGACCAAGCGTGGAACGAAGGCTTGCAGGCACTGGCGGCGAACGGGCTGGATCTGGCCGAAATGCCCGTTTTTCTTGTGCTTGGCGCTGCAGACGAGCGGTCGACCCGAGCTTTGTTCGAGGCTTCCGGTCTGGACTTTCTTGTCCGCCACGTGCCTCCAGGCCGCAAACCGCTTCATTGGTACGGCGACGAGAACGGTGTCTATCTGGTTATTCGAGACGCCAGTCATTTGAGCCGCCTGAACAGCCTGGCCGGCGCGGGCGCTGCAGCAGCGTTGCCGATGGGAGGAGATGTCCACGGTACGGCTCAAACGCCGGGCACCGCGCAAGGGACGTTGGCTGCGGGAGGCATCCGAGATTCAGGCGCTTTTCTACACGCCGCTGCAGAGGAGGTGGGCGAGCCCGACTTCGGTGGTGGTGGCGGGATCCAAGGGACCCTGGTGCCAGGCGCAGCGCCGAGCGAATACGCGAGCGGCGCTCGTCCTGCGGCTCCGGCAACAACGGCTTCGCTGGGGCGGCGCGAGGCCGAGGAGCAAATCGAACGTCTGCGATACGTGTGCAGCTTGCTCGTCCATGCACGCCAGCCCTTGTGCCCGATGAACGGAATTCTCACGCTGCTGCCGTTACACGCGGTGAGCGATGTGATGCTGGCCAAGGACATGCCCGGAGCGGTCCAGAATGATCTGACGGCCATACGCCAAACCACCAAGCTCTGCTGCCCCATCACCGCGATGGTCACCGGAATGGAAACGGAAAGCGGATTTACGGAGTTGGTTCGTCGCGTCGGCGCGGGTCGAGCCAAAACGAACCGATTTGGAAAAGGCTTCAACGTCTGGAACCCACCGACGGCCGAAAACATCGACGCCTTTTCTGCTCACGCGTGCGGCTCGTTCGAAGACTGGGTGTACAGCCTGTTTCGCGAACCCGACGGACTGAACAAGCCCGGCAACGCGAAACTGTATTCGCTGCTGTGCAAGATCCGTAGCCAATTGCGAAGTCGATTGCGAAATATTCTACTGCACGGCTATAGCACGGAAACGGGCGACGAGCAGCCCGAACAGGCGCCGTTGCTTTTCAGTGGCTGCTACTTCGCCGCCACCGGCAAGACGGGCGATCGGCAGGCGTTCGTGAAGAACGTCTTCGAAAAGATGTTGGATATGGAAGAAGAACTCGACTGGACCGACGACGCCCTGATCGAAGACGATCGCTACCACGCAATGGCGCGTGTGAGCATGGGTGTCAGCGGTCTCGTGATCCTCGGCATAATCGCCATGTTCGTCTATAAGTTCTACTTCCAAGGAGGATAACGGTCCTGACGGTTTTCCGGCGGTCTTCCCGAAACGTTCAAATGGACGCAGGCGTTTCTGGGGGGCATATTTATGGATACAAGTAGGTCCCGCTTGCCGAGCGGGACCTCGGCGGACTCGCCGCAGTTTGGCGGGACCTTGAACTCCGCAACTCGAATTCCAATGTGCACCGGTATGGCCAGGTCCCGCCCGGCAGACGGGACCTACTTTCCATGCTTGCTCTCTGGGGACTGAATATATGTCTTCTTCCGGGGCAGACCGAGACGACGGCTACGAGCGACCGTTTGCCGAAGGTCCGACAGAGGAATCGGCCGACGCGACCGCTAACGGCGAACTCATGGATCAGGTGCTCCAAGAGACGCTCGCGGCCACCGACGCCGATACGCCTTTGGACCCAAGCGAACTGGAGGCACTGATAGACGTAGCTCGCCAGCATAGCGGCCAAACGCTAGCGTCCGTCGTCGTCGAGTTGGTCGAAGCCGTACTGGCCACTCGCTTCGGCGGCATATCCGACGGCGGCGACCGCTGGCGATCCATGGCGTCTGCGATCGCCGAGACGCTAATGGATGATCCGGCGTCGCGTGACCGTCTCGAATCGCTTTGGGCAAGATTGTGCGAGGCTGCTGGATGACCACCGCCGAAGAGAACATCCAGGCGTTGATCGACGAAGGCCAACCGCTCGTGCGGTCGCTGGCGACCAAGATCTCGCGTAGTATTCCTATGAGGATCGAACTGGATGATTTGTTGGCTTACGGCCAAGTTGGCTTGACGGAAGCGGCCCGAGATTTCGATCCCGAACGAGGCAACCGATTCACGACGTTTGCCTACTATCGCGTTCGCGGCGCGATTTACGACGGCATTTCGAAAATGAGTTGGACCAGCCGCGCACGGTATAACCGGATGCGTTATGAACAAATGGCCAACGAGACGATGCGAGAGGTGAACGAGACGCTGCCGTCGTCCGAGGAGCCGTCCCTGGAAGACGAGGCCAAGTGGTTGCGTGGAGTGACCGAACGATTGGCCGTCGTGTATCTGGCGAGCGAGGGCGGCGGCGAGGGTGATTGGACCGAATCCGCCCTGGAGGATCCGGCCGAGTCGCCATCGACCATCGCGGCCACGCGAGAACTGAGCCAGAAACTGCGTGAATTGGTAGAAACGCTGCCGCCGGCCGAACGGCGGCTGATAAGAACGATATACTTCGAAGGCACGACCTTGCAGGAGGCGGCCAATCGTTTAGGCATCAGCAAGTCCTGGGCCAGCCGAATGCACGCGAAGACCCTAGGAACGCTGGCCAACAAACTACAAAAACTAGGAGTGGACGCCGGAGAAGCGAGAGGAAGGTGGTGAGGATTGGGTGTCGGGTTTCGGGTGTCAGGTGAAGAGGGGGCACGTGCGACGGATGACGCGTGCCGCACCTGACACCTGACACCCGACACCTGACACCTGACACCCGACACCTGACACCTGACACC
>JACKQG010002938.1_pt1 | contig 21517 bp, 19 predicted proteins | sample 8237621 | NCBI WGS metagenome assembly JACKQG01 (sample SAMN15677084, study PRJNA649215) | marine metagenome | biome: marine; feature: Black Sea; material: saline water; isolation source: suspended particulate matter (SPM) from the Black Sea western gyre | collected 2013-06-09/2013-06-10 | depth... | reverse complement strand
GTGCATTGGGCTGGCTGCTGTAGATGCAGTCACACGTCGCCTCGTTCGTGTACATCGGCGGCGGCTGTTTGCGGCCCCGGCTCTCGCTGTATTCCCACTCGCGGCTGTAGTGTGTGTGCTGTTCACGCAATCCGTCGGTCGATTTCCAGCCGTAGCCGGTTTGCGGGCTGTAAACCGACTTGGCAGTGATACGGGTGAAGCCCGGCCGGAGTTCCGAGTCGGCCGCACCCACATCAAAACGATACACTTTGGCCTCAACGCGAGGTACAGAAGCCAACAAGACAAAGACGCTTAACGCAATCGAAATCTGGTTCATCGTCTACTGCTCCACAAACGGTCCGGCAATGACACGGAAATCGGCCTGTCGCCGGTCGATTAGTTTCCCTTCGGCATCGCGTAGGTCGAGGCGGGCCCAGTAGTTACCTGGTTCGAGCGATCGATTGATCGGCAAGGCAAGCTCGCCCTCGCGCGCCGCCTTGCCGCGGGCCTTCGCCGCTGGCTCTCCGTTACCTCGGCCTACTTTCAGTTCGACCTGCGTTTCGCCGATGCCCTTGTACCCAACCAGCTTGTAGCCAACTCGGAGTGTGCGTTCGGTGGAAAAGAGAATATTCCGCTCCACATTCAGTTCGGCCACAGCCGGTTCGACATATCGGACCAAGGCCGGGCGATCGATATAGAAGTCGATCTGGTCGCCGTGCTTATAGTCCGATTCGGATATGTTGAACTGGATTCGCTGTACATCCTGGGCGTCAAGCAACCGGGAAACGGGAATGGAAACCTTGACCCAGGTATCCTTCTGAACTTCCGCTAGTGGAAAGTGGATGCTCCGTTTGTGACCCGAATGATAGAACCCCACTCCCACCGGCTTTCCGGGCAAGCTCTTCCGGCTAGTCTCGACACAGATCCAACACTCGAACAGGTCGTAGTCCGACCAATCTGATAGCTTTGCCCCGGACAAGTCCTTACCGGTTCGCGGCCATCCGATCGGGTAGTTCTTCTCGCCTCTGGTGTGGTCCACGGTGTTGGCGAAAAGCAGCGATTGACGACCCTCTCGGGCGTGCCGGTCACTCGCCGAGATTTTCGTCTCGTCGGGTGATCCGTTGTACCAGTCGGAGACATCCGCCATGTCGTCCAGCACGAGGCGTTCCTGGTTGGCTGCGGTCACTCCTTTGCCATAAGGGATCTCGTCAGCAGCGTCCGCAGCCCAGCCTATTGACACGAAGAGGGCTGATACAAAGCCAGTCAATAGATTTCGTCGCATGAATTCAACTCCGTCTTGCCGAGTAGCGTGGTTCTACGGCACCGCATGGATTTCCAGAATCGCCAATCGAGTATTCCCGCTGTGCGCAGCGTTTAACCCGAAGCCGGAGGCGATGGCGGGAAGTGGCATAGACGGTCCACACGTAGCGCCCGCCATCGCCTCCGGCTTCGGGTTAAACGGCGAAATGGTTCCATTTGCCTCCTGGTGTACAAGGCCGAACCGCAATGCCTCGCGAACCGACCGCTGGAATCAGCCTTCCCGGATTTCGCGTCTTTCCGGATCGTATACCTGCCGGCGTCCGGTATCAAAGGCCCGCATGGCCATCAGCGCCGGCACGCAGTGAGTGTAGCCTGCTTCGATCGGCGCATTGCAGGCATTGCGCGAACGCAGACACTCCAGCCAATTAAGGAAATGATCGGGCGTATCCACGGGTTCAACGGGCGTTTCCTCCTTGGGAGCCTGGCTGGATTTAATCGCACCGGCGGCGGAATACGTCGGAGTTGTCCATCGGGTCAGATCCATTACCCCTTGGTCGCCATAGATCTTGAACACGCTGCCGCTGCCGTTGCCGAAGTTCGTCGAGTAGCTGACCATAAGTTCTTCTGGGTAGATCCAGGTGGCCTGGGCATGGTCGGGGCAGGTGAAGTTGTACTCGTCCTTCCACGTGAACGTGCCTCCCTGGGCCACGCAACTGAGCGGCAGTGTGGTGCCGACGATATAGTTGTACAAATCGATGAAGTGACAGCCCAGGTTCGGGATCGGGCCGTCGGAGAACTCGCGGTAGCCGTACCAACCGGTCAGCAGCTTGGCATCGAAGGGCCGCGACGGCCGATCCATCAGGAACTCCTTCCAGTCCACGTCTTCCTCTTTCAGCGGTTCGGCTCGCTGCATCCACGAGTACCAATAGGGCTTGGTGCCGTTGCGGCATTGCTCGATCCGCGAGACTTTACCGATCGCCCCGGAGCGGAACAACTCCTGGCAGCCGGTGCTGGTGGGATAGCTGCGGACCTGCGTACCGATCTGCACCACAATGCCCGCGGCTTTGACCGCATCACAGCATTTCTTTAGCGACTCCATATCCATGGCCAGCGGCTTTTCGCAGTAAGCGTCTTTCTTGACTCGGGCTGCTGCCTCCAAATGTGCGGCATGGTGATGATCGCAGGAGGCGATCATCACGGCGTCGATATCTTCCTGGGCCATGATGTCGCGGTAAGACACGAACTGCCGGGCCGGGCGACCGTACCACTCCTTGCAAAGCGCGGCCCCCCGTTCGCGCCGGAGGCGCCATGGGTCACTGACCGCGGTAATCTCGACGTTCTGCTCTTTGTCGTGCTTATGGACCCCAGGCATGTGCGCCCTGGTGCCGCGACCGCCGCAACCGATCACGCCGATCGAAATCCGTTCATTGGCTCCGACGATCCGTGCGTAGCTGGTCGCGGTAAGGCTGAGTGCTGCTCCGGCCGAGGCGGTGGCGAGGAATTGGCGGCGGGAAGGCTTCTTGGTCGGCATGGTTCATCCTCCAGGGTAGGCGGGAGAGTAAAAGCGGGACAGGCTGGCGGTCATCTCCGTCTCGCCGTATGCGCAATCGGTTGTACGTCGCCGCCCGTCGCAAGTCAACTCGGACGGCAAGAACGAAGGCGCGCCCGGCATGGATGCCGGGCCTCGCGGCAATGCTATGGCAGTCGCCGGGTATGAGACGTGACCCACTGGGTTCGATGACGCGGCGGTGAAGATCGAGAACCTCGCCAAGCGTTAGGTACCGCATCAGCTCAACCGCCGATAGAGTTCTCGATTCTTCTCCAGAACGAACTTCGCGGCGCGATCGAAATCATCGACTGGGCGCGTTAGCAAATCGTTAACTGCCGCCTTTGCCAGTTCGCTGGCATCGACACCGAGATCGCGAGCGCGTTCTTCGAGACGGGCCGATTGCTCGTCGTCAAGGATCAGAGAAACGGACATTTCTGGATTCTCGTTCTGCCACATCTTTATGTACGACACCGGCTTTACAGCCACTTGCCGCAGTATACTCTGAAGAGACAGCTTACGGCAATTCTGGGGTCAAATTCCTGCTTTGAAAAACACCATCAGAGGGATGTCGCCGATGCCACGACTGCCAACAGGCATTCGCATCAGTCTGAAGCGACGAGGTGGCAAGGCGCATCGCGTCGAACTCGTACGTAACCCCTTCAACCAGCGGTTCTGGGTCCGAGGTTAGCACGCCAGGAGTACACAACATGATCAAACCGCCATTGATCCTTCCTGCTGTCCTTCTGTTGTGCTCCGATATCTTGGCTGCCCAACAACCAGGACCTGTGGGATGCTGGAGCTTCGATGATGGCAAGGGGCTCGTGCTGCGCGACTCCAGCGGCAATGGAAACCACGGGAAAATCCGCGGCGCGAAATGGATCAGAAGTGGCGCCGGCCACGCACTTCAGTTCGATGGCCTGGATGACTATGTCGACTGCGGCAACGATGCCAGCTTGGACATCCGCGGTCCCATGACTCTGGCGGCCTGGGTACGTCCCGCCACCGCCAGTGCCAAGGAACCGGGTATCGCAGGAAAATATTTCCACAGCTATGCCCTCACGCTCTATCGTGGCGGATGCTGGTGGTATATCTCCAGCGGGGGCAATAACGCGTCCGCTCCGTTGTCCAAGTCGGGCCAATGGCATCACGTCCTGGGCACGTTCGACGGGAAGACGATGCGACTCTACATCAACGGTCGCCAGTGCGCGGCAAATGAGTCGAAGTTCAAGAGTGTCAACTCCGGCAAGAACTTCCTTATGGGCCGGATCGTGCCCGACCCCACGGCCCCGGATGCGGCCAGTCAGGCTCGCGGGCATTTCGAAGGGCTGTTGGACGAAGTGAAGGTCTACAATCGAGCCCTGTCGCTGCAGGAAGTCATCACCGAATACAACCGAGGGGCCATGGGAAAGGGGCTCGCGCCACAGGACACGTCGTGGTTCGGGCGGTTTCGCCTGAAGCCTTATCACTATCCTGAAAAGGAAAAACTGGTTGTCGAGGTTGATTATCTCGGCTTGCTGCCGATTAACGGAGGCTCGGAGCTATTCGTTGATCTGATTCGGGCGGGCGGCGCCGAGCCGATCAACAGGCGAGAAATCGAGCCGAATTCCGACCGGCCGACAGCGGAAGTTGTCTTCTCCCTGAGCGGGCTCACGCCGGACAAGTACCAGGTCCGCGCTCTGCTGAAACGGCGCGGGGCAGAGGATGTTGAGAGCAAGTCGACGTTCACCAACATGCAGTCGCATCGCCAGCTTCCCGCCCCCGAACAGACGGTCGTGCCTCCGCTGACGCCGCCGAAGCCGCCTGTGCAGTATCAACTCGACCTGGCCGCAGGCGGTGGCTTCTCGGTGCGTATCAAGGGGAGAGAGTATCCGATTCAGTCAAGTTACTCGTTTCTCCACGGTGGAGAGAACCGCCTAACGGTCGAGAATGCTCCGGATCGCAAGGGCGAATTGGCGTGGCAAGTTGATACTCGCAAACTGGACGACGCTGGCTATCGGGTAACAGCGGGTGGCAAGTACTACTCGATCGATCGCCGGATCACGCTGAAGGCCAATCACATCTTGATCCAAGACAGGATTACCAACAACAGTTCGGATGTCGTGGGCATCATCCTCAGCAACCACGTCGATACGCGTGGCAAGCAGGTTTCCTCGGTCGAGATGCCTAAGAATTTCACCTTTTACATCTCCGCGCCGGATCATGGCCTGGGAGTGATCGGACTGGATGACGTCTATCAGCTACAGCAGGACACATCGTATAGGAATGGCGTGGCTGCCATGGTCACCGACAAATTCGGGCTGGATCGTGGCGCATCGTACACCGTCGAGTGGGCCGTGTATCCAACGGCAACGGGCGACTATTTCGAGTTCATAAATGCGCTGCGAGAAGTGGAGGGGATCAACCGCACGGTCGAAGGGGCATTCGGTTTGGTAGGCGACGGCGAAGGGTTGGTGACTGCCGAGACTCGGCGGATTCCGCCGAGCCCGAAAGAGGTGCAGGCCGAGGGGTTGAAGTACGTCAGTTTCTTCTATCTGATCGCGCCGGCGGACGATCCCGGTATGTCGCTGGAAGGGATCGAATTCACGGAATACCCGAAGGAAAGCGCGTTATTGAAGAAGACGATCGCCGAGACGCACAGGCTGAACCCTGGCATCAAGGTGATGTTTCACATCGCCCACGGTCTTTACGCCACCAACCAGCCCGAGAAGATCTTTCCCGATTCACGCGTGATCGACGCCAAGGGCAACCAGGTCATGTACGGTCCTAATTCTGCGTCGTACTACTGCCGGTACTTCTCCAAGGAGCGCTTCGACCAGGGGCATCGCTGGTGGATTTTCTACCCGACCATGGAGAACTCCTTCGGAAAAGCGATGCTCAGCGCCATCGACTACATGCTCGACGAGATCGGCACTACAGGCATGTACGCCGATGGATTTGTCAGCGGCTATGCCAGGGGCTATACGTACAACACGTGGGACGGCCACAGCGTCGAAATCGATCCGGAGACGCAGACCGTCAAACGAAAAATGGCCAACGTGACGCTGATGGCCTTGCCCGTGTTGAAGGCCGTTGCCCGAAAGGTTGCGGCCAAGGGCGGCATCGTGATTACCAACGGTCAGCCCGGCCCACGATCGTTATGGAAGGAGAACTACTTCACCACCTGCGAGACCAGCGGCGGCGATCAACTTTCGATTTCCCGACTCCACGTGGGGCCTACGGTGACGGCCTTCGGCGATCCACGGCGTATCAACTGCCGGCGCGACCTGTACGGGGACATTCTCAGCAAGCTGGACTGGGGTGCGTTGTACTTCTATTACGGCGATAAGGACTATGCCGTCGACGAGCGCATGCTAGTGCGGCACATGTATCCCTTCACGTTGGAGGAACTGCATGCGGGTTGGATCAAAGGCAAGGAGCGGATCATCACGAAGGTGCCGGGCGTGTACGGCTGGCGCGGCGATCGACATCTGCACAAGGTCTATCGCTCGGATTCGCGGGGCGTTCTCGTGCCGAACGAGGATTTCAGTACGGCAGACGCCAAAGAAGTGCGCACAGAACTGCGGCTTGCCGAGGCCGAGTCCGCCGTCGTGGAGAGGATACCTGTCGTGCTATCGACTGCGAGTCCAGTGAATGTCCTGGTCAAGCAGTATGACAGCAACGGCGTTCAGGTTCTCCTGAACGGCAGAGGCAACGTTCAACTCACATTCAGTTCCGGCGACTTTCGCATGGAAGATGGCCGGACGTACCGTGTCGCTTCGAACCGGTCGGCTCCCGTCAAAATACGTGCCGGCCCGTCACTGGCCGTCCCACTGAAGCTTGATGGCGAGACTCTTGTCCGGATCTCGCCGGCAGACTGACGCGAATCGGCAGGTACTACTTCGAGCTAGTTCGATGTTCCGGCGGGCGGCTGCGCCATCTGCTCCAACATCTTCACGGCTTCGTCAACCATACGTTCGCCCGTGCCTGGTTCGGCATAGCTGTGCAGCCCCGTCCACACTTGGTAGCCGCCCAGCCGGTGGGCTTCACGGTCAGGAAGGTAACCGATCCAGTCGTTGGTCAATTCGACAACCATGGTGTTCGCAAACGGCGAACGGCGTTTGATGTCCATGCCCAGTTTGGTGAAGAACTCGGCGGGAACGCCCACAATAGCCACGTCTCCGATTCGCATTGCCTGCAGCCATGTGGTTCGCCCCTCGCCTTGATGCGGCGACAGTTCCTTGCGCATTCGTCGGAACACTTCGATGACGGACTGGGCGCCACCGCCGGCGTATTTTGTGCAATACTCAGTAACGGCGCGTTCCTCGGCTTCTTCGTCGAAAGTACGCACCTTGAAGGCAAACCCCCGTTTGGTTGCGGCCAGCGTCACATTCTCACAGGGCTCGGCTTCCGAGATTGCATCGCGCACTGCCTTCTCGATCCGTGTTGCCGCTTCGGCAGCACCGACGTTCAGTCGGTGTGTCGATCCGGAAGCTCCTTGCAGGAAGCAGAAAACGCCGCCGAGTTCGGATTCAAGACGCTGGGCGGCCATACCATAGAATGCCGGCGAGCGGAAGTTCCCGGTAAGAGCCCCGATGGTGTGCGTCGAATGGCCGAACAGCGTACCGACCAGGCCGCCGGAAGCGTCACGAAACACTAATACGGGCAGCGCCGGATCGAATGGACCTGTAGGCCGGACCGCATCGTCGCGTTTTCCGATCCAGTAGATGCTTCCGTCCGCGAGTAACAGCCGGCTGTTCTGGCCAACTGTCTTCTCTTCGGCCATCTTGAAGCGAAAGGTGGCTTCGGCCAGGCGAGAATGCGCTTCGGCGACGGCCTTCACAACCGCGCGTTGAACGCGTTCGCAAAACACTTCGTCGCGGTCGTATCCATGGACGCGCATCGTGCTCGGCGCATGATGAGTATGCGTTGTGTGAATCATCACCCTGGACGCTGGAATCCTGCATGTCGTTTCGATTTCAGCAACGACCGGATCTAACAGGTCGCGGGTCAGCATGAGCACGTCACACGCCGCGATGGCCAGCGTCTCCGACGGCCCGTTTTGCAGCACAATTGCTACGACCCTCAGCTTTCCTTCTTGCCCTTTGACGTATCGCGGGTGGATGCCACCCGCGATGACCATGGAATCGTCCGCGTCCAACTCAACCGCCGCGACGCCGACTTTCAACGCCGTGGAGTCAGCCGCCGACGTGTGTAACGCGGGCGCAAGAGGCACCAGAATCAGAACTGCCGTCAAACACAGCTTCCCGATTGTGTTTCGTTTCATTGTTACCACCACCATATCATTAGAACGATTAGTAGGACGATTGCCGCCACTTCGAAAGTCGTCGGGTGGGCGTACCAAGCGATGTTCTTGGGGATTCCGAGTCTCTCGTGATCCACTTCTTCCTTCCCCTGCCACGATGCGAGGCGAGGCGACTGGATCATTTTTTTCACTTCGTCGGGATCCGCAGCTTTGCCGAGGTCGAACGAGTTCAGCATGCTTGCCAGGTCGGTTTGCGGGACAGGGCCTCTGATCCGGTTCTCGATCATGCTCCAGCCGAAGAAGGCCAGGAACGACGCCTCAAGCACCAAGAATGGACGACACTGAGGATGCGCAAGTTCGGCGGGCAGAAACTTGAACCAGTCTCCAAAGAACAGAATCGAGCCAACGCCGACGCCCGCCACTAACGACGCCATGCCGGAACCGCGACTGGCCCGGCGGTACAGAGCGCCGCCAATGTAAGGAACCGTCAGGGGCAGGAAGAACGTGCCCGTCAACGCCACGTAAAACGGGAGCATCCCTTCGAAATACGGAATCGCCATCGCAAACATAGTGCCGCAAACGATCGACAGGCAGGCGAAGATCCGCGTCAGCCACAAGTACTTGCGATCCGCGGATTCCTTCTCGGACGAGTAGCCAAGTACGTCCCTGGTCATCAGACCAGCTATGGCGGTTCCAATACCCGCCCCGGTGGAAATGCTGGCGACAACCAGTGCGGCTACTCCAAGTCCAAGGACTCCAGGCCCCATCGCAGTCAGATAACGCACCATGTACTTCGGGAACGCATGGTCTGGATCGCCTGTTCGCAATTCGGGCAACAGGACAATGCCCATGATGCCAACCGCCGTCGAGATGCCCGTGATCAGGAACCACGGCAGAAGAGATGCCACTGTGCCCTTGCGCGCATCCATTTCGGATCGGGCGCCCACGATCCTCTGCGCCACGGTCTGATTGACGATGGGGTAGGTGACCAGCGTGAGAATCAGACCCCACAGGTAAACGCCGCCCGGAACGCCCGGCTCCTCGTGACCGGCCAGGTGCAACAAGTCTCCCAGCGCGGGCGCGTGTTCCTGGAAGCCATCCCATCCTCCGAATTCCATCGTCGCACCGGCAAAGATCAATATCGAAGTCACCATCATCAGGATCATCTGGGGAATCGCAGCCATCACGACGCCCAACTGGCCACTGGCAAAGACGTATATCAGTGTCAGGATCATGGCCGCCCATACGCCGTACCAGAGGTCCATCCCGACGATGACTTTGAACATGGTAGCCATGGCGTACACCACCAGCGCCATGGCCACAAACCGGTAGAGCATTTGGAGCACCGCGCTGGCGATTCGCAACGATGGCGTGTAACGCAGTGCCAGGTATTCGGCGTTCGTGTAGACGCCCGTCCTGTACAGCAGGGGTGTGATGTACCGAGACAAGAGTAGCGATCCAATCCCCATACCCCACCAGGCAAAGCCGACTTGGGATGCCCCAGTACGGAATCCATGCCCGGTGGTGGCCACAAAATCCGTCGCGTCCACGGCGTCCGCCGACTGGGCCATGGCAATCTGCCACCAACGAAGGCGACGGCCGGCCAGCAGATAGTCACGCGTACTCTTGACGTGCCGCCTGAAGGAAAATCCAAACGCGCTGGTGCCGACGACCCACGCGATCACTACGATCCAGTCGATGTATGTCATTGGCTATGCGCTCGTCTACGAGTTCGCCACCATCCGGGCCACTTGTGCCACTCGGCGACCGAGGTTCTTGACGGTGGCCATGCCGACTTCGTCGTTCGTGACACCATCAAAGCTCTTGTTGTTCCAGACCCCCGGGCCAAAGTGCGCGGTCGGGCGGCTTTCGCCCACAACGATCATTTCCTGACAGAACAACGCGGTCTGGATGGATTTGATCGTCAGTTCCTGGCCGCCGTTTCGAGCTCCGCCAACGGCCAAGACACCAGCCACCGTGTTGCTGAGCGCGAAGCCATCCTTGCGGAACACGGTCAGCCGCTCCAAGAACGCCTTGCACAGTGACGACATGTTGCCAAAGTAGACCGGCGATCCGATGATGATACCAGCCACGGCCGGATCCGCCAGTTTCGGTATCAGCGAGGGGAAATCGTCGCGTTCACCCGGTTCCAGCGGGACACCAGCGGCGACGTTGCCATTGATGCGTTTGCCGGCCAGCGTAATCAGTTCCACCTCGATGTGGTTCGGGTCGACTTCCTTGGCTGCGTCCAAGCAAACTTGCACCGACGCCGCCGTCGTGCTCTGTTCACGGGGACTGCAACCGATTCCCACGATCTTGATGCATGCGTCTGCCGAGTCGGCGTCATCTTCTGCGGCTTTGGTAACACCTGCAACCGCACCCATTGCGGCCGCCGCCCCGGTCGCACCGATAAAGCCTCGTCGCGTTAGGTCTTTCTTCATGGCTGTGCTCCTCGATTTCCTTTGTTCTCAGATCTCACCAGTTATCAGACGTCAATAGTGCAACACCAAAGGGCCGATTCTAGACTCTCCGCTTACTGACTCGCAACTACACCGTCCGCGACTGGGGCTTAGTAGGTCCCGTTTGCCGAACGGGACCTTGAGCGGCATGGCAGCGTTTGCTCTCAATCCAGGTCCCGTCCGGCAGACGGGACCTACCGGGCGACCTTCGGGCGAGCAATGGAAACTAGGTGTTCCTCAGGAAGGTATATTCAGTAGGCTATGATGCCGCAGCATCGACGTTTAACCGCAAGCCGGAGGCGTGCGCGTCGGCAAGGAGAATACATGATGGTGGCAAGGCATAAGCGAGGCGTTTTCACGGTTTTGACGATTGGACTGCTGATTTCGCATGGAGCTGTCGCGCAGGAGTCTGGCGAGGCGGCGCCCTCGATCCCACCACTGGAATTCTGGCCTCAGACTTTCCACCACGATCATCCAATCCTGCGGCTACTGACTCTGCCGCTGCTACGCGATGATAAGCTCAAGCAGTTCAAGACACTCTACTACCGGAAACTGGGCGAAGGCATGGACGTGGCCCAAGTTGACGCGAGGATGGAGCTTGCCTTTCGGCGGTATGACGAGACTTGCAGCAGAACGGAACTAATGGCTGAACTGCGCGAGATCGAGTCTTTGCTGACGGCATACGATCCACCGCACTACACGGACGAGCAAGTTGTCTACGTCGCGATGGGAGCGAGCATTTCGCAAGGCGGCGGCGCAAGCCCAGCCAGTAACGGGTGGGTTTATCTGGTCGCGGATCGCTTGCGCAGCATCCATCCCAACGCACGCGTCCGGAATCTTGCCGTCGGCGGTACGACGACCAAACATGCTCGCGAGGTCCAGTTGCCTCTGGCACTCGCCTGTTTTCCCGACCTCGTGACATACACGTCGGGCATGAACGACTTGCAGTACGGCGAGCCCGTTGAATCCGCGCGCGAGAACGTGGATGCCGTGCTCCGAGAGCTTCGCAGTAAGACCAACGCTCGGATTATTCTGACGCTCATGCCCTCGGGTGATCGTTTTCCCGTGTTCTCCTTGGGACTGGCAAAGCTCGAGCAACGGAAGAAGAACGTGAGCCCGCAACGAGTCGCGGATTTCAACGCCGTCTTCCGATCGCTTGCTGGGAAACACGGAGCGGAACTGGTCGACATTGGCGTGATCTTGGATGAAGCAACGGAACAAGCAGAAGTCGACGCATTGTTTTCCTTCGATGGAATCCACCCCAATAATGCAGGTCACGCCAGAGTTGCCGACGTATTCTGGCCTGCAATCAAGCAGGCGATCCACGGGGGGCGTTAGCAACCGGAAACGGCACTAGAGAATGCCATGGAACCGCTACTGCTGCAGTGCCAGGAGTTCCGTGGGGCTGTCAACAAGATAGTCCGGTTGATGTTCCTCCAGGAGCTGGCGTGCGCTGATCCCCCAACTCACGGCGGCAATATCCGCCCCGGCAGTCTTAGCCGCTCTCACGTCGCGCACGTCGTCACCGATGTACAAGACCGCTTCCGGCGTCAGCTCGAGTTGCCGGATGACCCGGCGAAGCGCTCGCTGTTTTCCCGTCATACGCGAATACCCGATGATGAACTCGAAGAAGTCCTCCGCCCCGTTGGCGCGCAGGCACGTTCGGATGTTATCCTCGGCGTTAGACGAGACGATTCCTTGTCGGCACCCCAATTCGCGGAACGCCAGAAGTACGTCGTACACTCCCGCGCAGAGGCGCACGTCGCTCATTCGCAATCTCTGTGCCTTCAAAAAGCTCCTTACTAGCACCGGCACTTTGCGAAGTGGGATATTGTGGCTGCTGGCAAGGTCGGACAGCGGCATACTGCGGACCGTCTCCGGATCGTCGATTGGATCGAACCCGTATTGCGCGGCCAAATCGTTGTAGATCTCCAACGCGCCGCCCAACGTATCGGCAAGGGTCCCATCGAAGTCCCAGATGACCGTGGTGTATTTCATTCGCTTCTCGCACGCGCCGTACAAGAAAAACACGGACCGGGGCGTAGGAGACTCCGGTCCGTGTGAATGTGTCAGGCCGAATCGTTACTCGACGAAACGTTTATTCCTTCTTCTCGGCTCCCTGCTTGGGGCCACCCTTCTTGCCCCCACCCTTCTTGACGCGAGGCTTCTTCTCACCGCCCTTTTTGCCGCGGCTCTTGCCAACCTTCTCCTTCTGCTCGGGAGTCAGCAAAGCGAGGGCTTGTTTGATCATCTCGCCATGAGCCTTCTTGACCTCCTCCATCGCGGCCTTCTGTTCGGGCGTCATTTCGATTGCAGCCTGGATGGCCTTCATCGCTTCCTTGCCCTTCTTCCCTTCTTCCTTGGCTTTCTTCATCGCATCGGCGCGGGCCTTCTTCTGCTCGGCCGTCAGGTTGGCCTTCTCGCGAGCTGCAGCGATCTTCTCGGCAACTCCAGCACACATTTTTTTGATCGTGGCGACCTGGTCGTCAGTCAATTCCGCCTTTTCCAGCTTCTTAAGCAGCGGCGCCGCCGGGTCGGGCTTCTTCGGGCCTTTCTTCTTCTTGTCTTTCTCTTGACCAGCCAGTGTCGGCGCGGCAATCGCCGCGACCAAGACCAACGACAGTAGCGTTCTCATAGCATCAGTCTCCGAACAAATGGGGTGTCAGTAAAACAACTCGCGGATCACTCTACCGTCCCGCACCACAGCGTGCGGTCGTTTCGTGTGTTTGTGATAATGCTTGGTGTGATCGATTCCCAGGTTGTAGTAGAAAGACGCGGCCGAATCGTCCGGCGAGAAGCCGTCGGCTGCAGGCAGACTCCCCGTCGCGTCGCTTTCTCCGATCACTTGCCCTCCGCGGACGCTGCCACCGGCCATCAACATGAACATGCAGCGCGGGTAGTGATCGCGCCCGCCGTTGGCGCTGATCCCGTTGATTTTCGGCGTACGTCCAAATTCGCCGGTGACGAAGACCGCAGTCGACTCGAGCAGCCCCTTCTGTGCCAAGCCATTCAATAGCGACGATAACGCCGTGTCAAGCTGTGGCAGCAGGCTTCCTCGCAGCCTGTCGAAGTTGTCCTGATGCGTGTCCCAACCGCCCTGCGACAGCGTAACGAACCGCACGCCGGACTCGATCAGGCGGCACGCCAACAGGCAACTCGCGCCAAACGCCTCTTCCCCGAACGGTTCCGCGAAAGCGGGAGATTCCTTGCCGAAGCTGACTGCTTGGCGAAACCGCCCTGAATCTTCCGCGGCGAGGGCTGGCTGGGCAAATCGTCCCATGGCATCCGGCGAGACGGCTGTTGTGGCAGTTGCATCCGAGTCGCGCCGAGTGTACTCAAGGTCAAGGATTCCGGGACGCCGGTTGCTGCTGGAAATGGCGACGCAGGTGGGCAGGTCAGGTTGGTTACCCCCCTTTGTGTGCTCGGCAACTACGGCACCGTAGCTGGGCGTGTCGGAATTGGCACACGGGCGAGTTCCGGTCGTGACGTAATCAGTCCCCAGTTGATGGGCGCCGAGCGTGTGTGTGACGCCGCGTAAGATAGCGAATTTGTCGGCGCATCTGGCCAGCTTCGGCATATGTTCGCAAAACTCGACGCCGGGTACGTTCGTCTTGATGGGCCGGAACGGCCCGCGGTATTCGGCCGGAGCGTTCGGCTTCATGTCGAACGTGTCCAAATGCGACGGCCCGCCCGCCAGTTTGATGAAGATCCCGGATCGGACTGGAGCCTTTTCCTCGATCTGGCGGGCATCCGTCAGGATCGGATGATTCGCCAATGCCAACCCGGCCCCACCGAGGATGCTAGCTCTGAGGAAATCTCGCCGCTTCATCTTGTCGCAAGTCGCGTGGATCGCCATATTCTTGTCCCCCTACGATTGCAGTGTGAGGCGTTTTGATTCAGTTTGCAAGTACCGGGTGGCGGGCTGTCGCTTATACGAGGCCACGGGATATAATCATGGCTGTCGAGAGTTCCGCTTGCTAGATCTGGGAGTGCTAATTTGTTCGTTGGGCCGGTTTTTTCCCGTGAGGCGGTCACCACGCCGCGTCGCCCAAGACATTATGCCGTTCGCGCGGTTTACGTCGTCGCGTTGCTGATCCTGATGTGTACGGCTTGGCTAGTCGTGGCCGGGACGCAAATCATTCGCAACGTCGGCGACATGGCGCGCTTTGGATCGATCCTGTTTGAAATCCTGGCTCCGCTGCAACTGGCCCTAATGGCCTTTTTGGCCGCATTGGTCGCCGCCAGTGCCGTCTCGCAAGAGAAGGACCGCCGAACGTTGATCCTGATGCTGATGACGCGGATGACCAACAGCGAGTTGGTCTTGGGGAAGCTGCTAGCCAGTTTGCTGAACATCTTCGCCATGTTGGCGGCCGCATTGCCGCTATTCATGTTGATCCCCCTGTTCGGCGGCGTCTCGTTCGAGCAAGTTGCGCGTGTCTTCGGCGTGACGTTGACAACTGCGCTGGCTGCTGGCAGCCTGGGGTCGATGCTCGCCTTGTGGCGTGAGAAGACTTTCCAGACGCTGGCCATGACCGCGTTGGCGTTGGTGATATGGGTCGGCGTTTGGGAAGGCGTGCACTTGATTGCCGCAGGTAGGGAGTTGGCCGGAATTCACGTCGACACATGGGTCGCGACGTTCAGTCCTCTACGCGCCATTTTCGCGGCCTCGCGGCCGGATCTCGCGGCCGGCGTCGGCAGCAGCTTGCTCGGCAACGGCGATTTGCTGTTCATGATCGTGTCACTGGCGGGAACTGCAATACTGAACGCGATCGCCATCGTCCGCGTGCGAGCCTGGAATCCATCGCGGGAGGTCCGACCGGGCCAAGCCGAGCAGGCCGAGCGGGATACGATTTGGGGCGTAGAACACGATTTGGCCCGAGGAACCGCGCAGGACGCGAGTCCGGATCAGGCCGAGGTTGCCCGCGCCGCCCATGTCGACGCTCGCGTGCACACGGCGTCGACGAAAAGCCGCCGCGTCTGGGACAATCCAGTTCTTTGGCGCGAGGTCTGCACGTGGGCATACGGCCGCAAAGTGCTGATCATTCGATTCGGCTACCTGCTGCTGTTCGCCATGGCCGCCGCCGGCTTGTACTTCACTGTCGGTCAGGGCTCGATGGCCGCGGGCAATACGGCCGGCGTCGTCCCACTAGCCGCCAAGCCGCTTGCGCCGTTTTTCCTGGTGAGCCTTGTGTTGGTCAATGCCCTGGCCGTGACGTCGATTACCGGCGAGCGCGACGGACAGGCGCTGGATCTGCTTCTGGTCACCGACCTTTCGCCCAAGGAGTTCGTGTTTGGCAAGCTGGGCGGCGTGTTTTGGGTGACCAAGGAGATGGTCGTCCTGCCGATGCTGCTGTGCGTCTATCTTTGGTGGACGGGAGGAATAACGGCGGAGAATCTGATTTACCTGCTGATCGCTCTGGCGGTCATGTACATATTTGTGAGCATGCTGGGCATCCACTGCGGAATGAACTACGCCAATTCGCGGGCCGCGATCGGAGTCAGTTTAGGCGTCGTCTTCTTTCTGTTTCTAGGCGTGGTCACCTGCATTCTGATCATGATCTCCTTCAGCGGTTCGTTCCAGACTCAGTTGTGGCCGTTCTTGGCGTTCATCTTGGGCGGTGGCGTGGGGCTGTACGTGTCCTTAGGGTACAGGAATCCCTCGCCCGCGATTCTAGCGGCTTCGCTGCTGCTGCCGATTTTCACTTTCTATTCGATAACCAGCTTCTTGCTGTACCAACCCTTGGCGGTCTGTCTGGTAACCGCGGGGACCTACGGGTTTACCACAGCCGCCATGATGATACCGGCCATCCACGAGTTTGATATTGCGATGGGCCGCACGAAGACTCCCGGCGAGGAATAACGAGTGGAAGCGCTGATCGAAGTATTACCGTGGCTCGTCGCCATGGTCGTCTTGATTGCCTGCTCCGCGTTCTTTTCTGCCAGCGAGGCTGCGCTGTTTTCCTTGCGGCAGAAGGATCGGCGCTCCTTGAAGACGGGTGCCCGCACGCAACGCCTGGCCGCCGAGTTGCTGGATGATCCGGACCGGTTGTTGTCGGCCGTACTGTTCTGGAACCTGGTCGTCAACATGACCTATTTCGCGGTCGTTTCGATCGTGGGCTTTCGATTAGAGACGAATGCGACCGGCGGACATTCCGCGACCTTTGCGTTCGCGGCGGGATCGGTGCTGGCGATTATCTTTTTCAGCGAGATGCTGCCAAAGACTCTGGCCGTCATTGCCGCTCGAACTCTGTCGCCACTGTTTGCCGTGCCGCTGACCGTCGCCGTGAAGATAGTCGACCCGTTGATGCCGGCTTTGCGACTTACGAACCTGCTGTCGCGTCGTCTGATATGGCCTCGTTTTCAACCGGAGCCTTACTTGCAGGTGTCCGATCTGGAACGGGCCATCGAAGTATCCACATCGGACGCTCAGTTGGCCGAGCAGGAGCAGACCGTGCTGAGCAACATCGTGGCCATGTCCGATATTCGGGTAGACGAATGGATGCGGCCGCGCACTCAGTTCCTTTCCTTTCGTCCGCCCGTTTCGCTGGCGGACTTGGAAGGCACGATGACGCCAAGCGGCTACTTGCTGGTCACCGAGCCCGATGGCGACGAAGTCACCGCGGCCATCGACCTGCAAAACTTGGTGGAGATTCCCAGCGAGAACCTGGAAAGCACCGCATCCCCCGTGTTGTACGTACCGTGGTGCGCCACCGTGGCCGACGCTTTTCAGCAGATGCGTCAAACGGAACACGACGTGGTCGCCGTGGTCAATGAGTTTGGCGACACGATCGGAATTCTCACGTTCGAGGATATCCTGGACACGGTTTTCACACACCGCCCCAGCCGGAGCGGCAGGCTGCTAAACCGCGAACCGATCGAACAGATCGGCGACGGCGTTTGGGAAGTGACTGGAGTTACCAGTCTGCGGCGGCTGGCGCGTTATTTGGCAATCGAGCTGCCACATAGCAGGAATGTAACACTGAACGGAGTCATCCAGGAGACGCTGCAGCAACTCCCAACCGAAGGGGACTCGGGCCGCTGGGGACCGTTCGCGTTTCGGGTGATCGAGGCACGAAACCGAGCACACATACTGGTCGAGTTGACCCTTGTGGAAAATAGCGACGCGGAGGATGTGCGGTGAGCGTAGCGTTGGCGTTGCTGTTCTTCGGACTCGCGCTGAGCGCCTTCTTCAGTGGTTCCGAGACCGGATTCTATCGCGCCACGCGAGTCCGTCTGGTGATTGACGCCCTGGACGGCGACTGGATTTCGGGCCGCCTGCTGTGGTTGGCTAACAACCCGGCGCTGTTTGTGGCCACCACGCTGGTTGGCAACAACATCGCGAATTATATGACGTCTTTCGGGGTCGTCTTATTGACGAGGGCGATTGCCGGTGACGCCACCGCGGCCGAATTGGGTGCCACCGTCCTGTTTTCACCGATCGTGTTCGTCTATGGTGAATTGCTGCCAAAGTACCTCTTCTACAACGCGCCGAATCTGCTTCTGCGGCGCGGCGGGCCGGTATTTCTGTTTTTCGCGGTCGTCTTTGCTCCCATTTCGGCCGTGTTGTGGACTTTGGGCTTGGCGGTGCAAACTCTGACAGGAGAAACGCCGCTGCGCATTCGTTTGGCATTGGCTCGCAAGGAACTGCAAGAGGCGTTCGAGGAAGGGCACGAGGCGGGAATTCTGCGGCCGGCGCAGCGAGACCTGGCCCAGAACCTCTTCGCCATCGCCGCGCGGCCGTTGGCCAGCTACTGTCGCCCGGCTGCGCGCGTCGTGACAACGCGACTGGGAGCGGCAAAAGACGAGGTACTGCGATTGGCCGGGCAATACCGCGCGGGCGTGATGCCCGTAAGTGGAGCCCAACGGGGAGAGCTGGAGGGATACTTACGCGTGGTGGATCTATATTTGGGCGATGAAGAAACCGTGCAAACCTCGCGACCACTGATGAAACTGGACCGCAAGGCTTCACCCATCCACGCGCTCGTCCAACTGCAAAGCGAGAAGGAAGAGCTGGCTGTGGTCGTGGACGAGCAAGGCCGGAGCGTGGGTCTGCTGTACGCGGACGACCTGGCGCGATCGCTCATCCGCGGTACGACGTGAGTGACGTTGCGAGAGAATAGGGCGTCACCGCGACGGACTCACGCCCCAGTCGGTCTCATCGCCATGTCTCGATATACGGCCGGTCGAGGCTTGCCCTGACGAGTTGCAAATCAGAGTTGTGTCACGGTCTATGTCAGGGCAAGCCTCGACCGGCTCGTTCAGGCATCAGCGGCTTTGCGGTATCCCAACGACTTGATCACCATCAACATCTCTTCGTAGTTGATGAAACGGCGACGGTGATGAAGTTTGTACTGGTCGATCGCCATGGCCAATTCCCTGGCTTCGGGGGGCAGATCGCTATGGCTGTTTGCGAATTGTCGACGTTCGCGCACGGGGGCCATTCCGGGGATTGCATTGTCACGCCGGTCCACGAAAGCCTGGGAAGATTCGGCAGCGACTGGCGACATGCTTTCGGCTCCTCACAACCGGAGTAAACAACAGAAGCGATGGCCATACATAGCCACCACAACAAGCCTAGGTCACGAGACGAGGGCCGTCAAAAACTTTCTCAGAGCACCCACCGCCGGGAAGTGCACCCAAAAGAAAAAGCGGAACATGGCGCAGAACGCGCCAGACTCCGCTTTGGGGGGGCAAGCGTGACCGATCTGTCTGTGAGCGGAATTCCAAGCCCACAGCAATGGGGCTGCCCTCGTGGTTAGTACGCTTCGAACTGGAAGGACCAGGGATCAACGTAGATATTCAGGTAGCTCCAAGCGGATCCCTCTGTGCTGATGTATCCCTCCGAGTAGTAGTTGCGGAAAGCGAGGTCCACGTTGAACCAAATCCACTGCCCTCGGACCTTCTTGGCCTCCTCGACGGTCACGATTTGGTCCTCCGCTTCCAATGCCTGCAGGGCAGCGGGAAGCTTGTCGGTTGCCGCCTTCTCGGCCGCGCCGATCGTGCCGGCGCTTAATACGCAGGTGGCGGCTAGTAAGACTACAAGTACAATCAGGCTACGCATGCGCAACGCTCCTTTGAACAGAATACGGCGAGCTGAACGAAACGAAGGCGAACACCACCTTCACTGAGGTTTCCATGCGCAATCCGCAACCACCGTGCCAGGAGAGCCAGTTGCCCCACGTAGGCTGACGCCAGATCGCCTAAGTGCCCGCCACACTCCCCGTTAGCGTCGTTGTCCAGAAATGATCGCAGCGAGAGGGTGCCCTCTCGGGTGATCGAAAAGTTGAGAATTGGCAACAAGCTGTTGCAGAAAATCAACGTTGCCGAAAATCAACATCCGGGTTCGCCAAGCGTCGCTGGATGGACCGCAAGTGTTCGTGCAGGGCTTGGCTCGGACCGTGTCCGGGTGCATTGGCCAGGGCGGACTCGATGGTCAAACGAGCGTTGATCGGGTCGCCGGCCAGCATTTGACACTCGGCTAGATGGTAGAGCAGCTCGGAGGTTGGTTTGGCCTGCTTCGTGGCTTCCGTCAGCGTTTCCACCGCAGCTTCGTGCCGGCCGAGTTCCTTCAATGCAATCCCCTGCAGAAACAGCACGTCGGGCGGCACCTCGTCGACGGGATAGCCATCGGCGAGCGAACGCAAGGTGGCCAAGGCGCGCGCATGCCGGCCTTGTTGCTGATACGTGTGAGCGATCGCCAACTGCACGCGAGGATAGTGTTCCTGATAGCTTACCGCCCGATGGTAGCTGGCCAGGCACTCGCGATGGTCGCCCGCCTGACTGAGCACGTCGCCTCGCAAAGCCCAAGCCGAAGCCAATTGGCGATTAGCCCGGATTGCCGCCTCGGCCTGATTCGCAGCGCGCTCGAGTTCGCCTCGGGCCAGATACATGTCCCCCAAGCGTACGAGCAACTCCGCTTTGCCGCCGGACAATCGGACTGCCCGCTCCATGTGCGACACCGCTTCGTCGCGCCGGCCCAACTCCCAAAGTGTCTCGGCGTAGTGATACTGAATGCGCTCGTCCAGTGGGCACATCTCCAAGGCATTGCCGAACAACGCCTCCGCTTCCGTCAATTGACCACGCTGCGCCGCGTCCACCCCCCGCAACGAAAGCTGGCGGGCGGAGACTACGTCTTCGTCAATACGGTTCCGAGATAGAGATGAACAACCACCGGCAGCGCAGAGAGCGATCGCTGCCACGCTGAAGAGGCAAAAGTGGACTGGGCGAAATGACTGGTAACGGAGCATTCTGGCCATAATATTGAAATCGGGTATTCCGGCCCTGGGCCCTATATCAGATGTGCGTTTTGGAGACAATAACGGTTGGGCAAAAGAACGAACACTGCTAGCATGAATAAGCGTTTTGCAGTCGTCAGAAGAAGCTGCGATTCAGACGTAAGCGGGGACGGAGGATAGTAGCAGGCACACTCCGTGTGCCTGCTACCTTGCTTTACGTCTGAATCGCAGTCAAAAGAAGCTGAAATCCAATGACCGCGCATTACGAAAACCTCGAAGTGGAGTTCCTTTATCCGGAAAACTGGAAGATCGTCGACGAGGAAACGGACCAATGGCCTCGGGGCGTCTCGGTTCAGAGCCCGGAAAGCGGCTACTGGGAACTGCAGATCTATCCGTCTCGCGTCGATTGCGCCCAGTTGAGCGGCGAGGCGTTGGCCGCCATGCGGAAAGAGTATCCCGACCTGGAAGCCGAGGTGGTCAGCGAAGACATACTGGATTTGCCCGCAGCCGGCTACAATCTCAGTTTCTTCTGCCTCGACCTCTTGGTGATCTCGCAGATACGCAGCTTGCATATGGGTAGCAGAACGTACTTGTTGATACGCCAAGCCGAGAGCCGCGAGTTCAAGCGAGAGCTACTCGTATTCGATGCCATCACGCAGAGCCTGCTGACGCCATAGTCGGATAGGCAAACCCAACGTTGCAGAAAGACAGAGTAAGATGGCCTTCCAAGGCCGTCTTCTTTCCATGCGAAACGCCAAGTTGGGCCTTGTCGGCAAATTCCACGTTACGTGAG
>JACKQG010002937.1_pt1 | contig 21521 bp, 14 predicted proteins | sample 8237621 | NCBI WGS metagenome assembly JACKQG01 (sample SAMN15677084, study PRJNA649215) | marine metagenome | biome: marine; feature: Black Sea; material: saline water; isolation source: suspended particulate matter (SPM) from the Black Sea western gyre | collected 2013-06-09/2013-06-10 | depth... | reverse complement strand
GATGAAGAGGGGGATCGCTAACAGCGCAAAACTGTCCATGCTGCTATAGAGCACAAGGGGAAGCGTCATTAACAAATGAGGAGAGAAAATGAGAACGAATATCAGGGATATCCCCGCCAGGCCCGCCCAAATTGGAATACCGGAGACCAATAACGCAAATGCACTTCCAAATAAAAGTGCTGCAATAACCAATTCGTTCATATGGAGTCTTCCTTTCCGGAATGCGAACCGCTATTTTGGATCCGAATCAGCCTTGGGTATGTCAATATCTCTCAATTCAAAAAGCTCTGCCTTTTGTTTGTATTCACCGCTTCTAAGAGCGGCTATCTTATTGCGTATATACAAAATATATTGGAGGAAAAGGAGCGTCATACCCAGTGGAAGAAATAAATACGGAATCCACAGTGGCGGACCCCACAAAGATTCGGAGTGCTCATTATTGACAACGGTCTCCCACCACATGGGCCAGGCATACCATGCAAGTACTGCGGCAATAATACAGGATATGATGGAGACAATAATAAGGGTTACCTCTCTGGTTTTAGGGGAGAGGTGGATGACAACGAGGTCCACATTCAGATGATGTTCGCTCTTCTGTACAAACGCAGACCCTGTAAAAACAGTAAAGATCAGCAAATATACAGATGCCTCTATTTGCCATATCGTCGAAATACCAAAGACCTTTCTGACAATAACACCTTCAGTCACTATTATCGCGGCAGCCACAAGAGACAATGCGGCTATCCAGCCGGTAACGTGGGTTAGGCCTTCAATAATCAACGCTAATATTCTTCCAATCTGTTTCATGATACGATGCCCCATTTTTGAGTTTGAAGTGCCTAAAGTTTAAAGTGCCTAAAGTTAAGGAACTTCGTGACTTTTTGTAAGGGATGGTTTTCACAAGCCCTGAGCGACAAATCAGACCAAGGTAAGGCCTTGATCAAGAACTTTAGGCACTTTAGGCACTCCTATTTCATTGCCTCAACGGCCAGATCGAGAAACTCCTGCCCGCCCTTTACGTTTTCGGCATAATCCTTCCACGCGGTTTGCTTTGCGAATTCCAGCCATGCATTAAATTCCGCCTCGGTCATATAATGGATGTTAACACCGGCCTTGGTATACGCCTCTATGAGTTTATCCACCAATGTCTTAAAATTCTGATATATCCAATTTTCATGCATCCACTCCGCTGTTTCAAGAAAGACCTTCTGCTGGGCCGGAGTGAGCTTGTTCCATGTCTTCATGGAGATACACAGATTTTCAGACATATACCAGATGGAAAAATCCCTCGGAACGTTGATATACTTCAAGACTTCATAGAGCCGGTACGAAACAAAAGAGGCTGACGAGGTCAACATCGTATCTAAGACCCCGGTTGAAAGGGCATGGTAGGTTTCGGAAGAGGGCATACTGGTAATAGAGGCCCCGGCTTTTTGCATCATGTACTCAAATTTCTTGCCGGCCGCCCTCATTTTTGTCCCTTTCACGTCTGCAGGAACTCTTATCTGTCTCACCTTGCTGCCGATACCCCCGTCGAACCAGGCCCATACAAGGTTCTTGACACCATTTTCTTCCATAAGGGCTTCAATCTTCTTGCCAATCGGTTTGTTTCTCCAGCTAAGACCCTCCTTAATCGTGCTCACCGAGCAGGGCATTAAGGTAATTGAAAATTGAGGCACCTTTCCAGAGGCGTAATCCAGGGGGAATACCGACATATCTAATGCCCCGTTGCGCATGGCATCCCACTGCTCTTTTGGTTTAAACAACGATTTGGCTGGATAGTAGCGAAATTTTATCTCTCCGTTTGTCTTTTTTGTGACCATGTCTCCAAATACCCGACCCATCAGGTCCCGGACATCACCTGCTGCAAATTGATGGGATACCTTGAGCACCATGGGTACGGCTTCTGCCGGTTGCCCCCACGCCAAAAAGGCACATGCCAGACACAAAGAAACGACCAAAACACCGATTTTTCCTGTTCTTGGTTTCATTACGACCTCCTTATCCGCTAAGGTTATAAGATATGGCGCTTTTATCATGCCGCCGCCTTTCCCCCTTCTTCCGCGACCTTGCTCGCATACAGCCCCACAAGGGCCTTGCACTGCATCAGGAGATGATGTTTCATTAGGGCTTCCGCTGCATCAGGATCCTTCCTACGAAAAGCCTTTAGAAAGTCTCTATGTTCCTGGATGGATTGATCGAAACGCTACAGTAGACCCGGGGGGACTTGGGCCTTTTCAGACCACCCCTCCGGTATGAGTTGGCCCGGCTTCTCTCCCAACTTCTCCTTTAACTTTGGCAGCCCGGGCCGTTTGAACTCTTCGCGCGCTTCTTTGGGGATCCTGCCGTTCAGGATCGATTCTGAGCGCAATCTCCTGCCCGCTGTCTTTTCCATCATTGTACCGAGTTCCAGTATCCTGCCGACATCTATCCCATCGATATCAATTCCCATCTCATCCAACATGACACACATATCTTCAAACGTGACCAATCCTACGACATTGGGATCCCTGTAATAATAGGACCCGGTCCCCGGAACAGGTGTCTTTCCGAGGAAATTGGCAGGCTGTCCGCCCATTCCGCCGATGGTCCCCTCAAAGATGTCGATCCCTGCCTGAAGGGCGGCCAGGACGTTTGCGAGGCCCCACCCCCGGGTCACATGAAAATGGGCGATGTGGAGATCCGTATTGGGCATCTCATCCAATATCATGGAAAAATAGCGGTAAACCTGATTGGGCGGTGCAGAGCCATCATGATCTGCATGTTCAATATCGTCGGCCCCGATACTGAGCCACCGTTTTGTAAATTCAACGGCATCTTCAAACCTTGTCGGCCCCGATATGGGGCTCCCCCAGATGGTGCTCACCGTGCCGCACATCTTGATACCGGCATCCTTGCATTTCTTGATACACCGCTCCGCCTCCTTCCAGTACTCGGGGAGAGTGGTGCCGCTGTTGGCGAAGTGATGCTCCTCATCCGTGGATACCATCATCAAAACCCTGTCCGGTCCATACCCTTTTTCCTTGAGCCGGATCGCCTGGTCCACGGCCGGCTCCCTGATAGTTACGGTGGTCCATTCGATCTCCCCCGGATCGATGCCTCTCTTACTCAATCTACTCTTAAAGATATCGTCATGTACTTCCCTGAGCACTTCTTCAGCATCCTTAAACTGGGGCATAATCCTCGGGTTTCCCAGATTCGTTACCTCGAGCCTTTTTATGCCCGCAAAGGCCAGTTCCTGTAGATAATAGATCTTGGCCTCCGTGGGGATCCATTCCTCTTCATGTTGAAATCCATCACGAATGGTAATATCGCCCAACCTGACCTTTTTGGGCATTCTCGGGTGGACCTTAAAAATATCATACTCACTCATCTTTCCCTCCTTTAATTCAAAATAGGTATCGCTTTAGCGTCTTGAAACAATCATTCGTGGGTTGCCAGTGACCGTGAGGGTCTCTTTCCCAAAGGACGTAACAAAAATTCTCCAGACCTTCAATAGAACGCCCCCTTGACGTTCAATACAGCTTCCGGGCAGGCAGAGGCGATGTCCGTTTAAATGAATACCCTTTTCCGGGGCTGTCCTGTGACGAATTTCAAGGCCTAACTGCCGTTCCTATGAAACGATCCACATATTTACGTCCTTTGGGAAAGAGACCCTCACGGTCACTGGCTTTCTTTCAAACCGCTAAAGTGTTACCAAAATAGGAATCTCACATGTTTAAATCCTGCCCCGGAAAAGCCGGACAAAATAGCCCCGCATCTATCCCCTGATGGATCTCGGCAGGAGCATCTGATGATGGGGGCAGATGCTATTCGGATTCTGATAACTACTTCTGGTAAAGGCCACGAAATAGTCTCTGATCAGGGTCATCGGAACAATCTCATCTACCAGACCTGCCTTTGCACAATACACCGGCCTTGACTGATCATAATATTGCTGTGCGAGTGCATTCATTTTATCAATGACCGGTTCAAGGGGTTTGCCCGCATCCTTTTCCTTGACAAGCCGTCTCGCAAAGGCGGCTGCAGCAGCGGTTTCCCCGTGCATTACGTAGATCTCCGTGGCAGGGACGCCCAGGGTAAAGGCATTGTTTCGGGTCGCCTGCGGTCCCCCCATGATGTAGTGGGCTGCAGCAGTTCCTTTTCTCAACACAACACACATCATTGGGAGATGAGAACTCTCAATGGAATAGATAAGCGATTGCCCGAGCCCTAAGAGTTCCGCCCTCTCCGCGATATCGCCCACATCGATGCCGCTCGTATCCTGAAACCAGATCATCGGGATACGATCTCTCCCGCAGAACATAACCAGCTCGTTCATTTTGATCAGGCCCTCGCGGTAAAGCTTGCCGCCGATCCCCATGTATTCTCCCTCTGCATACTTCGGATAGTCTTTTCCTAAGAAACCCTGCCGATTGGCAATCACACCCACTGGAAACCCGTCTATCTTGGCAAGCCCGCAGTAGACCTCGGGACCATAATCCGGTCGATATTCCATGTGCTCGCTGCCATCAAAAAGCCGTGCCAGCACCTGTTCGATGCTGTAAATCCGCTTTTGATTAAAGGGAACAACGCAATTGAGATCTCCTGCCGGATAGAGAGGGCCTTTAGGTTCCGCGACCCTGAAGACAGAGGGATCATAAGCTGGCATTCCCGCCATACATTCCTTTATGGCCTCGAGAACCCCTTCCTCCGTATCAAATACCTTTCGCATAAAACCGGTGTCATCATAGTGGACCTTGATCCCTCCGGGGGGGACCTGCTTAAAGGTCCTTGTAGCTTCCATAAGGGTCTCCGCACCTTCCAGGTCAAAATACCCTTTGGGTGACATGCCGCTTACGATGCCTCCACCGCCCACAGCCATGTTGGAATTCTCATGAGCAAAGATGATGGCCGGGCTGATGGCATGATAACCGCCGCCTGCCGGATTGGTGCCGTACATGCCCACAATCACGGGTATTCCCCTCTCTGCAAGCTCGGAATGTCTGAAAAATGTCCTTCCTCCGGATCGCCTGCCGGCATATACCTTTTCCTGTTCGGTCAGTTTGACGCCGCTGCAGTTGAGTATCCAGACCAGGGGGATGTTAAGACGTTCCGAAATATCCTGTGCCCGAAAGACATGCTCTCTCTGGCCGGGGATCCAGGCCCCGGCAAGCACCTTATTGTCCGAGGCGATGATAGAGGCATAACGACCCGAGATCTGCCCCAACCCGGTCACCACCCCGGTTGACCCCTCCTGGTTGAACTCCGGGTCATAGAGGCTGTTAAGTGGCATGAAGGTGCCTTTATCTACCAGAATATCGATCCTTTCCCAGGCCGTTTTTTCCCCACGCTTGTGGATTTTTTCAGCAGGGATGCCCGATAGTTTTCTCTTCTCTACGGCCGCTGCCACCTCGTTTTCAACCCCTGCCATCGCTCGGATATTGGCCTCTGCCGCCTTTATCTCTTTGTCTTTGAGTGCCCTCCCCAAGAGATTCATTTTCTGAAAATACTGTCTCATTCTACTCTGGCCTCCTATTTCCTGTAATCCGCTACGCTTTGTTGCAGTGTGGCGATCAGACCAGCTCGGAATCTGCTATCGCGGTATAGTCTGGCATCCGCCTTCATCTCTCTTTCAACAAAGGAAGCCTCGTCAAACTGTGATGGTATGTAGTCTTCAACAAGCCTGTCTAAAGCCTCGACAGACTGCGGGGCTAAAGGACGTCCCATCCTATTGACCTCATCCTTGACCTCTCTCAGCGGTTTTCCCCACAGATGGGCGTAATTGTCTGGATCCTTTCGCCTGTCCACTTCTAAAGAAATTTCTTCTTCCGTGGCCAGCATCGATCTATCGTGTTCCTTCATCGTGGGGATCTCTTCTGAAGGGCAGACGCCGAGTTCCAATCCCATAGGAAGGAGGAGCTTGCCCGTCTCTTCATCGTGGGTCTCCAGGTCTGCGAGATACGCGGCCTTGTCCGCCTCCGGATCGTCCGACTTCTGCCGCCTGGGAAAAGAAAAGGGGATCGTTACGACGGCGGTATAAATTCCGATTTCTTTTAATTGATCGGCAGTAACCTCCCTGGATGTCATACCCATATATTTGGTATTGGTCAGACCCGCCTTGACCAGTGACCTGGCAATGCCCGCCCAACCGGGAACGAGACCGATCATGGCCTCACTGAAACACATGCCGCTTCTGGAATCGCCCACCAAGTAATCGGCCATAAGCGGGATCTCAGCCGAACCGCCGAATCTCATCCCCCCCCCACAAACGGCAACGACCCGCAGGTGCGTTGAAATGCCCCGGATCTTTCCGTGGAGGGCCTGACCTTTTTTCAGCCGGGTGTCTGCCCAGTCGAAGAGGCGGTCTACTTCCTCCGGCGATGCGCCGGCAGCCTCCTTTTCCCTTTTCATCATTAAGGTCCTGTCCAGTTGGTTCAGACTTTCTTTGAGATCGCCGCCCGCATGGACAGGGTCGTTGGCACCACAAAGGACGAGAAATTTCAGGTCATCCTTTTTCCTTAATACGTGATCCAGACCCTCCAGATAGGCATCCAGGCCGGGATTGCCCACCTGGTGAACCGGCGGGCTGTAGTAATACAGTACGGCACCCGTTTTTCCTTTAACTGTGACCCGGTCGATCACAAGATAGGCTTGTGCCTCCGACCATTCATAGATGGGCCCGATATTCTTGTATCCCCTTATTTTATCGGACCGTACCCATCGTGCGGGTCCCTTCATAACACGCCTCCTTCTCATGCAGTAAAGAACCGGGCACAGAGAACTCGGTTTCGGTTATTCCCTCATAAGATGTATCACTTCAGCCTCTTGAAGCAATCATTCGTTTGTTGCCTGGGACCATGAGGGTCTCTTTCCCAAAGGACGTAACAAAAATTCTCCAGAGCGTATAGAACGCCCCCTTGACGTTCAATACAGCTTCCGGGCAGGCAGAGGCGATGTCCGTTTAAATGAACACCTTTTTCTGGGGCTGTCCAGTTACGAATTTTAAGGCCTCGCTGCCGTTCCTATGAAACGATCCCCGTATTTACGTCCTTTGGGAAAGAGACCCTCATGGTCCAACGCTTTGTTTCAAACGGATAAACCATTATATAAGATAAAAATCATTGACAATCAAGCCATTCCCGTTTCCAGCGCCACCACTGAACTATCTGTCTCTATCTCTGTCCATGTCAAACTGTGAAAAAGAACCCAACCTGGCAGAAGTCGGCTTGGGGGAATACTCTTTTGGTTCAGTCCCCACTTTGAAAGACTGGAATAGGGTCTTTTCGGAATGGCGGCCGGCCAGGAGGCCGGTCTCTGCGTCGATCTTTGCAAAGACGACGCCTTCAGGGACCTCAAAGTCCTTCACCGGTTCTTCTTTCAGGGTGCTTGACATGAAATGGAGCCATATGGGGCTTGCCGCCCTCGACCCGGTTTCACCATCCCCCATCTCTCTCTGCTCGTCATACCCCACCCAGACCCCTGTCACCAGCCCGGGAGTATACCCTATAAACCAGGCATCCCTGAGGTCATTGGTAGTGCCGGTCTTGCCGGCAGCAGGCCGCTTCAAGGCCCTGATCCTCCACCCGGTTCCCTCGGTAATGACTGCTCTTAGAAGGTCGGTCATCACATAAGAGGTCTCTTTTGAAATCACTTGAGCCGCTTCAGGCTGGTTCTCTTCTATGACCTGGCCACTCCGATCCTCAATCCGCTTGACAAAGATCGGCTTTACCAACATGCCGCCATTCGCAAATACGGCATAAGCCCGGGTTATCTCCATCAAGGAAACACCGGAGGAACCAAGGGCCAGAGAGAGGTCCTTGGTCAGTTCTGATTCGATACCCATATTCCTTGCATATTCGATGGCGTAACCCACCCCAATCTGCTTCAATATCTTGACCGTTATAACATTTCTGGACTTTGCAAGACCTGTCCTGACCAACGTGGGGCCGTAGAATTTCTCCTTGTAATTCCTGGGCTTCCACGCCGCCCCTTCTGGATTGCGCTCCGACACATACGGCGCATCCATGATGATGCTTGCGGGACTCATCCCCCGGTCAAGGGCAGCGGCATAGATCAGCGGCTTGAAAGCAGACCCGGGCTGACGCCGTGACTGGATCGCCCGGTTAAATTGGCTGGTACTGAAATCCCGGCCACCGACCATTGCCTTCACCTCCCCTGTCTCGGGCTCCATACAGAAAAGCGCCCCCTGGGCAACCGGGACCTGCTCCAGAGATACATCCCAGGAAAAATCTGCCGGGCCACCGTGCTTTCTTAAGATACGAGCAAGAACAACATCCCCCGGCTTCAACACCTTGGAAGGCCTTCTTACCGTGCCGGAGTAGTATGGGATGTCTTTATTCGGCTTCCTGGCCCAACTCATCTCTTTAAGCGGAAGGAGGGCCGCCTCCTCGCCGATCTGTACGGTGACCTCTTTTTTTTCGTCATCCACTTCAGCCACAAGGCCCTGTACAATTGAACCTGTCTTCGGTGGCGCGGATGCAAACTCCTCGATGGCCTTCATCCTAAAATCAATTTCTTCCTCAGCCGTAAGATGTTTAACCGGGCCTGTGTACCCTTCCCTTTTTCCTAACTCTTCCAGCCCTTTGTTCAGGGACTCTTGCGCCAGGCCCTGCATCTTTAGGTTTAAAGTGGTATAGACCTTGAGCCCCCCCCGATACAGGAGGTCTCTTCCATATTTCTTCACGAGATATCGCCTCACATGCTCGGTGAAATATGGCGATCGTTCAAAGGCATTTTCCCCGCCCACACGAATGTCAAGCGTTGAATTCAGGGCCTTATCAAATTCTCCAGCGCTTATGAGACCTTCCTCACGCATCCTCTCCAACACATACTTCTGTCTTGCTTTGGCGCGCTCAAAGTGAGCGACCGGTGAGTATCTGGCCGGTGCCTGCGGCAGACCGGCCAGGAGTGCCGATTCAGCGAGATCAAGATCTTTTGCGGGCTTGTTGAAATAGGTTTTGGCCGCCGCCTCCACACCATAGGCGCCCTGCCCTAAATAGATCTGGTTAAGGTACAGGAAGAGAATATGCTCTTTGGAAAACTCCTTTTCAAGCTGGAGGGATAAAATGGCTTCCCTGACCTTTCTCCGGTAGGTCCTCTCAACATTTTTGAGGAGTAGGGACTTGGTTACCTGCTGGGTAATGGTACTCCCCCCCTGCTTAATCTTTCCGGTAGTCAGATTCTTGATGAAGGCCCGGAAAATACTCTTGATGTCCACCCCTTCGTGGTCAAAGAACCTGGAGTCTTCTGCTGCCACGAAAGCCTGGATCAGATGTTTGGGCATCTGGTCTAAGAGTAGGATCATCCGCTTCTCTTCCCACAGCCTTCCGATGACTTCACCGTTATCACTGAGGATCTCTGTAATGATAGGAGGCCGGTATTCCTTCACCGATCCAATGTAGGGAAGGTTGCTGGACCAGAGATACCAGAAATACGCCCCTGTACAGAGGGAGAAAAAGACCACCACGAAAAAGCACCCGACCATAAACTTAAAAAGCCGCTTCATTTCAAGATTCCTCTAAACCTATCATGCCAAACTACCATCCAACATAGCCACCTTTGCGCTTCCAATCAAGCAAATAATCGGACCCGTTTACGGGTTGAAAGGTTTAAGGGATCGGGGTTCAGAAAGATATCCTGACACCCGAAACCTGAAACCTCAACGGTTTGTTTCACACGGCTAAAGTGTTGCGAATCGTCAATATTCAATTGTCAGTATTCAATGTTTAAACATTACCAACTTGTAATGTCCCGGAAAGGTTGTGGCAAGGCTCCCGTGTTATTTTCGATCAAACCCTGGCGGGAAAGGCCGGTTAATGCCGCCCGTTTAAAATCAAACAGTTATAGAGATTAGAGAAAGGAGAGATCATGAACATCCAAACATCAGGACAGTTTCAAGAGAAAGGAACGGGGAGATACCAGGTCCCATTAAACGTACCGGGGAGTGACCCGAGGCCTGCGCCCCAGTTTACCAGTATCCAGACCATTAACGATTCTGTGCAGAAGACATCGGCATGGGTGAGGCCCCTGGAGCAGGAGATGAGCCGCGTCATCGTCGGCCAGAAGTATCTTATAGACCGCCTCCTGGTAGGGCTCCTCTCAAACGGTCATATCCTCTTGGAGGGGGTGCCCGGCCTGGCAAAAACATTAGCCCTCAAGACACTGGCTTCCGTGATTCAGACAGGTTTCAGGAGAATTCAATTCACCCCCGACATGTTACCCGCCGATATCATCGGCACCGAGATCTACAACCCGAAAGACGTCTCGTTTGTCGTCAAACACGGGCCTGTTTTTGCCAACCTGATCTTAGCTGACGAGATCAACCGGGCCCCTGCCAAGGTACAGAGCGCCTTGCTTGAGGCAATGCAGGAGAGGCAGGTAACCATAGGAGGGAAAAGCTACACCCTCCCCGATCCCTTCCTGGTGATGGCCACACAGAATCCGATCGAGCAGGAAGGCACATACCCGCTGCCGGAGGCCCAGGTAGACCGATTTATGTTAAAGGTCGTCATCACATATCCTTCGGTTTCTGAAGAGCGAATCATTTTGGATACCGTCGAAACCATAGATCAATCTGTTCAGGTGAATCGAGTCGTGCAGATAGAAGAGATCATCAGGGCGCGTCAGGTGGTAAACACCATCTATATGGACGAAAAGGTCAAAGACTATATCGTGAGTCTTGTGTATGCGACGCGTGACCCGGAAACCTACGGACTCAACCTGAAACCCTACATTCAGAACGGCGCCTCTCCCAGGGCGACGATCAACCTTAAGACCGCGAGTAAATCCTTGGCATTCCTCAAGGGTCGCGGATATGTCACCCCCGAAGATGTCAAGTCGATCGCCATGGATGTGCTGAGGCATCGTGTCAGCATCACTTATGAGGCAGAGGCAGAGGCATTAACAAGCGAAGATATTGTTCGGAAAATCCTGGATACCATCCCCGTGCCGTAAGAAAACCATTCAACCCCGAACCTCCGAACCCGTGAACGATTATAGAAAGGAAAAGACCATGGACACCCACATCAGCAGCGAAATCCTCAAGAAAGTCCGGCAGGTTGAGATTAAGACAAACCGTCTGGTAGATGACACCCTTTCAGGCCATTACCATTCGGTTTTCAAGGGCCGCGGCATGGACTTCGATGAAGTAAGGGAATACGTTCCCGGCGATGACGTGAGGGCTATTGACTGGAATGTCACCGCGCGTACAGGACGAACCTATGTAAAGAAATTCACAGAGGAACGAGAGCTGACCATAATGCTCATCATCGACGTCAGCGCCTCGGGTGAATTCGGTTCCGCCACCCAGAGCAAACGGGAAATGATGGCCGAATTAGGAAGCGTACTCGCGTTCTCAGCGGTCCGCAATAACGACAAGGTGGGGTTGATCCTGTTTACCGACGAGGCCGAGCTTTACATCCCCCCTAAAAAGGGACGGGCACATATCCTGAGGGTTATCAGGGAGATCCTCTTTTTCCAGCCGGAAGGGGCACGCACCGACATCGCTGCAGCCATGGATTTTACAAATCAGGTGATTCGAAAACGGGCAGTGGCCTTTCTCATATCTGATTTCTGCCTGCCGGGTGACTTTGAAACCTCTCTTAAAGATCTTCGGCCAAAGTTACAGATAACCAACCGGCACCACGATTTAGTGGCGGTATCGGTAAATGATCCAAGGGAAAGGGAGTTGCCGGACATCGGCCTTTTGACCATTGAAGACTCCGAGTCCGGCGAACAGATTGAACTGGACACGACCCGAGCCCACATCAGAAACAGCTTCGCCCGGTTGGCGGATGAACGCCGCAGCGAGCTGAGGCGAACCATCCGATCATCTGGAGTGGACCTGTTGGAACTCTCCACCGACAAGGGCTACCTCCCGGAACTGCTCGGTTTTTTTAACTCAAGGGAAAGGAGGAAGCATTGATGAAACGCCATAATATAAAAAGAATTGCCCTGACAGGGATGTCCTTTTTCATGATCGGAGGCATGGCCCTGGCAGCAAATAACCCGGCATCAAACCCTAACCATCCATCAAGTATGATGATGCGGCAACCGGCAACATCTCAGTTAGGGCAGTCGCCGCCTGCAAATCAGGCCACAACCCCTTCATCGATGGTGGATGATATCCGGGACATCCGGGGACCCTTACACATACCGGACCCCCTTACCTGGCTGTATTATGCCGGAGGGGCATGCCTGTTCCTGATTGCCGCGGTGGCAGCGTTGAAGTGGCTTCGCAGGCAAAAAGCCTTACGGGCAAAACTTGCTTTTGAGATTGCCTTTGACCAGTTAGAGAGGGCAAAGGCCCTGATGACCCCTGAAAAGGCAGATGAATTCTCAGTGGCGGTTTCTGATGCCATCCGCACCTATATCGAAAAACGGTTTGAGGTGCGCGTGACTCGCCATACCACAGAGGAATTTATGATCCGGATCACAGCAGACCCTTCCGGAGACTTACGTGAATACGCTGATCTCCTGCATGATTTTTTAGGGCACTGCGATCTGGCCAAGTTCGCGCGCTACATGCTTACCGTGGATCAGATGAAGGAAATGCATCAGAGCGCCTGGGGATTCGTTGATAAGACAAGGCCACAACCGGAAGAAAAGACCGCTGATCGGAAATCTAAAATCAGCGAAGAATATCCCATGGTAACAGAGAGATTAAAGGCCTCGTCCCTGCTCGGTTTACTGTGGGAAAAGAGTCTAAGACGAATCTCTAAAAAGACGATGATGCCTGAGGGATTGGGTACCCGCAGCGCCATCGCAGCAGGAGGTAGATGATGTTTCATTTTAACCATCCCGAAATTCTGTGGTTACTCCTGTTGATTCCGCCACTCGCCTTTCTCCGGGGGAAGCGGGGCTTGGCCCCGGCCGTTCGGTACTCCACTGCCCAGACCGCCAAGGCCCTGGCAGGGGCGCGCAAATCAAAGGCCGGAAAATATTTGGCCACGCTACGCATGTTGGCCCTGGGGCTTTTGATCATTGCCTTGGCACAACCCCAGATCGTGCACGGGACATCCGAGGTGGAGGCCAGCGGAATTGACATCCTGTTAGTAGTGGATGTCTCCGGTTCCATGGAGGCACTCGACTTTACTATCAAAGGAAAACCCGCCAACAGGATCGATGTGGCAAAAAAAGTCGTCTCAAAATTCATTGAGGAACGTCCCAACGACCGGATCGGCTTAGTAGCATTTGCAGGCCGGCCTTACATGGTCAGCCCCTTGACCCTTGATCATAACTGGCTCCAGCAAAGGTTGGAAACCGTTAAAACCGGTATGGTGGAGGACGGTACCGCAATCGGCTCGGCCATCGCCTCCGGCGTCAACCGGCTGAGAGACCAGAAAGCCAAATCTAAGATCGTTATTCTCTTAACGGATGGAATGAACAATGCGGGTAAGATCTCGCCCCTGACCGCTGCCGAGGCTGCTGAGGCGTTGGGGATAAAGGTCTATACCATCGGTGCGGGCTCCCGGGGTGAAGTGGCGGTACCTGTGACCGACCGGTTCGGCAACCGCCAACTGGTCAGGGCCAGGGTTGATATCGACGAGGATACCCTGAAAAAAGTGGCCGGCATGACAGGTGCACACTATTATCGTGCCACGGACACGGACTCATTGGGGAAAATCTACGATGAGATCAACAAACTGGAAACAACCACACGGAAGATAAAGAATTTCGAACACAGAAACGAAATGTTTCTCTGGGCCGCACTGCCTGCGTTGCTCTTATTGGGGTTTGAGCTGATGTTGGCGCAGACACGGTTTCGAAGGTTACCATAGTTGATAAAGCCGCAAAAAGGCGCAAAAGTCACAAGAAATCAAATTGGCATGTAATAAAATCAAAGGGTTATAAGCCAGAAAAATTTGATCTCAGACTTTTTACAAGACCATCATAGTTACATAAGAAAGGATAAGGAAAATGCAATTCGCACATTCAGTCTGGTTGATCGCGGGATTAGCCGCCTGCACGTTCCTGGGCCTGGGGTTTTACCATTTTCAAAAAAAGGGTCAGGCCGCATTGCAGCGGTTTGCAGCCGGACATCTGATAGAAAAGCTGACCGAAAGCGTATCGCCCGGCAGAAGAATGGCAAAGCGAGTCCTGCTCATCATAGCGGTTGCTTCCATCTTTGTTGCCTTAGCCCGGCCGCAGGCAGGATTTCAGTGGAAAGAGGTCAAACGGAAGGGGATAGACATCCTCATGGCGGTGGACACCTCGAAAAGCATGTTAGCCAATGATGTCAGGCCGAACAGATTGGAACGAAGCAAATTGGGCATCATGGACTTTGTCTCCAGGCTTGAGGGGGACCGTGTCGGTCTCATACCTTTTGCAGGGACCGCTTTTCTGATGTGTCCTCTGACCTTGGATTACGATGCCTTCAGACAATCGCTGGACGCTTTAGATACGGAAATCATACCCCATGGGGGTACTGACATCGCAAGCGCCATCCGTGAAGCAGAGTCTGCGTTTTCAAATGATGCCAACCACAAGATACTGGTCCTCGTTACCGACGGTGAAGACCTTGAAGGCGAGGCCCTGGACGCTGCGAGGGAAGCCGCTCGAAAAGGAATGACCCTATACACGGTTGGGGTCGGATCACCGGCCGGGGAATTGATCCCTCTCAAGAAACCGGGGAAAGGCACCTCTTTTCTAAAAGATGAACGGGGTCAGGTAGTAAAATCGTGTTTAGACGAAAAGATGCTGCAGAAAATCTCTGAGGCAACAGGCGGTCAGTATGAACCCTTAGGCCAGCAGGCAGAAGGCCTGGATGCCATCTACAAACAGAAGCTGAGCCTTGTCCCGAAACATGAACTGGCAGAGCGGATGAAAAAGGTCCCTATTGACCGCTTTCAGTGGCCACTCCTATTGGCCTTTATTCTACTTGTCGTTGAATTTGCCATTTCAGACCGGAAGCCGCAGAGAAAAAAGGCCCCGGTCATTAAGACTGCCGCCAGACGCCTCCTTAAGATCAGGAAAGGGGTCCAGGCAGCATCTGCCGCCGTCGCGATATTGGCGTTCCTGTTTGCATCCGAAAAAGTGTATGCCTCTCCGCAAAAGGCTGAGACGGCATACAACAAGGGGGACTATTCTCTGGCCACAAAAGAGTACAAATCCGCTGCGGAAAAGGCCCCGGACAATCCTCAGCTTCAATATAATCTCGGAACAGCGGCATATAAGGAGAAGAAGTACGATGAGGCTCTGGGCGCCTTTCAGACCGCACTGAGCGTCCAGAACCTCTCCCTTCAAAGCAAGGCCTATTACAACATGGGGAACACGCTCTACCGGCACGGACAGGGGACAGAGCAATCCAAGCCCCAGGATACAATCAAACGCTGGGAAGAATCGATCAATGCCTATGAGGGGGCTCTGAAACTCGATCCGGATGATGAAGACGCCCGGTTCAATCAAGAATACGTGAAGAAGAAATTAGAAGAATTAAAAAAGAAGCAAAAACAAAACGAAAAGCAAAACCAGCAAAGCTGTAAGGCCAATAATAACAAGGATAATAACCAGAACAAAAACCAGGATGGCAAACAGGGAAAAGACCAGGATAAGAACAAGGGAAATCAAGACGAGGATAAATCACAGGCAGGCCAGAAAAACGATCCGCAAAAAGACAAGAATCCGCAGAAGGGAAACAATCAGAAACAGGCAAAGGCAAAACCGGATAATAAGCAACAGGAAAAGGGCGACGGGCAAAACTCTCAGGCAACTGCCAAAGAGAGTAGAAAAGAAAAGGAGGATCATTCGGATGCAGGTGATTCAACAGGAAAACAGAATCAGCTTCAATCAAAAGAGAAGGCCCAGGGGTCCCCGGCTCAAAGGAACGTTAGACGTCAAGGACCTGGCCAGATGACAGAGGAACAGGCACAAAACCTGCTCGATTCCCTCAAGGGACAAGAGAAATCAGCGCCTCTGGTTGCTGGCAACAATAACAAAGGAATGGCCTACCAGGAGAAGAAAAGGAGGGACTGGTAATGAAAACCTATAGGGTCGATGCTATCGTCAGGCGCCTGCCATGGAAAAAGATGTTGATTGCAGGGACATCCTTCACGGTCGTGGCGTGCGCCCTGATCCTTTTTGCCGGACGAGCCCAGGGAAGAGGCCCTGTCGGAGATATCTCCGCCATGTTAGAACCGCAACAGGTTAGACTGGGAGATGCCGCGATCTTGGCCATTCATATATCAGGGGAACAACCCGGAGCCCCCACTATCCCTCCTGTGGAAGGGCTGCGCTTTCTCCCCATCGGACAAAACAGCCAGTATCAGTCTATTAATGGGAAGGTGTCCTGCATCGTATCATACCTCTATCAGGTACAGGCCGAACATGCGGGAGATTTTACCCTGCCCCCGATAAAGGCAGATATAAACGGACAGGTCAAGAAGACCGCACCGATCGGTTTCAGGGTATCGGGACCTCGTGGGGCCATGGCCAACCCAAGCCCGCTGCCGCCTCCCATGCCCCATGCTGCCAAACAGGGAAGGACGCGCGGCCTAAGCCAGGACGAGGAAAACCAGATCGCGTTTCTCCGGGTGACGCCATTGAAATACCGATCGTATGTGGGCGAACTGGTGCCGGTTGGAATAAAAGCATTTTTCCGCCAGGGGCTCCAGGCGACCTTGAACTCGTCTCCTCTCTTAAGCGGCAATGCCTTTGCGTGCCAGCAATTGAGTCAAAAACCCACGCAGACCGAAGAGGTCCTGGACGGTGTGCCCTATGCCGTACTGACGTGGCATACGGCCATATCGGCGGTGAAAGAGGGTGAATACCCTGTAACCGCAGAGTTGGATGCAACCCTTTTGATTCCCCAGAACCGTAGGCGCGGCCTCCACACTTTTGGCAGAAGCATTTTCGATAATGATTTCTTTGATAATTTTTTTGCTACGACTAAGGAAAAAAACATCAAGCTGACAAGCCGTCCACAAAAGATGCGGGTATTACCTCTGCCAAAAAAAGAAAGGCCCATAGATTTCACCGGAGCGGTAGGCCGGTTCAGTCTTTCCGTAACTGCAAGCCCCAGAAATGGCATGGTCGGGGATCCGATCACAATAAAGATGGCGGTAAAAGGGGAAGGAAATTTTGACAGGGTTTCAAGTCCGGAACTCATTTCCACTGATGGATGGAGAACCTACACCCCTGCGGTTTCTTTCAAGCCTGCCGACAGTGCCGACTACGAGGGAGAGAAGCAGTTTGAGCAGGCCGTTATCCCGCTCGATGCATCTGTTAACTGTATCCCCCCTGCGGTATTCAGCTATTTCGATGCCACGGCGGAAAAGTATGTTACCCTTCGCACCCCGCCGATCAAAGTCAATATTACCCCGGCCTCCCATAAGGCAAAGGCTTCATCCCCTGAACAGCCGGGCAGGCTCGCATCCCTTTCCGGATCATCGGATTCATCCGGATCGATCGCAAAAAACAGTGGTCTGGCGCCGATTCACATCAGCATGGGCCCGGTTGTGCCCAGCCTGCGGCCTCTTCTCAACAACCCCTGGTTTATCGGGGCCCAGGGTATACCTTTGGGCGCTCTTTTTGTCGGGCTTTTTCTCGGACGGCGGAACAGAAAATTCTCTGATGACCCCACCCTGCTTAAAAGAAAACAGGTCAGGCAAAAGATCGGTAAATCAATCAAAGCGATGGATCTGGCTATAGCCGGCCACGATGTCCCGCAGTTTTTTAACGGCTGCAGGGCTGCAGCCCAGGAACGGTTGGGGGAGATATGGTCTCAGGCGCCGGAAAGCATCACCCTTGCGGATGTAAAAGCGCGTTTACCCGAAAGCGCCACAGGCGTCCGGCATGTTTTTGAAAACGCCGATGCGGTGGCCTACTCAGGACGGTCCTTCAGCCAGGCCGAGCTAAGAGAGTTCAGAGACGTGCTAGTAAAGGAGTTGAAAAACCTGGAAACATAGGTGCTGGGCGCCAGGATTTCAGCTGCGCTCCAGCGATTCAAATCGACAATTTTACCCCGTGAAATGTTTTTTCTTTTCTATTTCACCGGGGCATCAAACGGCAATCGGCAATCCAAAGGGGGTTAACAAAATGAATATATCCCATGTGAAAAAGAACCGGAAGGTCTTGAGCTTTCTCATTGTTACGGGGATGACGGCGCTTTTGAATTGTGTTTTTCCCGCGAGCACCTTCGCCGGGCAGGGCGAAGATCTGTTCGCCCTTGGGAATCAGGCCTATTCAGAGGGTAAGTATGATAAGGCCGTCTCCTGTTATAAGGGGGCAATAGAGCGGGAAGGGTATTCCGCTTCACTCCTCTATAACATGGCCAACGCCTATTACCAAAAAAAGGATATCGGACTGGCAATTTTGAACTATGAACGCGCCCTTTTTCTCGATCCCGGAAACGCGGACATCAAGGCCAATCTCCGCCTGGCCCAAAAGGATTTCGGGTTGATTTCCGAGGAAGCACGCGGCTGGCAGCGGTTTTTTGACCTGCTCAACCTGAACTGGTGGTCCCTGCTTGCAAGCAGTGCCTTAGGTGCGTTCTCCCTGCTGTTTCTTTTAAAGGGAATGCGGCCGGGTATCCTGAGGGGCGCATCACCCAAGCTTGCCACTATCGTTTGTTTGACGGTTTTTATGTTCAGCGGAACCGGCGTGACCGTCCAGTACAGAAACCTGAGCCGCGCCGTGGTAACCCAGGATGATGCACGTCTGCTTGTCTCTCCTTTTGATTCAGCATTCAGTTCGGAATCCATAAAGGGTGGCAAGATTGTGCGGATGGCAAAAAGCTACAAAGACTATGTACTTGTGGAAGGGCTCAACGGCAAATCAGGATGGGTACAAAAGAATGCTATAGCGCCCATCGTTCCTTATGGTGATTATAGTTAGACGGCAAGGGTTCAAAGGTTGAAAAGTTAAACCGTTTTCAAAACGCTAAACGGATACAAACAATTTATGAAAAAAGGAGAACGGATATGAAAACAAAAATTCTGTCTAAAAGGTTTTTAATGGGAAAGGTCGTCTTGGGCATGATACTTCTGCTGGTCGGATTTTTTGGAATCTCAACTGTTTGCCCGGTTCCGACGAGCCAGGCGGCATCAAAGGAACAACAGATCGCACCAGAAAGTTTTACCCGGCTGGCCGAGAAAAGCAGCCCGGCTGTGGTCAATATAAGGGCGGAGAGAAACGGAAGAGGAAGCGCCCCAGCGTCACCCCATTTTGAAAAAGGGCCTCTGCCGAAAGATGATCCCTTACACGATTTTTTCGATAAGTTCTTTGGCGGACAGCGGCAGAGGGAGTTCAAGCAGAGGAGCGTCGGGTCCGGATTCATTATTGACGAAGACGGCTATATCGTAACCAACAACCATGTGGTGGAACATGCGGATAAAATCAAGGTAATTTTGAAAAACGGACGGGAATATGATGCCGACATTAAGGGGCGCGATCCCAACACAGACCTCGCGCTCATCAAGATAAAACCGGACAAAACCCTCCCGAAAGTTGATTTGGGGGACTCGGATGCCCTCAAGGTTGGTGAATGGGTCCTGGCCATCGGCAACCCTTTTGGCCTGGAGCACACGGTCACGGCAGGCATCATCAGCGCAAAAGGGCGTGTCATCGGTTCAGGACCGTACGATGACTTTATCCAGACAGATGCCTCGATCAACCCGGGAAACAGCGGTGGGCCCCTCATCAACATGGAAGGAAAGGTTGTGGGGATCAACACCGCCATTATTGCCGGCGGACAGGGGATCGGATTCGCCATCCCGGTAAACCTGGCCAAGGGGATCATTAGCCAGTTAAAAACCAAAGGTGAAGTTACCCGTGGCTGGTTAGGGGTTGGGATCCAGGATCTGACAAATGAGCTAAAGGAATACTACGGTATAAAGGACGGAGAAGGTGTCCTGGTTACCCAGGTCTTCCCCGGCGACCCGGCTGACAAGGCGGGGCTGAAGTCTAAAGACATCATCCTAAAAGTCAACGGCCATAAGGTAAAAACCAGCAGGGAACTCAGCCGGATGATTGCAGAAGCCCGTGTCGGCCAGAAGGTGGAAATTATAGTCCTGCGCAAGGGGAGCGAGAAAAACTTTGATATCGAACTCTCAAAAAGAAAGGACACTGAACTTGCTTCCGGAAGTGGTGAAATGGGGAAGAAAAATGAATTCGGCATTGCCGTATCCAATCTGACTCCGGAAACCGCCCGGCAATTCAATTTAAAGGAGGCCAAAGGGGTGCTTGTGGTTGGCGTGGAACCGGACAGCAAAGGTGAAAAGGCCGGTATCCTTCCGGGCGATATCATCCGGGAGATCAATCACGAAGCGGTGGATACCGTGGATGAATACTCAGAAGAAATCGGAAAAATCAAGTCCGGTGAAACCGTTTACATGTACATCCTAAGAGCCAATAGGGGTTTTATGGTAATAAAGCTCACCAAGTAGATTTCACCAACCAAAAAAAGCGGCCCGGACATACAGGCAAGCAAGACTTCTGAAACCTGCCTGAATGTCCCGGGCCGCCAATTTTCAGTAACCAGAAAAGACAACCAGGGCCATGATTAATCATTCACCTAATCACCGCCGCAAGCGTCACATAAAGTCTTTTTGAAAAATCTGCCATTGAAACCCCAAGCTCAATCGCACACCCATAACAGAGTAAGACCCTGGCCCCGCCCTATATGTTGTGGTCGTATCAATTTCCGTTATGACTTCAGAGGCCAGACTGACCCTTCTGGTAAAGGCATATCATACTATCGGCGCTGGTTGCGCTTTATGGCAGATAACACAGCTTTTGGGTGGTGCTGAATCTTTGAGATATCCAGATGGTAGCTTCTGTGTTTAGCCTACTGACCACACTTGCCCCACCACTCATCATAGCCAGAAAAATACGATCAATCTATCTGGACTCAAAAAAACTTTTTTCTAAAAAAAATTCTTGAGTTGTGACCGTATCTGTCAAATTCTTCTGGTACAGTAGGCCATGTAACATGGCGTGGTCACTGGGCACTGACAGTTACAGTAACCAGTTTACATTGACTTTTAGATGAGTTAAGTATAAACGACATTCAACAATGTTCCCAAACAAAGCTCCTTTTTTACCCTCTACAGAATGAGGACTTGAAATGGTAAATGGTTCTCAAAAGACCCCGCCACTCCAAACAGATGGAGAGCGGGGTTTTGTACTTTGTGGCGCCGGGAAATACGAATGGTAAGCAATCTCGGATCACCGGTTGAAATAAAGTACAATTAATAAAGGATGTCCCTCAAATCACAAGCCAGATGAAAATCAGAAGGAGGCATTTCTTAGACAAGGCGCGAGAGCGGGGTTGATCTGGCCGGGCTATTGGTCAGGGAAAGAATGTGGAACCCATTGAACTTGAAATGGAAACAGCTATTGTGATGGCACACTTGGTATTTCCGAGTCGATTAGGTGGCTTCCAAATCAAACGATATGAATGAATAACATGCGAGAATTTGGCCAATCAACCGAAGAAAGGAGACTTAATATGACAGAATCAATAAACGCTAGGTTATCTAAACCCATCGTCGAGATCTTGAAAAAGGGTGAACACACTACCG
>JACKQG010002934.1_pt1 | contig 21544 bp, 20 predicted proteins | sample 8237621 | NCBI WGS metagenome assembly JACKQG01 (sample SAMN15677084, study PRJNA649215) | marine metagenome | biome: marine; feature: Black Sea; material: saline water; isolation source: suspended particulate matter (SPM) from the Black Sea western gyre | collected 2013-06-09/2013-06-10 | depth... | reverse complement strand
TCATTCTTTTCGGTCTGCGCGGGGGACGATCGATCGGCGAAAACTCCGCGATCTCATTGGCTGCCGAGAACCTCGGAGACGAAGACTACCGGGTGCACGGTTCCGGCCTCAACGGTCCCGGTCGTAATTTTATCGTATCCTTGTCGCACTCGTTTTAAGTAGAACAGCGTCTACTCGGGTGAAATTCCATAAAAATTCAATTTGGGAGTGAATGCGGAAACATTGTTGAAACTTTGTGCGAGAAACATAGTTTATAATGATAAATTGATATCCTTCTGCAAAATGAAAATAATTAATGCCCGCATGGGCTCGATTCTTGTTTGCTTGCTATCATGCGTGGCAAACGCATTTGGAAACGTATACGTTCCGCTCGACGCAAAAGCTCCCGAAGTGAACGCGGTCCGACCGCTAAAAGAAATCCTTGAGGATGCCAAGGCGATCGACGCCATATTGGCCAAAGGCTACGCAACGAATAAAGTCAAACCCTTGCCATTGGCGGATGATGCGACTTTCGTCCGCAGGGCACACCTTCAAGTAGGGGGTCGCATACCCACTTATCAAGAGACCATAGGTTTTCTGGAAAGCAACGATCCACAAAAGCACTCCACCTTGATCGACCGGATTCTCAATTCCGAGGCCTATGGCAGCCATACCTTCAATTGGTGGGCGGATTTGCTTCGCATTCAATCCCCGTCAAGAAGCGGTGGGGCCAACAACGTGGGCGGTGGAGTAAGTTATGCCATTTGGATGATGGATGCCATTAGGCAAAACATGTCTTTCGACGAAGTAGCGCGAAAGCTCATCACGGCTAAAGGATATCCGTGGAACAATGGTGCCGTGGGCTACTACATGCGAGACGCAGGAATGCCCTTGGACAACATGTCCAATACGACACAAGTTTTCCTCGGCACCCAAATGGTTTGCGCTCAGTGTCACAACCACCCATTCGACAAGTGGACTCAAATGGAGTACTACCAAATGGCTGCCTACACTTATGGCGTTCAGGCGCGCATGGGAGGGGAGAAACAAAAGGAAATGCAGAACGCTTTTTTCAGCCAATTCAAGGGAAGCGATGCTGAAAAAAGAAAAAAGGCTTACAAGTCGAAGGAAGGCCAACTGCTCCGCAAAGCCGCCAGTGAGATCATGCGCCCCCTTCGATACGGCGCCTCCCACAATCCCCGAAAGTTGCAACTGCCCCACGATTACCAATATGAAGACGCCAAGCCAAAAGCATCAATTACGGCAGCTCCCATTTTCGGAAAAAGTGATAAACTAGATCAGGAAACGGATCCGGTGGAAGGCTATGCCCAGTGGATGACTTCGTCCGAAAACCCACGCTTTTCAAAAGTCATTGCAAACCGTCTTTGGAAACGTGTCTTTGGGGTCGGGGTAATCGAACCTGTGGATGACATTAGAGACGACACGACCCCCTCCAATCCCGAACTAATGGCGCACTTGGAAAAGCTGATGATCGAACATAACTACGACATCAAGCAGTTCCTTCGAATCCTCTACAACGTAAAAGCCTTTCGCCGCGAGACTTCCACGGAAGAAATCGTATCCGGCGAACCCTATCACTTCCCGGGTCCTATCCTCCAACGGATGAGTGCAGAGCAGTTGTGGGACTCCTTTCTCACCTTATCGATTCCCTATGTTGATGAAAGGAAGCCTGACTTGAGTCGTCACCAATCACGGGTAGAGCAACTCTCCGCCTATGAGGAAACAGTTTATGATTTAAAAGGAAAAGAAATGCTGTCGGTAGCCAAAAAAGGTGCGCGAATGAGCAAAAGCTCAAACGATGAAATGTTAGGTATTCAAAAAAAATTGCGAGAAGCCCAGGAGAATAACGAACTTGAAAGCGTGTCCCGCTTACGCCGTGAGTACGGGCAGCTTCGCAATAAGCAAAGAGCATCCTATGCCTCCCTGATAATGGGAAAAGGTTTCGATGGCGGAGCCCTTTACGGCAGAGCGCCAAGCAGTAAAAATTCAAGCGACTCGTCGACGGATCGATGGAAAGGCTTTTCGAAACAGTTAGTCAGAGCCTCCTACATGCCATCACCCGCACCCAACGGTCATTTCCTAAGAGAATTTGGTCAGTCGGACAGAGAAGTCATAGAAAACGCCAGTCGCGAAGCTTCCGTGCCGCAAGCTCTCATTTTGCTGAATGGCTCCATTTATCAAGCTATCTTGAAACAACCTGCTGCACCATTCGCCGAAGATCTTTCTCGAGTTGATGCGATCAAGGATAAAGTAGACGTTTTATTCCTTTCCATTCTTAACCGAAAGCCAACCAAAGAGGAGCAGGAAACCTGTCTCGATGAAATTGATAGGGCAAAAGATGAAACCCCTGATCACTCTTCGCGGATGCCCGCCAATATTCCCACGGAGAAAAAGCGAAAGCTATTAAAACATTATGCCCAAAGAGCCAAAACTAAGAGCTCATATGGCATGAACCCAGGAATTCGAGGGCTTGCTTGGACTTTACTCAATACAAGACAGTTCTCATTCATTCAATAAAACCGAGACTGTATAAGAACTCCATTCCAGCAAATACTATGAAAAACATTCTAAACCAAGCAGACGAATTCTCCAGACGCCGCTTCGTAACACAAGCCGCAAAAGCCTTTCTCGGTGTAAGCATTCTGCCTTGGGCAATGCCGAAGCAAGCCATAGCTGCAGGCTTAGGACTCAATCGCCCCCTTAACCACGCTCCAAAGGCACGCAACGTAATCTATCTCTACATGTCCGGAGGGATGACTCACATCGATACGTTCGACCCAAAACCCGGCACGGAAACCGGCGGGCCCACAACCGCCATCAAGACCAATGCAGACGGAGTGCAACTTGCCGAAAACCTTCCACTACTCGCTAATCACGCGGACAAGATCGCCGTAGTCCGTGGTATGACCTCGACTAAGGGAGCACATCAACAAGGCAATTATTTCATGCATACCAGCTATGCCCCCAGATCGACGATTCGGCACCCAAGCATGGGAGCTTGGATGACTCGACTTGACGAACGTTCCAATCCCACCTTGCCCGGAGCGGTTGTCGTAAGCGGAGGCAGTCAGCATCCGCTCGCCGGATTCCTGCCATCCTCCCACCAACCTTTAGCCATTGGCAAACCCGACGAAGGACTCCGTAACAGCAGAATGCATCCCGGCGTCACCGAGGAAGAATTCAAGAAACGCCTATCTCTCGCCGATCAGTTCGACAAGGGCTTCCGAGAAAAATACAATTTGAAGAAGGTAAGGGCTTATTCAGACATGTACGCGGATGCGGTGCGCCTCATGAAAAGCGGAGACCTCGACGCTTTCGACATAGATAAGGAGTCTGCGGAAACGCGAGAGGCTTATGGCGAAGAAACGTTTGGTCAAGGCGTACTGCTGGCACGACGTTTGGTGGAAAGGCACGTTCGTTTCGTGGAGGTACAACTCGGAGGTTGGGACACTCACCAACTGAACTTCGATAGAGCGCCCGAACGTTGCGCCATCCTCGATCAAGCGCTTGCCGCGCTCCTGGGTGACCTCGATAAGCGAGGCATGCTCGACGAAACCCTAGTGGTGCTGGCAACTGAGTTTGGTCGTACGCCAAACATTAACGCCAACTTGGGTCGCGATCATTATCCAAAAGCATTCTCATCCATGCTTGCAGGTGGCGGAATCCGGGGCGGACAAGTCTGGGGTAAAACCGACCCAGAAGGTCGCGAAGTCGTAGACCAACGTGTCGAGATTCCCGATTTCAACGCCACCATCGCCTATGCCCTGGGACTACCTCTCGACGAGATCGTCTACTCCCCTACCCGAAGACCCTTTACACTCGCCGACAAAGGCCAACCCCTTACCGAGTTGCTGTAAGGAAGCGTACGTTTTCATTCTCGCCCTCTTTCCTTGAACAGAGAAGGCATTGTAGATTTGCTCTCTCAACACCTATGAAAATTCTCCTTACCGGAGCGACGGGGAAAGTGGGTTCGCATTTTCTTGGACGTTTTCTTGAAGATGAAAAATTCTCCGATGCCAAAGTTCGAGCACTTTGTCATAACCGACTTCTCGAAGAGACACCTCGACTAGAAGTAATCCGTGGGAGTATTGCCGATCGCAGTCTGGTTGCGGAAGCGTTGAGAGAGGTTACGCATGTCCTGCATCTGGCCACCTGCAAAGAGACTCCCGAAGGAGTAATGGACGTCACGGTGAAGGGATTGTTTTGGCTTCTGGAGGAATGCCGGATGAGCTCATCGTTCAAACAATTTATTTTGATCGGCGGGGATGCCGGCATGGGGCACTTCTTCTATCCCCATCCCGATCCCGTTACCGAAACGCAAAAACATTCGGCTTACCCCGGATGCTACGCTCTCTCAAAGGTACTGGAGGAAGTCATGTTGGAGCAGTACTACACCCAGTACGATTTTAATGGTTGTTGTCTTCGCGCCCCATGGATCATGGAAAAAGATGACTTCAAGCACACGCTTTCCTTTGGCGACGACATCTTCGGAGGCCCTGTTTGGCGAAATCTCGTTGATCCCGAAAAAGCGGCCGGTTTCGAGGCAGCTCAAACTATCCCCGTAATGCTGGACCCCGCCGGAGAACCTGTTCAGCGCAACTTCGTTCACGTCGAGGATCTCGCATCCGCTATTATGCTTGCAATCGATAATCCAAAGGCCCGCCAACAGCTTTTCAATATCTGTATGGACGAGCCCATACACTACCGCAAAGTAGCCGACCACCTGAAGGAAAGCCGTGGACTGCCCTCGGTAAACGTTCCTACGCCCTACCACAGTACTTGGCTGGATAACTCGAAAGCCAAGTTCCTTCTCGACTGGAGGCCGAAAATTGATTTGAAACTACTCATAGACAAAGCTTGGAATTATCAACGTTCTCACGAAGATGCCCGCAAGATCTGGTATCCTGGTTGAGCAACCCTTCTTGCTCCGTCGCTAACCATCAACCCAAACTACAATGAAGAAACTACTCGCGATAGCCGCGTTTATCCTTCCCTTCACAATGACCGAAGCCAAAACAAAGGCCGATATAGATCCCGAGAACACCTTGCTCATCGACCTCGATGACGGACAAGTCGTCATCGAGATGTATCCCGACACCGCCCCCAAGCACGTTGCTCGTATAAAAGAACTAACAAAAGCCGGAAAGTACGACGGCGTCGCCTTCCACAGGGTAATAGATGGTTTTATGGCCCAGACTGGCGACGTACAGTTCGGCAACATAAAAAAACTCAACGAAGGTCGCGTAGGTACGGGGGGCTCCGACAAACCCGACATCCCCGCAGAATTCAACGAGCGCAAACATGGTAAAGGTGCCTGCTCAATGGCTAGATCCAGTAGTCCGAACAGTGCCAACAGCCAATTTTTCATCTGTTTGGACAACGCCAACTTTCTGGATGGCCAATACACGGTATGGGGACAGGTCGTGGAAGGCATGGAATTCGTCGACAAGATCAAGCGAGGTGCCCCGGGCAGCGGTTCCGTCACAAAGCCCGACCATATGAAAAAGGTAAGCCTAGGCGCCGCTGCCAAATCCTCAAAGAAGGCTTCCTCGGGAGAGGGAAAATCCTCCAAGGAAATCAAGGGGAAGAAGAAAAAGCCGACGAAGTAAACCGCTTTTACTGAATTAATTTCCGACCGAGATTCAATACTCCAAATTTCATCTCACCTCACCGAAATCGAATGATTCTCATGATTCTCTAATCCATCGGGATTTCGGAAATTGTGCATTCGGAGTCCTCGGTAAGGAAAAACTCGTCTTGGGGAAGATCTGCTTGACCTCCTAAATCCCGAACGAGACACTTTAGTGGACATCCAATTCATGAATGCTCGCAAAACCACAGTTTGCTTAATTCTCCTAGTTGCTGCTGTGATCACGGAAGCTTGTCAGGTGCCCGTATTTCGTTACGCCTTGGAACGATGGCAACCCGATCACTACCAATTGGTTATTGTTCATGACGGCAACCTAACTAGCGAGGAGCAAGCAAACGTCACTTATTTGGAAGAAAACTTAGTCGGACAGAACGGCCCGATGATAAACCTTCGTTTCGAAGCTCTCGATCTGGCGAAGGAGGAAAAGCAATTTGCACGATGGAAAAAACTTCACAGTGACCAAAACGCTTCGGTCTCTATTCACCTTTTTTTCCCATTCGAAGCCTTCGAACAGGACGCTGATCCCATCTGGAACGGGAACTTCACAAGAAATCACATCAACCAAATTCTGGACTCTCCGATCCGGCGAGAACTGGTAAAACGAATTCTTTCCGGCGATTCAGCAGTCTGGCTTTTCCTCGAAAGCGGGAACCAGAAAGAAGACGAAGCACTTTTCAAAACACTGGAAAAATACGCCAAGATTGCAGAAAAAGAGATTTCTGTTCCTGAAGGCGTTATTCAGCAAAGTGCTCTTGACGATCCAAACCTTCTTCTCGGCCCCGGAGACGAAGAAAACATTCTGGAATCCTCCGTTCCCCTCAAGATCGCCTTTTCAATCTTGCGCCTCTCTCGCAAGGATCCTCAAGAAGTCATATTGCGGGCAATGCTTCTGCACTTGGAAGACGACCTTCTCGACAAGGAAATGGAGGACAAACCGATGCTGTTCCCGGTATTTGGCAAAGGTCGTGTCTTGCCCCCACTTATCAGCGCCGGGATAAGCGAGGAAAACGCACTGGCCGACTGCGGTTATCTTTGCGGCGCATGCTCTTGCCAAGTTAAGAATCAAAACCCGGGAATGGACATACTGGTAAAAGCCGATTGGTGGACTGCCCTTGAAGGAAGCTCCGTAATCGCCGAGAAGGAGCTGCCCCCGCTGACGGGAGTCGAAGATCTCATTGCGGCCAACGAACCCGCAAAAGATGATGCCGGAGCAAACAGTGCTGAACCCGAGGCGAACGCATCTTCTTCGGAGGTAGTCGAACATGAGACGGCAACGGATGAACCTCCCATTTCGAACGGCCTCGTCGTTGCCGTTGTGTTGGTCTCGGGCATCTTGCTGATTGGCACTTTTGTACTGAACAAAAATCGCGAGCAGTGAACCTCAGGCGACTTATCGGCCGGGAAATTTTGCACCGCAAGCTAAGCTTCGGACTCGCCGTGGCAACGATAGCAACGAGTGTAGCCGGACTTGTAGCAGTGGTCGCGTTACTTGGCGCGCACGACTTGCGAACTTCGAAAATGCTAACGAGGATGAACGAAGAAACCTCCGCCATGGAAGCAAAGTTCACGAAAGAGATGAAAGCCTACGAGGACGATGTCCGCAAAACGATGAAGGGACTCGGTTTCAACATCTTCATCTTTCCCGAAGGACAAGAGCTTAGCGAAGTTTACGCAGAAGGGTTCGCTTCAAAGACAATGCCCGAGTCCTATGCAGCCACCTTGGCTGAAAGCAACATCGTAACCGTCAACCATCTCCTGCCGAGTCTTACCCGCAAGTTGAAGTGGCCCGAGCGGGAACGCACCGTCATCCTAATCGGTATTCGCGGCGAAGTGCCAATCGCGCACCGTGATCCAAAGAAACCACTCATTGACCCCGTGCGGAAAGGGCGGATCGTACTCGGTCACGAACTCCACCGATCGCTCGATCTGAAGGAAGGGAACGCCACCGTATTCATGGGTCGCGAATTCATCGTCGACAAGTGTCATCCGGAACGAGGCACAAAGGACGACATCACCGTCTGGATGCACCTCGGCGAATGTCAGGAACTGCTTGGGGAGGAGGGACGCATCAATGCCATCAAGGCGCTGGAATGCAATTGCGCAACAATTGACCGCCTCGGGGAGATTCGTCGTGAAATAGCTGGTATACTACCTGGGACGAAAGTCATCGAAACCGAAAGCAAAGCCCTAGCCCGAGCGGAAGCTCGAAACAAGGCGAAGAAACATAGTCAAAGTTCCATTGCTTCTAAAAAGGCCGAAGCGATCAAACTTCAAGCTGACCGCACCCAGCTAAGATTCGAGGACAAGGAAAAGTACACGGCTCTTCTCACTGTCGTCATTCTTGGTGCTATGGCTTGGGTTTCCTTTCTCTCCTTTGCCAACTCTCGAGATCGTCAAGCTGAAATCGGCATCCTCCGAGCCATGGGAATTTCCACGGGTTCCATCTTGGGCGCGTTGATGGGGCGAGCGTTTCTCGTTGGATTGTTTGGGGCCGGCTTGACACTGCTTTTCGCTTTTCTCCTAAGCGAAACCCTCAAAGCTACACTTCATGAATTCGACCTAAGGTCTCTTCGGGGAGATATTCCTCTAGTCCTTTTATCCGTACCCGTCCTCTCTTGCGCGGCATCATGGTTGCCCGCGCTGCAAGCCGCTAACAGAGATCCAGCGACCATCCTTCGCAATGAGTGACTTTACTCTGAGAGCGACAAATGTTCACAAGACGTTTGCGGGGCCAAAAGGCACGTCCGTAGCGGCAGTGAACGACATGAGTCTAGAGATCGCGTCGGGCGAATTCGTAGCTCTGGGCGGGCCCAGTGGTTGCGGAAAATCGACCATTCTTTTGATCGCGGGAGGATTGTTGAGACCCGATCAAGGGGAAGTGGAAATCATGGGAACTCGGCCCTACGAAATAGACGCCGCAAGGAGAGCAAGCATCCGGGCGAAACACATCGGCTTTGTCTTTCAACAATTTCATCTCGTCCCCTACCTTGACGCATTGGACAACGTGCTCGCCCCCACCCTAGCTCGAGCCCTTCCCGGAGCAGAAGACAAGGCGAAGGCTTTACTTGAAAAGTTTGGCCTAACCGATCGCCGACACCATGTGCCATCCAGCTTAAGCGTAGGCGAACAGCAGCGAGTAGCGCTCGCCCGAGCGTTGCTTCTCGAACCCCAACTTTTGTTGGCCGACGAACCGACCGGCAATCTCGATCCCGAGAATGCCGATTCGATCCTTGATCACCTTGCCGGCTTCGCTAAGGAAGGAGGCACGGTGCTCATGGTCACGCACGACAAACGCGCGGCGGGACGGGCATCCCGTTCCATTCGGATGGAGAAAGGAAGTATCGCCGAAAGCGTATCATGAAAATCGCACTTCGCTATACTTCGCAGCTTGCTGCTGCTGCAGGAACCTCCGAGGAAGGCATCGAGCTCGCCGATGGAGTAGGGCTTGTGGATTTACTTAGAAATCTTTCCGAGCAGCATGGTCCCGAATTTTCGAAATTCGTTGTGAATGAAGACGGGAATCCAGTACCGACCTTGGTCGTAGCCGTAAATGGCACCCAAGTCGACCTTAGGGCCGATGTTTCGCTAGAAGACGAATCGGAGGTAATTTTGATCACCCCGATGTCAGGCGGATGATGGCAAGAGTTAGAGCGCCGGGCCCGTAATCTTGTCGCAGGTCAAATGGTAGAGACCTACAAAGAACTCTTCGTCCCACTTTTCCTCCACGGCCATGGTGCCGGTCACTCGAATAATCCTGTCCATCATGATTTCAACTCCCTTGGGTGCCGTCACGACAACCCAACCGTTGGCCTCGGGAGCTTTGCCAAAACAGCAACTCATTTGGTCGGGGAGTAGCAAGAACTCGGTGACCTTATTGTCTTCGTTGACTACTGTGGGGATCATAAAGCCCTCAACGGCTGCATCTAGCCCATCCATTTGACGGACCGTAACGGGTACGCGACGAGCAAAGGCCGAGATGTCAAATTTAATGCCGTCCTGTTCCCAGTCGACCTCGTAGGCAAACTTCGACATACTGGCAAAACTTAGAGGAGCGTAACCGCTTCCCTTAGGCAAGGGGGGCAGGAGGGAAACCACTGGTTCCGGAATATTGACAGTAGAAGCGTTAGCGTCCGAACCAGGAGGGAAAGGCAGTTCTACGATTTCCTTTTCCTTGGGGGCAACGAAAGGGTCGTCGGGCGTTCCGACACTCGCAATTTCACCTTCCACGACCGATACCTCTTCACCTTCAACAGGAAGTGAAGGCTTCGTGTTTGAGGGATTATCTTTTGGGCCAAGCAAACCCTCGGTTTCCGCAATAGTTGAATTTCCCTTAGCGTCCTGAATCGGTTCGCCGACAATAGGATCCCCTTTTGGTGGCGGGCCTGATGCATGATTTTCGCCAGCGTCATCGCCACAACCACTGATGAGGAAGAACCCACAGGTTATAAAAACGGTAAGGGTTATTGAGGGCTTCATTTTCAAAATTCCGGTTACTCCAGTTATAAGGCAACGGGAGCGAGCGTTTCGCAAGTCATATGATACAGACCCTTGAAGAAACCGTCTGCAGGGCTCCACCTTTCCTTGACTGTGAATTCGCCGGTGACGCGCAAAAGTTTGTCTATTTGTGGCTTTTCGCCAAAGGGCGGAGTACTCACGAGGATCCAACCGTTTTGCTTTGGGGTCTTTCCTTCGCAACATGCCTTGGTGTCGGGGAGCAAAAGAAACTCGGTAGTCTTGGAATCATTTTCGACAAGGGTCACGGGAATCATATAGCCTTCCACAGAGACCCGACGACCATGCAGGCTGCGGGCAGCAGAAGGTACGCGGCGCGCAAAGGCGGCTTGGTCGGGACTCCTGCCATCGGTGTCCCAATTCACATTATACCGAAAACCCGTAAGGACTCCGAAATTGACTTTGGGGAAGGATGGTCGGGCAATTTCGGGAAGGTAATCCTGTTGGGACGATGGAGAGGCATTCTTCCCTTCATCCACAAATCCGTCCTCGGCGCCGCAAGCACCCAAGAAAAAGGCAAGTCCGGAGATCGAAAACAATCTCCAATAGAATGCTTTAAAATAAGTCTTCACGGAAAAATCAAAGTGATGCACAAAGTAGAAGAGTTAATCGAACTTGAGGCTTTATTGCAAGCATCGGGCGGTGCAAAGCATCTACCACTTAGAACAATATAGCCTTAAAGGACTTTCACTGACTTCACTTATTCAAGACTGCTGGACGAGGTTCTTGGCTACATCGGACCGGTAAGCTTGGAGAGAAGGCAACAAACCGCTTAACAACCCAACGGCAAGCATACCTATTGGAACGTAAAAGAAGCTCGGGTCATAGGTGAAAGGCTCGAGAAGCACGCCCGTTTGCTCGCGTATCACGGAAGCCGCGAGAAAGCCGATACCCAAATAGGCGAAGGCGGCGCCCACTACCCCAAGCAGAGTAATCAGTCCGGCCTGGGCGAGAACGACCGCCGTGACCGTAGAGCGCCGAGCGCCGAGACTACGCAAAATGGCGATCTCTCGCCGACGCTCGTTCATGGCGTTTCGCAAAATAGCTAGAATGACGCAGGCCGCCACAAAGGCGACAAGATAGGCTATAATCTCAAGCACACGCTGAAACCAAACGAGTCGCTCGAAGAAACTAGCAAGGGTGCCCGCAACAGGCCAAGCGAGTGTGGCTACATTGCCTTGCTTGTTGTACTTCATATCCAGCATGAAGCCGGCAGCACCCTTGAGGTTAAGAAGAACGGCACTGACATCGGTAGCGGTCTTTGGGTTATGCCCATCCATAAGCTGGATACCCTTGATCGGAATCCATATAACCTTGTCGCCAGGGGTACCGGTAGCCTCGAGTATGCCGACAACGACATAGAGATCCTTGTGCTTCGCCTCTTCCTTGAAGGTGAGACCGTGATAGGGATGAAAGTTGTCGCCCACCTTCAATCCAAGCTTACGAGCGACAAAGGCTCCGACAAGAGCTTCTTTCGCATTGTCGGTAAAAAGCCGACCGCCTGATTCTACAACGTATTTCCGATCTTTTCGCCATTCGTGCTTTTCAAACATCTCGGCAAGCGTTCCGACAAGACGAAAGCCTAGATAGTTGTCACCCACGGCGATTGGGTAGGCTTCGCTTACGCCTCGAGTATCACGAATGATTTCATACTGTTCCCATGAAAGATTACCAGGCGAGGCCTCGAGATGAAAAAGGCCGTTGAGTACGAGTTGCAGCTTGGAACCTCTTGGCCCGAGGACGGCATCGTAGCCACCCGAAGAACGAGAAAAAGCGTTTTTAGCTTCCTCCTTGATTTTCCAAGTTCCAAGAAACAGGCCACCCGCCAAGGCAATCGCAAGAGATGCCACTGCCGTGGAAAAGGCATATTGCCGCAACCCGCGGATCGCAAGGAAGAGGATTACCCATGGACCGGAGCGCAACATCGGTTCAATCGTTCATCGCCTCGGCGAAGGCTCGGTTGAGGTCACTCCAATCAAGATTTTCTTCAAAACCGCCAATCACGTTCTCATCGTGACTAACGAGGAGGAGAGCCGACCCGGCATCGGAGCAAAGTTCTCGGAGGAGAGCGAGGGCCTTGCGAGCATTGCCGGGATCGAGGTTGCCCGTTGGCTCGTCGGCCAATACCAACTTGGGACGATTAGCCAAGGCCCGAGCGAGGGCCACGCGTTGCTGCTGCCCAATGGAAAGCTGACGGGGATAATGAGCCAAACGGTGAGAAAGGCCTACCCTATCGAGCAACTCTTTGGCTCGAGTCTCGTCCACCTTCCCGGCAAAGGACATGGCGAGCATGATGTTTTCGAGACAGGTAAAACCCTGAAGAAGGTTGAAAGACTGGAAGACGTAACCGATTGCAGAAGCCCGGAGGTGATCGCGGGCGGCCTCGTTCAATTCGGACACTTCGGTCCCGTCTATAATGACGGATCCCTCGTCCGGTCGAAGTATACCCGCCAAAAGATGAAGGAACGTCGTCTTGCCCGAACCACTCTCGCCCCGCATGCCGAAGAGATCTCCGGCAGTCAGGGAAAAACTTTCTACGTCCACAACGAGAGACTTCCCGCCATCAGGCGAAACAAAGCTCTTGCGTAAGTGACTGACTTCCAGAAAGGGCATAATTTCATCTAACATCGCAACGATATAGGCTCATCGTGGCAAGCCGGATGAAACAAAACTTTTGATTTATCGCTTATATGATCCTCAAAAAGACGGATTAGTTACAGACTACCACCACAATACTCAATCTCCATGGCTTGACCATTCAGATAAGTAGGCTTTGGTATATGAGGATGCAAAAGGTTTTATTCGTATGCATTCACAACAGTGCTCGTTCACAAATGGCGGAAGCTTTCCTCAATCAATTCGGCAAGGGAAGATTCGAAGCCGAAAGCGCAGGCATCGAGCCAGGCAAACTGAACCCCATCGTCGTCGAAGCCATGCAAGAAGTGGGTTTGGATATTTCGAAGAACACTTGCGACTCCGTCGAGCATTTTATTCGCCGGGCCCAAGAGTTCACCTATGTAATAACCGTCTGCGACGAGACATCCGCGGAAAGATGCCCGACCTTCCCGGAGGCAGTCAAGCGATTGCATTGGGGATTCCCTGATCCCTCTACCTTGCAAGTCGCGGAGGAAGAAAAATTGGAGCGGACCCGCGAAATCCGCGATCTCATCAGATACAGAGTCGAGCAGTGGGTGCAATCGACCGTATAAGGCTTTGCCAAACGGAAACCGGCGGCAGAGTCAGACCACGTGGTTGAGGGCTTGAACGATGTTTAGGGCGTCGTTGCCGATTCTCTCCATCTCGTTGAGGATGTCCACGTAGATCATTTCCGCCTTCACGTTCTCCGATTCCTTCATTCGCTTAACGGCACCCTTGCGAAGCATCTTCCTGGAAGCGTCGATGCGCTGCTCGATTTGCTCAGCCTCGGCCATATCCGGAAGAATGCTATTGTCCTTCAAGTGGGTCTGGTAAAGCTCCATGAAGTCAAGAATCTGTTCCGAGAAAATCTTTATTTCCTTCTTGGTTTCCTCGGGCAGAATACGCTGCTTACGGTATTTCCGGTGGGCCAATTGGACCAAGCGGTGGCAACAGTCACCGATGTCCTCCAGTTCAGCAGTCACCCTCAGCAGGGAAGTAACGTCCAATGCGCTTTCCCCGGCAAGACTCTCGGTCGTGCAGTAAATGAGCGTTTGGGTAATCTCGAAAGCGAGTCCGTCGCACTTATCCTCCAATTCGATAAGCTCCTTGATAAACGGACCCTTGTCATCATCGGGGTGTTCGAATATGTCGACGAACCCTTCGAACATGTAACGAGTTACGGCGGCAAGCCGATTGACCTCCGCCTCGACCAAGGCAAGATTTAGCTCGCCAGTCTTGGGCAGCAGACCCGAACCCTCATAGTGAATCGAGGCGAGACTTCCAGGGACAGCTTCCTTCCCATTAGATGTTCGAGGATTCACCAATTTCACGGCCAACCTCCCCAAATGCGGAGAGAACCCAATCAGGAGACCGATATTGCAGAGATTAAAGAGGGTATGAAACAAAGATAAGTGGAGCGGGATGTTCAAATCCACAATCGCCTTCTTAATGTTTTCGTCGCCCATGCCCTCAGCTTCCAAGGATTGCACTTTGCGAAAAACCGCTATCTCTTGAGCCGTAACGTCTTTTTGGTGAATGGAACCCGGCATGACCCCGTCCACCATGGCGATAAACGGGTAAAACAAGAGCAACATCCAGCAAACTCCCGCCACATTGAAAAGAAAGTGGACACGAGCCGCGCGCTTAGCGTTCAAGTTGGCTCCCAAAGAGGCCAGCCATGCAGTAACGGTGGTGCCTATGTTTTCTCCAAGAACAATAGCGGCAGCGATCTCGAAATTGATCCAACCGTTAATGGCCACGATGATCGTGATGCCCATTGCGGCAGACGAAGATTGAACAAGAAGCGTCAAGACTACGCCTATCCCGAGAAAGATCAGAACGGATCCGAACCCGAAACTGTTCAATTGCTCGATCAAGGCCTGTATGTCCTGAACGAGGAACTTGTCTGCCTGTTCAGTACTCCTGAGCAAGGTTTTAACGTCGGGAACAGCATCCTTCAGTTCGCTAAGGCCAAAGAAAAGCAAACCGAAACCAACTAGCACCTCGCCCAAGTTTTTTATCCTCGGCTTGCTCGCGAAAATCATGGGAAGGCCCACTCCAATTATGGGCAGGGCGATCTTGGACAGACTGAATTTGCCCACGGTCGCAATGATCCAACCCGTCAACGTAGTGCCAAGGTTCGCTCCCATTATAACCCCTATTGACTCGGTCAAAGTGAGCAACTGAGCATTTACGAAGCTCACCACCATCACGGTCGTTGCCGATGAAGATTGCACGAGGCAGGTGACCGTCAATCCCGTCATGAGCCCGAAGAAACGATTCTGGGTCATCGTCGCCATAATCCTGCGCATGCCCTCTCCCGCTACTTTTTGAATGCCTTCGCTCATCACCCTCATGCCGAATAGGAAGATGCCCAGCCCCCCCAATACGTAGAGGAAGCCCACAAAGAAATCCCAAAAGTCAATATGTTCCATTTTTCAGACCAGGTTTAGATGTTTCGGTAAAATGATACTTCATTCACCAACTGATACGGATTCCGGAGGTAAACCCCCAGCCATCGTACTTGTCGCCAACCGAGGTGGTCTCCATTTCAGTGTATTGGATTCCATTTTGCCACTTCAACTTATGCCCATAGAAGAAGTGATTCAGTCCGAGAAAGCTTTCACTGGTTTCGTTGCCCTTGCCACTAAACAAATCCTTCTCGTATTTGGTTAGCTTGATACCGTCTCCGCCGGAGCTTTTTAAGTAAGTGTAGCTAAAAACCGCTTGGGTCTTGTCGGTAATATCGTAGAAGGGCATGAACTGCAGACCAAATAGATCGGTTTGGGAGCCATATCCATCGGAAAAGCTTAGGTCTGCCCAAAGGTGCAAATTATCCTTCTCGAACTTGGTTACCAATGAAGTTATATTCTTGTGATCAGGCTGTTTTGAGGGATTCGCCGTATTTTCCTGTTGCTTGACGTAATCCAAGCGAACCAAGGCGTTATCCAATTCTAAATTTTCCTTGAAGTTGTATCCCAAGGAAAAAAGACCAAAGCAACCGTAGTCAAAAGCCTCGTCGAACTCCGGTCCAAGATCGCTCGAATAGATTCCGGTGAAATACTCCCAGCTACCTTTTTTGCCTGAGACGGTAAGCCCGGAATAGTATTCGTTGGAAAACCAGATATTACTTGCAACCTTACCTCTTTCGAGAGTGTAAAGCTTTTTGGATGACGTCGAACCATGCAAAGTAAAAGGTGCCGATTGCTTTCCCATCTTGATCTTCACCCCGCCTTCCGTGGTCCATGAAAGATTGGTATCCGTAAGTTTCTTGTAGAGAGGCGAAGGATCATTGAGGTTCATGTCGGCCTCCGAATGGAGGGTCAGCCTATTAAAAAAAGAGGCTTTGAAGCCAACTCGAAAACGTCGCCAATCGTAGTCGCTTTCGGATGTTCCTCCAGCGTCATCATCGAAGCTATGATAGTCTCCCTGCAGACGACCCGTGAATGCAATCTTCTGAAGAACGTCGTTCTCTTCATTCTCATACCATACCACTTTGCTCCAGATTTTGTCGTAGCCGGACTTCTTGGCGTCCTGTCCACTCGCGGATGCAAAACAAGTGATCGATAGCAGAATGGCTATGGTTTTTCCGTTCATTTTACTGTTATCGGATTGTGAATGGTTTAAAGTTTCCATTTATAATAGCAGATTAAAATTACGATCTTGCGAAGAAAACGTTACAAATGCAGGAGATGATTCACTCCCAATTTCCCAATTGAGGGAAGAGGCGTAGTAAATTCAGGAACCGCAGGGCAGGCTAAAGGAGAAGATCGTTCCTTCACCGAGCTCACTCCGAACGGATACCGCGCCGCCATGCAATTCCACGATATGCTTCACGATGCTTAAACCCAAGCCCGTGCCACCGCTCTCCCGGGAACGTCCCTTGTCGACACGATAGAATCGCTCGAAAAGATGGGGAACGTCCTTCTCTGGAATGCCGCAGCCATCGTCTTGAACTTCACAACGGATCACTTTTGGATCTTCATCAAAAATAGTTCGAATAGTTATAACGGAGGAATCGCGGGCATAGCGAAGGGCATTGCTCAAAAGGTTCTCGATGACACACTCTACCTTCAAGGGATCGAAGGAGATCGGCTTCCGTTCCTCGGCAAGCTCCAGTCGTATTCTTTGGGTATTCAGATCTAGTCGCTCGCCCAACCTGTCTGCCACGGTACGGACAACAACTGAAAGACTGCCGGGTTCGAGTCTCAGTTCATGCGAAGGAGACTCCAATTCCGCCAAATGGAGGAGATCCTCGACCAAGGAGCAAAGACGATCCGAATTTTTTCGAATCTTTCCTATGAATTCTCGCCGTTTCTTGCCTGACAGTTCCTCGTAGCTGTCGTCCAGAGTTTCCGCGAATCCTTTCACAATGGCTAGCGGAGTACGCAACTCATGCGATACGTTAGCCACAAAATCCCTGCGGGTATTATCGTGAGGATTCAGTTCCTCGTTTCCAATATCAACTAAAATTTGCTCTTCAGGTTTTCCGTCCATGGATCTCCGACGGCGCCAAAGTACCGAACAGACCAAAACAAAACCGAGAAGGACAGCCGACAAGATCCATGGTTCCACATACACGGCAATCTACTTTGCTTTTACCGCCAAACGATATCCAACCCCACGCACCGTCTCGATCTCTAAGTCGGCCGTCTCCATCTTTTTCCGCAGTCGGCGAATATGAACGTCTACGGTGCGAGTCTCGACTTCGGCATCGAACTTCCAAACGCTCAAAAGGAGGTTCTCGCGGGTTTGCACCCTACCCTTACGCTTAAGGAAAAACTGAAGCAGCTTGAACTCGGTCACAGTAAAGGGAATCTCCACACCGCCAATGCTCACGGAATGGTCTTCCTCGTCGATGGCGACGTTGCCTATGGCAATTCGCCCTGAATGAGCTCGGTTTTGTTCACTGCTCCGTTTCAAAATGGAACGGATGCGCAGAATCAGTTCCTTTGTTTCGAATGGCTTGCACATGTAATCGTCGGCACCGCTCTCAAGCCCCTTGATCCGGTCTTCCACCCCCGCTCGAGCCGTGAGCATGACCACGGGAACATCGGTCAACTGGTGGTCGGATCGGAACATGCGCAGCAGTTGGTAGCCATCCAAGTCGGGCATCATGACGTCCAGCACGATTAAATCCGGCCCATAGTCGCGGGCCACGCTTAGAGCCACGAATGGATCGTTCGCGGTCTCCACTTTGAATCCCTCGCGCTTCAATTGGAATTGCAGAAGGTCGGTAAGATCTTCCTCATCGTCGACAACGAATATGCGTTTTTTCCAATTCATATAATCAAGTAAACGATTCCTCGCGAGTAAGCCGAATTTCGGCAAGATAGGATTGCAGGACAACTGAGGGAAAGAAACAAGTCCAGACAATCCGATAGCAATACGGACTTGCAGAGCTTGACCGAACCTCACCCTTTCGCAAGGCTCTCCCCGAATGAAGACGAGCGCAATTAGAGCTATTCGCTTCTTGGCGGTCGCCGCGTTGCTCGTACTGGTCACCCGGAAGAGCACCGCCGAAAAGGCATTGCGAGCCAAGTATCGCGAATGGGTCGAGGAAGGGGATAGGATTCACGTTCGCTCATGGTACGCCGAAGCGGAAACAGCCCTCACGGAAGAATGGAGCCTTGATGTCGTGGGCATTGTGGATACGTGGTCGGGGGCCACTCCCATAGGCTTGCCGCCCACTGAATCCGACTGGCTTTCCCACCCGATCGAAGAGACAAGACGGGCCGGAGTGGTCACCCTTTCGAAAGAAACCGATGAATACGACTTATCATTCGAGTTCGGACTCAGTCATGAACCCGATTACCTTTCGCGTAGTTATGCCGTTCGACTGGCTCGTCAATATGCGGAAGAAACTCTCACTCTAAGCGCCGGGATTTCCTACCTCGACGACACCGTGGATACGCAAATGATAGGATACCCGGGATTCGACGAGCAAACCAAGCGAACCCCCGAGGTCATCTTGGGTGCCCATCGTGTCCTCGACCCCAAGACTACGTTGGCGGTGAACCTTTCGTATTCTCGCCCGTCAGGTTATTTGAGCGATCCGTACAAAAACGTTGCCTACCACGCAACGGTGCATGGCACCAAAATTCTTCGGCAAACACCTGAAAACCGCCCAGATGCCCGCAATGCATACGTCGTCTTTGTCGAGGGAACTCGCTACATTGAGTCCTTGCGTTCTAGCCTCCAAGGCAGTTACCGATTCTTTGCCGACGATTCCGGTATTCGAGGCAACACCTTCGAAGTACAGTGGTTCCAGCGCTTTGGCGAAAATCTTGTCGTCCGACCCTTGCTGAGATACTATAATCAGTCAGCGGCTGATTATTACGTCACGATCTTGGACGAATCCCAAATAAATTCCGGAGCTCCTCCCACGGGGTTGGGGCCCCATTATTCGGCAGACTATCGGATTTCCAAAATGGAGAGTCTCGCCTACGGCCTGAAGCTGACGATGTTCAAAGGTGACAACATCAACCTAGACTTGGCCTACGAGAGGTACGACATGAAAGGCCGTGACGGAGTAACCTCACCCCTTATGTATCCGGACGCGGATATTTATACCGTTGGCCTGCAATGGGAGTTCTGAGGATGCACTCTTCATCTAAAATTCCTCCTGAAGTCTTGGCTGACGGTCTCTTTCGTCTGCAGTTTCCTGCCATGGGCACCCATTGCAAAATACTCTTTACGGCGAATTCGATGGTCGCTGCCGATATCTTTCGAAAAAACGCCCTCGATTGGGTGCACCGTTTTGAGGCCCGTTATTCCCGATTCAGGGACGACAGCCTAATATGCCGGATCAATGATGCCGCCGGTCGGAACCCCGTTGTAATCGACGAGGAAGACATTCACCTTTTCGACCTGTGCGAAACCCTCCATTTTTTGACGGAAGGGCTCTTTGATCCCACCACCCTTCCCCTTTCCCGCCTTTGGGATTTTAAAGCCGAGAATCCGCAGATCCCCTCCAAATCAGCAATCAGCGAGGCGCTTTCAAAAATCGGATGGAAGAAAGTTCATCGAGAGAACCACTCCATCTTCCTGCCCGAAACAGGGATGGGACTAGATTTCGGAGGCTTTGGCAAAGAATATGCCGTTGACCGAGTAACCGAGTTGGCCCGCGAGCACGGGCTGGAAGATTTTCTCATCGACTTTGGAGGCGATGTTTTTGCCGAAGGTTCTCCCCCCGACGCGACTGCATGGCGAGTCGGTCTTGAAGATCCTGGAAAGCAAGGCCAAGCAAAACGGATTTTTTCGGTTTCCGGCATGGCTGTCGCGACATCGGGGAACTATCGAAGGTTTTTCGAAAAGAACGGCAAAAGGTACGGCCACTTGATCGATCATCGCACAGGTTTCCCAACGAGCAACAACTGTCTGTCGGCAACCGTCATCTCACGCTCCTGTCTGGAAGCAGGTGTTCTGTCGACCTGCGCCTTGCTTGATGGAACGGATCGAGGGCTTGCTAGAATCGATAGGTTTTTCGGAGCGGAAGGTTGCATACAAAACCGAAACGGCGTTGAATGGACAAAAGGCATTTATGAATACCTGCACGACACAAGGAATTAAGAAATCTTGGCGGCTTTTGCTATTCGTCTTAACGGCCATTACCTTTGGTGGTTGCTCGCCCAAGCCCACTGTGAGCGTCCTGCAAAGGGGATACCTCGCCGACTACCTCATGCGACCGGATCGAGACAAATTGGCGGTTAAGATGAATGATCACGCCTTCTACAGCCGGGAAGCCTCCCGAGGAGGTCGCGGAGCAGGAGGTGGTGGCTGCGGATGCAACTAAAGATGAAAAGTAGGGCAAAAATCCTATGCATGACATTGGCCATGCTTCTTCAACGCTTGCCGATCTTGCCATTCGGTAAACACCTTTCGACCTTTTTCGCTCCGATTGCCGCACATGTTAAAACACTTCGGGCTCTCTTGCCCGCAGCAGCGGCCACAACTCTGCCACACGCGCTAACGGGAGCCACTACCTATGTAAAAGCAAATAGCGAAAACCCTGCTTCAGGTTCGGCGGGGGACTCCTACTCCTTTGAATTTTACACTCTACGGCACCAAGCTCAAAGCTATCTTATCCAAGGTTTGCCGGACGGCTTAACTTTCAACGGTGACATCGCAAACCCCAGCATCTCCGGAACCCTTCCCTCGGCAGGTGAATATCAAATTCAAATCACAGGGTACCGTTGGCCAAATCGCGAAGGGCCGTCGACTTCGGCTTACACATTGATGCTGCAAATTGAAGAAGCTAAAGCCGCTTCCCCATGGTCCCACCTCACCACGGACACCTTCGCCGCGGGATTTAAAAGTTCACAATGGTTCGGAGATTTCTATGACAATGGAGATGGATGGGCTTATCATCTCAAGCACGGATGGCTATTCGTTTCGGGTGCCGACGAATCGGCTCTATGGATGTGGGACGGGCAACTTGGTTGGCTTTACACGGGCAGCTCACTTTACCCATTTTTCTACCGTCACTCCACATCGGAATGGCTTTACTACAAGGAAAGAGAAAACGCACGGCAGTTTTGGGACTATGCAAAAGGAACTTGGACAACTTACGAAAAAAATTAGGATCTAAGGACAAAAATCAAACTTCCTTTCCTTTTGCCTTCCCCCCTTCTTTGCCGAAATTAGACTACCTCCATGCTGACTGAAGAAGATCGCGCCATTTACGAATGGCAACTGGATGTGCCCGGGTTCGGCGAACAAGGCCAAGAGAAGCTTCGAAACACA
>JACKQG010002933.1_pt1 | contig 21550 bp, 17 predicted proteins | sample 8237621 | NCBI WGS metagenome assembly JACKQG01 (sample SAMN15677084, study PRJNA649215) | marine metagenome | biome: marine; feature: Black Sea; material: saline water; isolation source: suspended particulate matter (SPM) from the Black Sea western gyre | collected 2013-06-09/2013-06-10 | depth... | reverse complement strand
AGTCCCTTGGGCCGTTTTATAAGCCAGATGGTGATGAGTCCGGCAATCAGTGCCGCAGCGATAATCAGCACGATAACCCATAGAATGGTTCGTAGATCATGAACGGGGCCTTTGATATCAGATAGCTTTCCGGCGTTTTCTTCGTTGAGTGTACTTGTAACGTGCAGTGTGAGCGGGGGTAGCGCCTGTGCCTTCCGGGTTCCGTCCGCGAAGGTGCAGACCACCGCATTGGTGGTGATTAACCAGTTGCCGGGGCGCAGCGAGGTGAGTCGGACGATTTCTTCAGTTTCGAGCACCCCTTCGGCCGGAACCGACGTTTCGGAGGCGCCGCCGCGCACCAGCACCTCTTTGCGGATTCCAAGGGTTGGAAACTCTATGGTGCTGCCCGGCGCGTGACGGGCGGTCAGGGTGAGCGTGATCACGTCGCCGACATGCAGTTCGTCCGCACTCAGAATCGCTTTTGCCGCGAATCCGCCTTCCGGCAGCGTCGGCTCTCCGCAGCCGTTTAAAAGCGTAAGAGCCACCGCCAGAATTCCAAATTTCAAATTTCGAGTTTCAAATCTCACCGTCTACTCCCCCTTTGACGGAAGAATTTGATAAAGGCGCGGTCGTAGGCTTCACCGGCGAACAGCTGAATGAAGTCAATTCCTGCGCGGTGCAGGGTGCGTTGCAGATTCTCGCTGCGGTATTGCTGTGAGAGAAGCAGTTCGCGGCGTACGGCGGCGGAAGAGGTGTCCACCACAACGGTTTGTCCGTTTTCGGGGTCGCGCCATTCGATGAGTCCGGCTTGCGGCCAGGCGCGTTCGTGGGTGTCGTTGATGGCAACCGCGATGAGGTCGTGGCGGCGGGCGGTGATTTTGAGCGGCCGGGCGCAGTCGGTCGGAAAAATAAAGTCGCTGATTAAAAAGGTAACGGCTTTCCGGCTCTGGGTGTGGTTGAGGAAGTCGAGGGCGGGCACGGCGTCGGTGCCGGAGCTCTCCGGTTTATGTGTCAGTACTTCGCGGATAATGCGCAAAATGTGCCGGGGTCCTTTGTGCGGCGGGATGTACTTTTCGACCTGATCCGAAAAGAGAATCAGGCCGATGCGGTCGTTGTTGCGCGTGGCCGAAAAGGCGAGCATGGCGGCGACTTCGGCGGCGAGATCACGTTTGAGCTGCGGGGTGCTGCCGAAGTCGTTCGACCCGCTGATGTCGACCATCAGCATGACGGTCATTTCGCGCTCCTCGACGAATTTTTTAATATGCGGCACGCCGGTGCGGGCCGTTACATTCCAGTCGATAGAGCGGATGTCGTCGCCGGGGAAATATTCGCGCACTTCATCGAACTCCATTCCGCGCCCTTTAAAGGTGGAGTGGTAGCGTCCCGCAAACACGTCGTTGACAGCGTGGCGGGTCTTGATTTCGATCCGCCGCACTTTTTTCAGCAACTCGCGATGCGAGGTTGCTGAAGGATTGCCGATTGCTGATTGCCGATTGCCGATTGGTTTCATTTGTTTTCTTCTGCAGTTTTGCGGGATGCAGTCATAATTGCGGTGATTTCATTGGCTTCTTGTAGAAGCGCACCGACTTTTTCTTCAGGCAGTCTTTCACCTTCGATGATCCGCTCCATCCAGTAGCAGGACTCGTCCGCTTCTTCGATGACGTTGCCGATTTTTGCGATAAATTCAGCGCGTGACCTCGCACGACAACTTGCGCGATAGTTTGCTCCAACGGATGTGCCTGATCGAGAAAGTTGATTCCGAACAACTCGCGCTTCGTCTGTTTTTGGCAGTGCCGCAGTGAGCTTCAATATTCGCAGAGCAAACTTCTTTGTTCGGGCTTTCAGTTCATTCTGATCCATGGCGCTCTCCTGTTGGTTATGTATTTAATCGGCAATCTTAAATCGGCGATGTTAAGGAACCGGAATTTCAGAGAGCAGTTTTTCGATGAGGTCTTCGCTGGTCAGTTCATCCGCTTCGGCTTCATACGAGACGATGATGCGGTGGCGCAGAATGTCCGGCGCGATGGACTTGACGTCCTGCGGGGTGACGTAGCCGCGGCCCTGCAGGAAGGCGTGGGCGCGTGCGCCGGTCGTCAGTGCAAGCGTGGCGCGCGGACTGGCTCCGTAGCGCAGGTAGTCGGCAATATCGAGGTTGAACTTTTCCGGCTCGCGGGTGGCGAAGACGATGTCGAGAATGTATTCCTTGATCTTGTCATCGACGTAGATTTCATCGACCGCTTTACGTGCGGTCATAATGGTTTCCGGGGTGATGACCGCGTTCACCTTGATATCGGTGCTGGTGTGCGCCATACGTTCGAGGATGCGGCGTTCTTCTTCGCGGGTTGGATAGGTCACGTTCAGTTTGAGCATGAAGCGGTCAACCTGCGCCTCGGGCAGGGGATAGGTACCCTCCTGTTCAATCGGGTTTTCCGTGGCCATCACCAGGAAGGGTTCCGGCAGAGCGAAGGTCTCGTCGCCGATGGTAACCTGATGCTCCTGCATTGCTTCAAGCAGGGCGCTTTGCACCTTGGCAGGTGCCCGGTTGATTTCGTCGGCCAGAATGATGTTGGCGAAAACCGGCCCCTTTTTCGTGACAAAATGGCCATCTTTCGGGTTGTAAATAAGCGTCCCGATCAGGTCGGCCGGCAGTAGGTCGGGTGTGAACTGGATGCGCTGAAAGCTAGTGTGCATCGCGGCGGCCAGCGTATTAACTGTCAGCGTCTTGGCTAGACCGGGAACCCCCTCAAGGAGCACATGTCCGTTGGAGAGCATGCCGATAATCAGCCGGTCGACCAGATAATCCTGCCCGACAATTACTTTGCCGATTTCCGCCTTCAGTGACGGAATAAACGCGCTGGCTTCGCGCACCTTTTCATTAATAATTTCAAGTCCTGCCATGGGATGTCTCCTTACGGTTTCTGATGCTCATGGAAAATAAATGCATTCCTCGTTTATTCAATTTGAAAACGCCTGATTCGGATTACAATTCTGCAATGTTTCTCCATGAGCTTTTTATTAATGCAACATCCGGGTGAAATGGGGCGGTCTTCATATTGTTTGTTTTTTTAACCGGCCGGGCTTGTTGCAGCCCGGCCGCTTGCGTTTATTTTACTGTGATTTCTTGAGGGGCCTGATCGGCCTGAACCTTCGGCAGCGTAATATTCAGTACGCCGTTCTGGTATTCAGCAGTGACTTTTTTCGCATCGACCGGTTTGGCCAGCATGACGGCCCGGCTCATGAAACCGCTGGAGCGCTCCTGCATCAGCAGTTTGTCGCCTTCCTTTTGGGTCGTTTCTTTTTTGCTTTCCGCTGTGACGGTCAGGATGTTGTCTTTGACCTCAACGGCAATACCGGATTTATCCATTCCCGGCAGATCCATCTGCACGTGATAGGCATCCGCCTGCTCCGTCAGGTCCATATCCGGCCGGACAAACTCATCGTCCCACGCAGTCGGCAACCCGGGCATGATATTGAATGAGGCGAAGGGCTGTCCAAAGAACTGGTCCATTTCGCGTTGCACCTTAATCATTTCACGGATCGGATCCAAATAGCCCGGAGCCCGCTGATCTGCCGGAGTTTGTTGAACTGCGGAAGACCCGTCGGTTTTTACTTCGATCTTAGTATCGTTTTTCTCGGCCCAAACTGTGCCGGATAATAGAATCAGCGCGGTGACCATCCCAATCACACTTGCCGTGGCACGGGAGTTTTTCTTTAAACAGTTCCGCTTCATTGGTTGCCTCCTTTTGGTTTGATTTAATGATTTCATTTTCGCGGGGGTTCGGCGTTGGGTTCACTGCATATCCGGCATCACCTCTTTTCCTTTTGTCCGGCGAAAGTAGACTCCGAACACCTTGCGCCACTCTTTCCGCAGGATTACAAAAAGGTAATGGTGCAGAAGGTCGAAAATACGGCGTTGAGGGGGTTAGCGCTTGGCCTTGGCCGATGGCAAGCAGGGACTGCTGCTGGCCCGATAGGGTGTTTATGATGCGATTGTTGGGGCTCTCCATGCCCGGCCCCGGGACGGGTTCTCGCCAATGGGGGTAAGGATGCGCCAGGAGGCGGGGTTAGTTCGGGGGGGCGGGCTGGTAGTATTCGGCTTCGCGGCCGGACAGGCGGCCCTGCCGGATGAGTTTCTCGAGTTTGTTCATGTCTACGTTGCGGGGGATGCCCGCCGAACCGGCGGCGGGAATTTGGACGGTCGCGAACGGCGTGGCTCGCCAAATCAACAGTGCGTCACCGGCGATGATGAGCGCAACGGCCGCGATGACCGCCAGCCAGGCAGCACGCCATTGGCGAACCGGTTTTTTCGCCCCCGGCATGCGGCAGCGGTCGCAGGAGATGCAGTCGAGCTCGTGCGCACCGGTCACCCCGTAGGCGCAGGCACCGTAATGGAGCTGAGGCAGGAAGCGCCTGAGGGCCCGCACCCCGTTCAAGAGCGAAAGGAACGCGCCGGTCGGGCAAAGATAGCGGCACCAGAATCGGTCGTGGAAAAAGGAGAGCGCGAGCACGGCGGCGCCAATGGCCAGCGCAGCGGGGCGCGGATGCCGGCTAAACACGGTGACGAGCGGATCGGCGGTGGCGATCGCCGGGTCGAGTCCCAACGCAAAGAGCACAACCAGGAAAAACAGCAGCGCATATTTAACGAGACGTCCCCGGCGTCGAAGCGTCGGATCCGTCCCGGTTCTGAAGCGCGCCGGACAAAGCCCGGCGATCAATTCCTGGAGAGCGCCGAATGGGCAGAGATATCCGCAATAGATGTTGCCCGTCAGCAGGATGAGCACCGGCAGGCCGGCCGTCAGCAGGAACGCGGCGCTCCAGCCGGACGGCGGCAGGTGAAGACCGGCCAAGGCAAACAGCTGCGCGAGGGAATACTGCAGGTTCAGTCCAAAGCCCAGTACGATCACCCCGCACAACAGGAACAGTCGCCGCCGAACCGCGCCGGGTTTCGCGCGGAGCACCAGCGCCAAAAGGGTAAAGGCAACCAGCGTCACGGACGAGGCGGATGGCCGTCGCCTCGCCGGCGCGGAGGCCGTCGCCCCGGTGTCGCGTGCCAGTATCTGCACGGCGAACAGGCTGCCGGACTCCCTCAAGGTGTTCAAAATGGCCGATGAGGTGATGGTTGCCCCGCTCACGGTGTCGACGTCCTCAAGGGCGTTGGCTCCGAAAATATCGTGGGCGGCCAGGCCGGCCAGCCACGGACGGATTCTGTTCATGTAGGCCGGGGTCTCGTTGGAGCGGATGGATGCCACCGCCTGGAGGGTACCGTTGGTGTTGATGGCCACCGCCAGGTCGATCGGACCGCCGTACCCGGAAATCCCGGGGGCCAGCGCACCGGTAGGGAAGATCCACGCGCGTGGCGCGCCGTCGTTGCCGAGGACGGCAAGGTAGTTCAGGTTTCGCCCCGACGGCAGCGCTGCCGTGCGCGGTTCGAGTTTTGCGCCGGGGGCCATGGTAGCCGCGATGGAGGCCAGCCGTGTCTCGTCGCCCTCCGAGAGGACCGACCGCAGGAGCAGGGACGCGGCCAACAGGAATACCGCTACGCCGAAGAGGCTGTAGCCGACGGGCCGGACGGGCGCCCGCGCCCCGGACGCGTTGCGGCGGGGCAGGGCCAGCGCGACGAGGTTTGTGCCCAGCGCGGCAATCAGCAGCGCCAGAGTTTGGCCGGTGCCGAACAGCGGCAGCATGATGAGCCCGGCCAGCATGCCGCCCAGCGCCCCGCCGAGGTGGTCGCCCAGCGCAATCCATCCGCCCGCCGTCCGGTCGGGGATGTTGCCCGCCTTCAGGGTGGCGGCGGCCGCAGGAACATAGGCGCCGCCGAAGAGACCGGCGACCAGGAACAACGCGCCGTAGGTGGCTGTGGAGCACGCCGTTGGCAGGAGCAGGATCAGAGTCAGCAACACGCCATGGATCGGCAAGACCAGCCCCGCCAGGCGGTGCGGGCTCCATCCGCCAGCCACCAGCAAGCGCTCGGCAAACAAGCTTCCGAGGGCCAGGCCGAGCATGAAGAGCGCGGATACCAATCCCATGTAGAGGTAGAGTGAACCATAGACCGACTGGAACATGAACATCAGCAGGATGCCGAACGACATGCCGACTGCACCGGTGGAAAAGACCAGGAAATAGCTGTCGAATACGTTGCCGCGCCGCAGCGGTTTCGGTGCCGTCTTCAGCAGATAGACCAGCCGCAGGAGCGCGTAGAGCATCAGGAGCAGGAGAGCCAGAGCGAAGCCGGTGCGGGACAGCGCGTAGACTAGCGGCGCGAGGCGGTTGTCTGCGCCGCCGCGCCGCGCGGCGAACAGCAGGCTGTGGAGCAGCGCGCGCGGATGGCGCTCGGTGTTGAGCAGTAGGCCGTTGTGATCGGCCTGCATCGCGGCTTCGTAGCGCTGGCGCTGAAAGGCGGCGCGGTCGGGCAGGTAGAGCGAGAGCAGTCCGTCCGGCGGATAGATTTCAGATGCGCCTGTGATGGCGCGGAAGCGATCGCGCAGTTCGATCGGCTGTTCGGTGAACGGATGGTCGGCCGAGGCCATGAGCCAGGTTTCATCGCCGGGTTTGATGGCCAGGTTGGGGAAGACGGTTGAGAGGGTGCGGTAGGCGCTGGCACCCACGTTGGCGAGTTCACCGCCCATGACATTTTCTCCGCCGGCGACTCGCAGTCCGAGCATACCGCCCGGGGCCAGTCGCTGCCGGAGCAGCTGGAAGAAGTTACGGGTGCAGTAGCGGTTTGCGGCGAGCGAGGTGACATCCGGCAGGTTGATGATGGCGAGGTCGAAGGTGTTGGTCTGTTGCGCAAGATAACGGAGCGGGTCGACACCGGGGCAGTCGATGCGGCCGGGCGGCGGCTGAAGGGATGCAGGCAGTGCGGCGAGCAGATGCCGCGGATAGTCCGGGTCGGGCGGCAGCCAGACGATGCGGCTCGCCTGGGGAAGGTCGGTCAGGCGTCTGCAGATCGAATAGCCGTCTGCTCCGAGCACCAGGAGGCGGTTGGCGGCGGGATGCTGCGCGAGCAGCACGGCCAGGATCTGAGAGGCGTGCTCGGTGTCGGGGATGTTGTCGGCCACGGAGTTCCAGGCCACGACGTTGAACTGGCCGCGGTGTTCGCCGTAGAGGTATTTGGCCTGAGGGGTGGTGAAGCTGCCGCGGTACGCCGCGTCCGGCATGATCCGCTGCCAGACGGTGCGGTTGCGGGCTTGCGTCCAGCGCGGCGCCAGCCCTGAGGCCAACAGCACCGCGATGGCGACGAGCGCGGCGAGGCTGCCGATCCACGACCGGCGGGTCAGCTGGCAGAGCGCGAAAGCCAGCATCACCAAAGCGGCGCTGCCGGCAAAAAGGACTTCGCCCAGTACGCCGCGGGCGAGCAGCAGGGTGATGGTGACGCCGCCAGCAAACGCGCCGGCGGCTTCGGCGATGTAGACCCGTGCGACCGGCAGCCGCGTCTGTTCGGAAAACCACCGGCAGGCCAGCGTGAAGAGCAGTCCGTTGAGCAGGCCGATCGGCGCGTTGGTTGCGAGGGATACGGGGAGCATACGGAAGAAGGGGAACAGCTCGTAGTCCGCGACGCCAGCGAGCGTTCGGGCGTGGTCGATCAGCCAGACCTGCAGGATGTAGGCGGGCAGGTAGAGCAGGGGCAGGAATTCAAAATGAACCGCGGCCTGTTCGGCGGCCCGGCCCGGCAGTCGCGCGATCAGCGCGCCGAGGCCCACCCACAGTAACCAGGAGCAGAAGAACACCGCCACACCCAGTTCGTTGCCTTCGTAGACCGTGAAGAAGTCGCGGAAAAGCAGCGTTTGGGCGGCGAGCCCGAAGAAGCCCACCGCACCGATGAGTGCGAGCCGGGCCTTCACCTTTCGGCCTCGTCGAAGACATCCGCCTGAAAAATTTGGAAGCGGGTTCCCTGCCGCCAGGCGTCGGACGGCAGGCCGGCTTTCCTGGAGAGGTGTTGCAGCGTTTCTTCAATTCCCCAGCCCTGTTCCGGGGCGACCTGCGGCAGGTAGACCGCTTTGTGGCCGTTTTTCGATAGCACGACACCGTCGCGCCCGATCACGATGTCTTTATAGGATTCGACGGGTTGCGGCGGCGTGAGCACGGAGATCTCAAGGTGGAGGGCGGCCAGTTCGTTACGGCTTACGGGCCGGAAGCGCGGATCGCGCAGGGCCGCGTTGAGCGCGTTGCCCATGACGGCCTGATAGAGCGGGCGGCGCGGGAAGATGTCGCCAATGCAGCCGCGCAGCTGACCCTGTTCGGTGAGGGTGACGAAGGCGCCGCGCTCAGCCTGCATGGGTGCGGAGAGGTCGATGCCGAGGTCGGCAGGGGTTGGGGCGCGGCCGCGGGCGAAGTAGTAGTTCAGCGTGTCGCGGGCGAGCTTTAGCAGGGTCTGGCGGTCTGCGGCGGACAGGCCGGAATCCGGCTGCTGCGCGGGCGCTTTCCAGTGGCCGGTGAAGGCGATGGCGAGGTAGCTGACCGAGTTTTTGTAATTGGCCGTGATGTTGCCGGAGGTGTCGTACTTGAGCAGGTGGGCCTGGTCGCCGGCGGGCAGCATGTCGAGCAGGACGGCGATGGGGTTGAGGCCGCAGATGGTGTCGTGCGTGCGGTCGCAGTAGCTGCGCAAGGCGGCGGAATCTTTCGCGGCGATGGTTTGGTAGGCGCCCATGTCCAGCTGTTCGAGGTTTTTGGCGATGTCGCTGGAGAAGGGCTTGTAGCCGTAGTTCGGCCCGAAGTGGGTGAAGTCCGAGCTGACGACCACCAGCGTCCGGTCGTCGACGTTGGCGAGCAGGGCGTCGGCGATCCGCCGGGTGGCGGCTTCGTCGAGCTGGCCGACGACGATAGGCACGAGGCGGAAGTCCTTGAGCGCGGCTTGCAGCAGCGGCAGTTCCATCTGCACGCTGTGCTCGCCTTCATGCACACCGGGAACGATCTGGAAAGCGTCGCAGTTCAGCAGCCGGTCGATGCATTCGCGATCGAGCGGGATTTCTCCGAGCGGGGTACGGAAGGCGGCGGCATCGGGCAGGCAGGCGGTGTTGGGCCGTGCCAGGCGATGGCTCGGCCCCATGACGATGACGCGGTCGAAGCGCTGGCCGGCCACCTGTTTGATGCCGTATCCGGCGACGGGACCGGAGAAGCGGTAGCCGGCGTGCGGCAGGATCAGGGCATGGACGTCGGGGAGCAGTTCTTCCTTCGCATGGTCGAGGTAGCTCTGAATGTTCTGGCTGAGCCGCGCGGGGTCGGCGGGATACCACGAACCGGCGAAGGCCGAATCGAGCACCTTTGCGGAGGGGGCGGGTTTCGCCCCCTGCTGTCCGCAGGAGACACTGGCCAGCAGCATGGTTACGGGAAGTAGCAGGGTCGAGCTGCGGTTTTGACGTTTCGTTTTCATTATGGTTTTCCTCCATTCAAACAATTATCCGGCCCAGCGGCCGGGCCGGCAGGTTTTTCGCGGATCCAGCGGCCGCACCCGGCCGGGGAACAGCCGCTCACGCACGGTGCGCCGCATTTTGATCCACCCGATCGCCCCGATGGCGATCAGATGTTTTACGAATGTTCGGCGATTCATTTCCATACTCCGTAGATCTCCTGACTGCAAAACGGGCAATGCCCGTCGGCGGTTACGTGCATCGCGTTGATTCGATATCCCGTGCGGCCGACCAGCAGCCGGCGGCAGTTCGGGCAATAGGTGTTGGCGGCGTCGCGAACGAGGATGTTGCCGACATACACATAGTCGAGGCCGGCGGCCACGGCCAGCTGCCGGGCCCGATCAAGCGTTTCCGGCGGCGTGGCGGGCAGATGCCGCATCTTGTATTGCGGGAAGAAGCGGGCAATATGCACAGGGGTTTCGCGCCCCATGTTCCCGACCACCCAGTTGCACCAGTCTCCGATATCCCTGTCGCTGTCGTTGAGCGTCGGAATCAGCAGGTAGGTGACTTCGACCTCGACGCCCATGGCCTTGGCGGAAACGAGTGCCTGCTGGACCGGCTTGAGCGTTGCGCCGCAGATCTCGCGGTAGAATTTTTCGGTGATCCCCTTGAGGTCGATGTTAGCGGCGTCGGTGTGTCTGCAGAGTTCGCGCCATGGCTTGTCGTTGAGGTAGCCTGCCGTCACCAGCACGTTGCGCAGGCCCGCGTCATGCGCGGCGATGCAGCAGTCGAGGGTGTATTCGTACCAGGCAACCGGGTCGGAATAGGTGTAGGCGACTGAGGGGCAATGATATTCCCGGGCGCTGCGCGCGATCTCCTGCGGCGGGAGGTGAGCGGCCTCCGCATCCTCCGGGTTGCACTGCGAAAGCTCCCAGTTCTGGCAGTTCTTGCAGTGCAGGTTGCAGCCTACCGTGGCAATAGAAAGCGCCGTTGAGCCCGGAAGAAAGTGGTTGAGCGGTTTCTTTTCGATCGGATCGACGTGGATCGCGGAGGGGTAGCCGTAGGTCACGGCGCAGAGCTTCCCGTCGCGGTTTACGCGAATCCGGCATTCGCCGCTCTGGCCGGGTGCGATGCGGCACTGTTTGGGGCAGAGCGTACACTGCATGACGGCATCTCTGACGGCCGGTTTCATGGAGTCCCAACCTCCTCGTGTATCCTTTCTGTCTGGTTGCCTGGATTCCCGCTATGGGGAATGAGCGTCGAGATGACCGCTCCCTTCATGCCCGTAGCATAGCGGGCGCTGCGTAAACTTGCAACATCGCGCCTGCAAATCCAGGGGCCGGCGGCCTTAGTTGCCCGGTCGCTTACATGTACTTGATTGTGGTTTTTCGCGCGGTTTCTGCAGTGCGTTCAGTTCATATCCGGTTTGCCGTTCGTTACGAGTCGCTTTCCGGTTGCCGGGTTTTATCCGGCAGGAGTGAAATCAGCTTATCCGATCCCGCGCCGCAGGAGAAGACCGAGCGCATGGCATCTTCGACCGATACAGCGACCGGATGAACATACTGTTGCTGGAGGTGGTAGATGAAGCCGGAGGTGGGGTTGGGGCCCGTCGGGATGAATACCGTGACCATTCCGTTGTCGTGGCGATCGGTAATGAAGGCGGTCATCAGGGTGTCGTTTCCGTAGACCTGGACTAACGCCACGGACGAGAAGGGCGTCGGTTTTCTCCCGAGCAGGTGATTGACCGTTTCCTTGATCATTTTGTAGCCAGGCGCCTTACTCAGAAAGCTGTTTTCAAACGCGCTGTAGAGCATCAGCCCCATCCGCGTGCGGACAAATAGGCCCAACAGAAAGCAACCAAGAACAATGACGGAGAGAACGATCAGCGTCGCAATCATTTGATTGTACTCCGCGAGGGCTGGAAGCGTATTGACAACCAGCGCGGTCAACGGGTGAATGGCATTGCCAACCACACCGAACAGCCACTTGAAGGCTAAAATCAGAATAATGGCGGGCAGGATAACGATAATGCCGCCCAGGAGGGTTGTCCTGAAAAAGGTTTTTGTTCGTATCAGCATAGAACCTCCTTTTACGGCTGTATGATGCGTGATTCGCAATTTGTGATCCAGAAGAATTGGGTGCTTGTTTCCTGTGTTTTACCGCTTTTTTTCGACCGCATCGGATGAGTCTGACCCATCTCGCCCGGCGTGTAAAAGAAGGGATGATGATTCAACCCGACCTATTGGAAGTGCTTTGGCTGAGCTCGGCCGCAGGCCGCAAAACCGCCCGGTGGACAAGACTCGGAACAGATGGTATTTATCCTATGAGACGTTTACCGGACAGCAGTGGGAGGGGGTGTAAATATGCCCGCACACAACGCTCTAGATGACTATCTGCAACAGTATTGGGAGCAGGCCGCAGTGCCGCCCAGATTAAGCCGCTGGGGCAATGCCCGCAACCTCGTCATGCACATCGGGCGCATCTCGCTGCCTCATCCTCTCGTCTCACCCAATCACAAATATTTTGCCGGTACGCAGTTTTACTGGGATACGTATTTTACGATTATCGGGCTCATAGAATCCGGTAAATACGATACCGCCAAAGCAATGGTCGATAATCTGATTTTTTTGTTCCGCAAATTTGGTTTCATGCCGGCACGCAACTCCCTGACAAGCGCCGGGCGCACGCAGCCGCCTTTTTTTACGCGAATGATATGGGAAGTCTTTGAGACCGGGATTGCTGGCGACGCATGGCTTAATCGTGCTATGCGGATTGCTGTGCGGGAGTATGAAACCGTGTGGCGGCACAAAAGACGTCTGGATAAGGGAAGCGGTTTAAGCCGCTATTGTCCGCGGCTGTTCAAAAAGCTGCTCACGGTCTATGAGTCTGGATGGGACGTATCGACTCGTTTTGCTTTTGGCCGGATAACGCTGTTGCCCGTAGACCTTAACTGTTTGCTCATGCAATACGAAAAAGATATCGCGGCCTGGCTGCATTACTGCAATCGACCCGATGAAGCAGCCGTTTGGGCGCAACGCATGAGGGATCGCCAAGGAGCCATCTCTGATTATTTTTGGGATGGTTCAACGGGGTTTTTTTACGATTTTGATACCGCGACCCGCCTGCGCGATGATCTGAAAACTCTGGCTGGATTTTTTCCGCTGTGGTGCGGGGCTGCAACTCAATCGCAGGCTGAAGCCGTCATGAAACAGCTGCATGTCTTTCGTCAGGTGCACGGGCTCACCGCCTCGGAGAAACTGCCCTGGATGCATCGCCAGTGGGATTATCCGAACGCCTGGCCGCCCCTGCAGCTGATCGTCATTGAAGGGCTCAGGAATTACGGGTATCGGGAGTTGGCAGATGAAATTACCGGCGAATGGTTGCAAACCGTCCGAGCGGTGTATGAAAAAACCGGCAAAGTTTGGGAGAAGTACGATGCGGTGCGCGGCCAAAAGGGGAAGCGCGGTCGCTATCCAACACAAGACGGCTTCTCTTGGACGAACGGGGTGTATCTTCGACTGGCTACCGCACAGGGCAGGAAGCGCTAACTTACCAAAGGCGCGACGATTCAGGCGCATCTGCATCGTTGCGAAAGGCTTACGGCAGGGCACTGCAGTAGTAGCTTTCGACGCCTCGCATTTGCACCAAACTTATCGCTTTGAGCGCGGTTCAGTTTGCCGCGTTTCGTTGCTTTTAATTTTATAGGTCAGTCCGTGTACCCACCAGTTCAGCTTCTTGAACGTCAACAGAAACGTGATCAGGTTGGGAAGGAACAGGATCAACCCAACGGCCGCAATGGTTCCGGATGTTGTAATGCGGGAGGTGTGCAGGAGGAAGTGAACCAGCGGAGCGCCGGGGTCGTTTGCCAGTTCTTTGGCGAAGAGCGCATTCACAAACCGGGTCGGGCCGAACCAGGCCGCGGCGAAACAGAGGGTACCCAGAATGATTCCTGCAATGCTTTCCAGAGCGATCAAGGCAATCAGTCGCCGGTTTTTTGCCGATTCCGGAATATCTGCGAAATGCAGCTTTAACTGCGCCCCGAAGATGTTGGATATCATGCTCCAGCGTTGCCGGGTTCCGTCGCGGAAGCCGTATTTTTTTTCTTTGATGACCTGCGCCAGCCCCGTGAATACCTTGTAGTTGAATCCATTCCCCCAATAGAGCGCGAAGAAATTCAACGCGGCTTCAATTCGGAAGTACTGCTTGTAATAGTCAGGAATTCGCTGCCACAGTTGTTTGGTTAGGGCGCGCTCGCCGCCCAGCAACGGGACAAACGCAGTGACTTGATGGGCGAAATACCATTTCCGGTTGCGCATGCCGATGAACATATCCACCCGGTCTTCGGCAACCGGCCGGACAATCTCTTCGATGATTTCACAAGTCAGCCCGGTGACATCCGCATCACAGAAGAAGATGATTTCGCTCTCCGCAAGGGAAACCCCGCGATCCATTGCCTTGCCCTTGCCTTGGTTTTTGGTGTTCCGGACGTAACGGACGTTGAAGGATTCAACGATCTCGCGGGTGTTGTCAGTCGAGCCGTCGTCCACCACGATGACTTCATGAAAGCCGGGAAAGGTTTCGAGTACGGTGAGCACCGCCCCGATCCGCCCGCCTTCGTTGTAGGCGGGAACAATGGCGGTTATTCTTTTACCATTTCTTTTCTGATCCATAGGGTAACTCCTTTGAATCCAATGATGACGAGAGCCAGATACAATGCGGCAGATTCGAACCCGTCCAGAAACGGCATCAGGTTGATGAGGCTACTGCCCGCCAGCCAACCGACCGCTAGGATGACCGGCAGCCACAGCAGGGTTCCGATTATTTCGTAAAAAACAAAGGTCGCAAACCCGACCTTCCGCATAGAGAGATAAACGATGGTTAGGATTCTCGTTCCGTACAGGAATTTAGTGAAAAGGAGGGCCAGGAACGGCCGGCGGCCGGTGATGCCTCCCAGTGCGTCGAGCAACCGCGTGCTTTGCTCCCTGTATTTTTCATATTTGTGAAATAATTTGAGAATGCGCTGTCCGAACAAAAACCAGACCATATCGGACAACACCGTTCCGGCAAGCGAAAGCCAGAAGACGTCTGTTACGGGCCAGAGCCCCTCCGCCGCCAGAAAAGCGGCGGTGAAAATCACAGTTTCCCCAAAGAAAAATGACCCTGTAAAAATAGCGGGAGCCCGAAACGAGCTGAGCAGGCTAATCGTGGCCGCATCGAGATTCATTCCAAATTCCTTCTGTTACAGTACCCGAACTTAGGCTTAAAAAACTTTGTGGGCAATAAGAGTATTGCGCAGATCTGATCGCAAAATTTCTTACGTCACTCTTTCCGCAGAGTTACAAAGAGGTAATGATGCAGATGGTTGACAATGCTTCGGCGCAGGGGTTAGCTCTTGGGCTGCATTAGGCAAGGGAGATACAATGCGGATTTTAATCATTGAGGATGACCCGAAAATTTCAGCCTTCATTGAAAAAGGCTTTCGTCAGACCGGTTATGCGGTCGATGTTGCCGTGGACGGAGAAGAGGGGCTGCTGCTGGCGCGGCAGGGCGTGTATGATGCGGTTGTCGCCGATCTGATGCTTCCGAAGCTCGACGGTCTGGAAATGATCGAGCGGTTACGGACGCAGAAAATCAATACACCCGTACTGATTCTTAGCGCAAAACGAACGGTCGATGACCGGATTCGCGGGCTGCAGGCCGGCGGTGACGATTATATGGTGAAGCCCTTTTCGTTTTCGGAGTTGCTAGTTCGGATTCAGACCCTGCTTCGCCGGACCAGTCATGCCCGGGAGGAGTCGATGTTTCTGGAGGCGGAAGGCCTTCGTCTGGATCGGGCCCGGCGCACCGTCGAGCGGGACGGGGACGTAATTGAGCTACAGCCCAAAGAATTTTCGCTGCTTGAATTTTTAATGCGGAACGCGGGGCGGGTGGTGACGAAAACATCCATTTTAGAAAATGTTTATGACTATCACTTTGATCCGCAAACCAATGTGGTGGACGTGCTGGTCTGTCGTTTGCGTCGCCAGGTCGATCAGCCGTTCGATGAAAAGCTGATTCATACCGTTCGGGGAGCCGGTTATGTTTTCAAGAAAAAATAAAACGCCGCGTCTGTCGTTCGGTTTGCGCCTGTCCCTGATTTATACGAGCGTGCTTTGTTTCGCGCTCGCAGTGGTTCTATCCGTGACGTATCAGATGGTCCGTCACATTGCGATCGGCCGCGATCATGATCTGATTCAGGCGCAGGCCGGGCAGTATAAGGCTCTCTTTGAACAAGGGGGCATCAACGCGATCTCGCGTTATTTTAATCAGCAGCTTGGCTCCACTTCCGAGCAAATGTTTGTGCGGGTGATCGACAGAAACAACCAGATTCATTTTATCACCGTGTCACATCCGCTCTGGAAAATATTCGATCAGAAAAACACAAACCTGTTGAGCCGGGTTTCGTTTGATAAAGCGCATTGGGATGAATTGTTCAGAGAAGGAGTGACCGGAAGTTGGATTGTGGGAACCACTTCACTGCAACCGGGGCTTTATTTGCAAGTGGGCCGCAGCACATCCGAAAGCCGTTTGGTGTTGAGCCACTTTCGGGATACCGCACTGCGGATTATTCTTCCGGCGATTGTTCTGAGCCTCCTGGTCGGCTGGCTGATGACCCGCAGCGCGGTGCTTCCGTTGCGGTCACTGGTTGAAACCTTGCGCCGGATTCTTTCCACAGGGGATTTGCAGCAACGGGTTCCTTCTCATACCCAGCGCGGGGAGCTTGGGGAACTCACGATGCTGTTCAACCGCATGCTGGATCAAAATGAAAAACTGATTCAGGTTTCGCGGGAAACGCTCGACAACGTCGCACATGATTTACGAACCCCTATGACCCACCTGCGCAATGCGACGGAGCGCGCGTTGCTGGATTCTGATGCGGATCGGGAGGTTTTGCAGGAGGCCCTGGCGGACTGCGCGGAAGAGTCTGAAAAAATCACTCAGATGCTGGATTTGCTGATGGATATGGCGGAAGCGGACACGGGGCAGATGGCGTTGAAAAAAGAGCCCGTCTTGTTGAGCGAATTGGCGGGAGAAGTGATTGAATTCTATGGCTTTGTCGCTGAGGAAAATGAGGTTGAGTTGAAAAATTCAGTCCCGCCGGATCTGTCGGTTCAGGCGGACCGCCTGCGCCTGCGACAATGTTTAATCAATCTGATTGATAATGCGCTGAAATACAGCCCGAAACACACGGTTATCACGCTGGCGGGTTCTGCCAGCATGGATACGGTTGAGCTCAGCATCACAGATCAGGGCATCGGCATGACCTCTGATGAACTGCCGAGGATATGGGACCGGCTTTACCGGGGAGAACAGAGCCGCTCCACCTCCGGGCTGGGCCTCGGACTTAGCTTTGTGAAGACCATTGTCGCCGCGCACGGCGGGAGGGTTGATGTGCAGACCCGATTGAATGAGGGCTCCACCTTTACACTTCATCTGCCGCAGCAGCAGGCATTATGAAACACAAGTCCCCGTTCTGCAGTGCGGCGCGCACGGTTGAGCCGTCAGGAATGGTTCCATCAATCAGACTGCGGGCGAGCTGTGTTTCAAAATGGTGCTGAATAAAGCGTTTGAGCGGGCGCGCGCCGTAGACGGGATCGAACCCCTCCTGAACAATGTGGTGTTTCACATCATCGCTGACTTCGAGAGCAATGTCGCGTCCTGCGAGCCGACTGCGCAGATCGTTGAGCAGTAATTCAACGATGCTGCCGATTTCATCTTCCGTGAGCGGCTTGAACAGCACGGTGTCGTCGAGCCGGTTCAGAAATTCCGGCCGGAAGCTGCTCTTGAGCAGAGCCATCACCTGGTCGCGCGTTTTGTCGGCGATGTGTCCTTCGCGGTCAATTCCGTCGAGCAGCAGAGTGGAGCCGAGGTTGCTGGTCATGATGACAATGGTATTTTTGAAGCTGACCGTGCGACCCTGCGAGTCGGTCAGCCGTCCATCGTCAAAAATCTGTAACAGGATGTTAAAAACGTCCGGATGGGCTTTTTCAATTTCGTCGAGCAGAACCACGGAGTAGGGCTTGCGCCTCACCGCTTCGGTAAGCTGTCCGCCTTCTTCGTAGCCGACGTAGCCGGGCGGTGCGCCGACGAGTCTCGAGACGGCATATTTCTCCATGTATTCGCTCATGTCGATACGCACCATGTGCTCCTCACTGTCGAACAGGTCAAAAGCCAGTGTGCGGGCCAGCTCGGTTTTGCCGACACCGGTCGGCCCGAGGAACAAAAAGGCACCAATCGGGCGGTTGGGGTTGTTGATTCCCGCGCGGGCGCGCAGTACTGCGTCGGCAACAGTTTGTACCGCTTCGTCCTGTCCGATGACTCGCTCGTGCAGATGATCCGCCAGCGTAAGCAGTTTTTCCCGTTCGCCTTCCAGCAGTTTGGTCAGCGGGATGCCGCTCCAACGCGAGATCACTTCTGCAATTTCCTCCTCGGTAACCTCTTCGCGCAGCAGAGTCGGCACACCGTCCTGCGTATGCAGTTTTTCCTCCTGCTCTCTCAGTTGCGCTTCGAGTTGCGGAATCGTTCCGTGCCGCAGTTTAGCGACGCGTTCCAAATCGTAGGCGCGCTCTGCGTCCTCACTCTCTCGCCGGGCCAGATCCAGTGCCTCACGCAGATCTCGAACTTGCTGAATGCCGCCTTTTTCATTCTCCCACTGGGCGCGCAGCGTATCTGATTCGGCCTTGAGATCCGCCAGCTCTTTCTGTAGCGCATCAAGCCGTTCCCGGCTGGCTTTGTCTTTTTCCTTTCTCAGAGCGGTTTCCTCGATTTCCATCCGCATCACCTTGCGGGTGATTTCATCCAGCTCGGCCGGCAGTGAGTCCATTTCGGTACGGATCGATGCACAAGCCTCGTCCATCAGGTCAATCGCTTTGTCCGGCAGGAAACGGTCCGAGATATAGCGGTCAGAAAGCACGGCGGAAGCTACCAGCGCTGTATCTTTGATATGGACGCCATGATGCACCTCAAACCGTTCGCGCAGACCGCGCAAAATTGAAATGGTGTCTTCGACACTCGGCATATCGACCAGCACCGGCTGGAAACGCCGCTCAAGCGCGGCATCTTTTTCAATATATTTGCGGTGCTCATTGAGCGTCGTGGCGCCGATGCAGTGCAACTCGCCGCGCGCCAGCATCGGCTTGAGCATATTGCCCGCATCGGTCGACCCTTCGGTACGGCCCGCGCCGACAATGCTGTGAACTTCATCAATAAACAGGATGATTCGTCCTTCGGCGGACTTGATTTCATTCAGAACCGCTTTCAGTCGCTCTTCAAACTCACCGCGGTATTTTGCCCCGGCCATCAGTGACGTCATATCGAGCGCGAAAATTGTTTTGTCTTTCAAACCTTCCGGAACATCGCCGCGTACAATGCGGTGAGCCAGCCCTTCAACAATGGCGGTTTTGCCGACCCCCGGTTCGCCGATCAGCACCGGATTGTTTTTGGTTTTGCGCGACAGAATGCGAATGACCGACCGGATTTCGCTGTCGCGGCCGATCACCGGATCGAGTCTGCCGGAGCGGGCGAGTTCCACCAGATCCTGACCATACTTTTTCAATGCGTCATAGGAGCCTTCCGGGTTATCGCTGGTAACGCGCTGATTGCCGCGGATGGTTTTGAGCGCATCGAGAATGCCGTTGCGGGTGATGCCCAGCTCATCCAGAATTTTTCCGCCGGCCGTTTTGGTTTTTTCTTCGGCAAAGGCGAGTAGCAGATGCTCGACCGAGAGAAACTGGTCGCCCAGTTTTTTCATTTCTATTAGGGCGGAATTGATCAGCCCGTCGAGCCGGGGACTCACATAAATTTTACCCATTTCGGAACCGGGACCGGATACCGACGGGATTTTTTGCAGTTCCTGTTCCAGTCGCGCCATGGTCGTTGCGCTCGATGCCTTCATTTGTTCGAAGAGTTGCGGGGCGAGTCCGCCATCCTGCCGGAGCAGGGCTAGCAATAGATGCTCGCCGTCCACCTGTTGGTGACCGGCCTCCGCACTCAAGGCCTGAGCAGCCTGAAAGGCTTCGCGGACTTTCTGTGTCATTTGGTTATAATCAATCATGGTTCATTTCTCCCGATATCACACTAGCAACGCGAATGCCAAAAACTGTTGATCGTTTGTTACAAAGGGGTTATGAAAATACAGCGTCCAAGGGTTGGAAAGATTCGGCTCAGTGGCGGGTCATTTTGTCCCATATTTCCATGGCGTTGTTTTGGGTCAGGAAAGATCCAACTTCGCGCAACAGGACGGGGAAGGGCCGCAGGTACAGAGGCACCTACAGCCCGACTTGGGCCGGATTTAGAACCCGGACAGTTTCTTTTTTATTTCATTAAAGAAACCGGTTCCGCTTTTTCCGGTCTGCGTCTTTTTCTCTATCTGGCTGATTTGATCGTAGATCGGCTCGAACATTTTCTTTTCGCCGTATCCCAGTTCCTGAGCCAGTTTGATTTGATTGCGCGTTTCTGTGAGCATATCAGCCAGTGAGCTGTTTTGATCCGCGGTGCGCTGGTCAATTCCAGCCAGCTTTTCAGCAGCAAGCAGTAAGGATTGCGCCCGCAGAACAGGCAGAGGAATAACCTCCTCTGTAACCACCAGCGTGTTCAGCGCGATCTGCAGTTGGGTCTTGGCTTCCTCGGTTTTACCTTCGTCGATCAAGGGAGCAATGGCCTTGATCGCATCCGGGTAGGATGCCAATGGAATCTGCGTGGTCCGGATGCGTATTTCGCTGGCCATTACAGACAGCAACGCGCGCGCCGCCTGAACCGCCCCCTCGTCAAGGAACTCCTTCGCAGTTTTGACCTGCTGTTTAACCGTGTCGGGACTGGCATACAGGTCATGGGTCATGACTGAAACACTGACCGGTGCCAGAGCCAGTTCAGGGTCGCGGGCAATAATCAGGTCCAGCTTGCCCATAACGTCTTCCAGTGAGGCCAGGGCCTCTTCGGCTTTTTTGTCTTCGAGAGCTTTCAGAGCCGTTCTGGTTTCGGCGACTGCCCCCATCGCTTCAGTCAGAATTTCTTTCCGCTTCTCGGCAACCTGGTCTTCGGCCTTGGCTTCGACTTCGGTCTGGACGGACTGTGTTTGCGCAGATTGATCTTCCGCCTCAGGTGCGACAGTCTGCGTGTGTTCACTTTCACCGGGTTGTTTGGCAGGGTCTTCCTGCGCAGAAATCTGCACAGAGGGGAGCGCCAGCAAACAAAGGACAATCATCCATGCAGTTAATAGCTTTTTCATCACGATACCTCCTTTATGATATCTATTTGATACGGTCGCCATTTTTCGGCATCTCAACTGTTTGTTTTCGTGAATGGGCTGTTTTATCCTGTCATATGCACTATTGAACTGCAGGCGGGGCGGATTCGCCCCGCCGCGTCCATGATTAATCGGTGCTGATGGGAATACGCTTGCTCTCGGCCTTGGCCTGGTCGGTTTTCGGCAGCGTGAGCGTGAGCACGCCCCGTTTGAATTTGGCAGTCAACTTGTCGCGGTCAATGGCCGTTCGCAGCGGGAAGCTGCGGTGAAAGCTGCCATGGCTCATTTCGGAGATATGGACATTCCGCTTCTTCTCCTCGTGCTGTTCATGGCGTTCACCGCGAATGGTCAGCATGTCTTCTTCGAGCAGCACCTGAATGTCTTTCTCGTCCATTCCGGGCAACTCGGCTTTCACGCGGATTTCATCGTCCGTTTCGGACAATTCAAACCCGTAATCGCTGGTTGCGTGCCGCCGGTTCAATGGCCAGATTTCGAGAGCCGAGTTAAACAAGTCGTCGATCTCCCGGTGCAACAGCTCGAAGGGGTTTTTGCTCCACTCAAACCCGGTTTCAGGTGCCTGTTTTTTCCAAGGAATCAAACTGTTTTTCATTTTTGATACCCTCCCGTCTGTTTACCCTCCTGTGGTGATTTCGATTTTACGCGGTTTGGCCTGCTCCGCCTTCGGCAGTTCGATGTCGAGAACGCCATTGTGCAGGCGGGCCTTGATCTGGTCGCGGTCAATCAGGTTGGGAATGGAGAACCTGCGTCGGAACACGCCGGTTTCATACTCACCGACTAGCAGAGCCATTCCTTCGGGCTGTCCCGCGGTCTGGGTTCCGCTAATTTCCAGTTCGCTGTTCTCGAGCCGGATATCGACCTGATCCTCTGAGACACCGGGCATGTCGCAGCGAACGAGGATGGTATTTTCCTTTTCATAGAT
>JACKQG010002326.1_pt2 | contig 21560 bp, 11 predicted proteins | sample 8237621 | NCBI WGS metagenome assembly JACKQG01 (sample SAMN15677084, study PRJNA649215) | marine metagenome | biome: marine; feature: Black Sea; material: saline water; isolation source: suspended particulate matter (SPM) from the Black Sea western gyre | collected 2013-06-09/2013-06-10 | depth... | reverse complement strand
GGACAAACATTCTCAATAACAATCGTTGCCCGGGATGTTTATGAAAATGTTGCAACATCTTTTTCCAGTTCAGCCTCGTTGAGTGAAAATACCGCAACGATTGATCCAACTGCAACAACAGGCTTTACAAATGGTTCGTGGACAGGGGATGTTTCGATTACAACAGCGCAGGATGATATTGAAATAACTGCAACCCAGGGTGGTATCACAGGAACGTCCAATAAATTTAACATTCAATCAGCCGCACTCGCTTCATTTTCAATAAATAACATCAGCAACCAGGCAGCAAATCAACCCTTTGTGATCATAGTTACTGCCCGGGATGGTTTCAATAATACGGCAACACAATACGCCGGAAAAGTGGATATCTCGGATTTGTCAGGAACCTTAAGTCCGAATGAAAGTGGGAACTTCAGTAATGGTATTTGGTCGGGTAGTGTAACTGTTTCCCAGCAAACGAACAATAACATCATTAGCGTTACCAACCAGGGGGACAGCGAAAACGGCAGCTCCAATACATTTAATGTATCATCCGGGGGAGTAGATCATTTCAGCATTTCTGCAGTATCTACTCAAGCCGCTGGACAGGCTTTTAGCATTACCATTCGCGCAGAGGACAGCGCAAACAATTTGGTAACAAGTTACACCAGCCCGGCAGTGCTTTCCGATTTAACAGGGACATTAAATCCCACAGTTACGGGAAATTTTTCTGGGGGTATCTGGACTGGGAATGTTACCATAACTGAAAGTAGAACAGCAAATTCGATAACAGTAACCAACAGCGGTAAAGCAGGAACATCTAATAATTTTAATGTTAACCCGGCAGCCCTGGATTATTTTGAATTTTCTGAAATAACCAGCCCTCAAACTGCGGGTTCGCTTTTTGGTATTTCCATTGTTGCAAAAGACCAGTATGAGAACCAGGTGACAAATTTTACCGGAACAGTCAGCCTCAATGACAACACCGTTTCAATATCACCGGGCACGACCGGTAATTTTGTGAATGGCTCCTGGACTGGAAATGTTTCAATAACCACCAGCGCTGCGGATAATAAAATCAGCGCCAGTGGCTCCGGAAAAAGCGGTGAATCGAACAAGTTCAATGTAATCGCTAATAGTTTAGATCATTTTGTTTTTGATCCAATTGCCACACAGGCAGCAAGTGAGCCGTTCACGATCACAATTACGGCATTGGATGCGCACGGAAATGTTGCGGTGCAATATACAGGCAAGGTAAACATAACTGATAATACCGGTACTATCAGCCCAAGCCAGAGCGGTAATTTCAATAATGGCAAATGGACTGGCATCGTGAGCATAACACAGGTGCAATCAGCAAATGTGATATTTGTAACAAACCAGGGCGGCAGCGAAACCGGCGATTCGGATAGTTTTAATGTGATAAACAGTGATGTAAACCATTTTGTGATTTCGACTATCAGTACACAAACTGCGGGTCAGGCGTTTAGTATTACTATCAGGGCGGAAGACAGCGCGGACAATTTAGTAACTGATTTTACAGGAACAGCGTCAATATCGGATTTGACAGGAACGATAAACCCAATTACAACGGGCAGTTTTTCAGCAGGTGAGTGGAGTGGAAGTGTTAGTCTGACACAAAGTAAAACCGCAAATATCATCACGGTTACAAGCAGCGGTAAGGCAGGCGAATCAAATAGTTTTAACGTTAACCCGGCAGCGCTGGATCATTTTTCTGTTTCTGATATTAATAGTCCGGTAACTGCTGGGCAAAATTTTAGTTAGACGATAGTCGCAGAAGATCAATTTAATAACCGGGTTACCAGCTTTACAAACAGCGTCAGTATCACCGAAAATACGGGCACAGTTTCTCCTGCCGTAAGTGGTGATTTTATATCCGGTTCATGGTCGGGAAATGTCTCCGTTACAAAAAGTATTGTTGATAATGTTTTTTCGGTGAGCGGTTCCGGCAAAAACGGGATTTCAAATAAATTCAATGTAATTCCATCAAGTTTGTTTCGCTTTGTTTTAAACAACATTGTCTCGCAGGCTGCCGGAGAACCGTTTGTAATAACTGTTACCGCGCAGGATGTTCATAATAATACAGCGACTCAATATACCGGCAAAGTAAACATTTCTGATTTGTCCAATACCATTTCCCCTGGTGAAAGTGATAATTTTAATAATGGTGTTTGGGCAGGCATTGTTATAATTTCACAAAATTTTGATGATAACGAAATAACCGTAATCAACCAGGGCGGGAGTGAAAGCGGTTCGTCAAACGCGTTTAATGTTATTTCAAACGATGTGGATCACTTCGCCGTATCAGCGATAGGTAATCAGCAAGCAGGGCAGGGTTTTAGTGTTACAATAAGGGCGGAAGACAGCGAAAATAATTTGGTGTCAAATTTTTCCGGCACAACGACATTGTCAGATTATACAGGTTCGCTGGCGCCAACTTCCACGACAAATTTTTCAGGCGGTACGTGGTCTGGCGTGTTGACGATTACGAAAAGTTATAGCGGGAATGTTGTTATCGTGACCGGTAGCGGAAGAGTTGGCACATCAAGTCCGTTTGATATTTCTCCTGCCGGAATAGATCATTTTACTATTCAGGAGATATCCAGTCCAAAATTTGCCGGCACGCCTTTTCAAATTACAATCCTGGCAGAAGATGTTTACCTGAACAGGGTGACTTCATTCAATACTTATGCAAGTCTTTCCGATGAGACTGGAACGATTAATCCGGCGGCAACAACAAACTTCACGAACGGAAGTTGGACAGGAAATGTTACCATTACTAAAAAGCAGCGCGATGTTAAAATCACCGTGAACAGAAACGGCAAAAGTGGTATGTCAAATATTTTTAATGTGAATGCCGGCGCGCTGGCAAGTTTCAGGATTGATACAATTGGTGACCAGATTGCGGGTGCGCCTTTCCTAATTTCAGTTACTGCGCTTGATGCTCAAACAAATGAAGCAGACCAGTTTTCAGGAACGGTTGAAATTTCCGATTTGACAGGCACACTCACGCCATCAACCAGTACAAATTTCTCTGCTGGCAAATGGAGTGGAAATGTTACCATCAGCCAGGAAAGGCAGAATAATATAATTTCTGTGGTAAATTCGGCAGGTTCGGAAACAGGAGCCTCAAATTCATTTGCAGTCTCATCCGGAACATTGGATCATTTTTCCATTAATACAATAAGCAGTCCGCAGGTTGCCGGGGTTCCTTTTTCAATCACAATTACCGCGCAGGATATAAATAATAATACCGTTACAAGTTTTGCTGATGTCGCTTCTCTTTCCGATTTAAGCGGCACCTTATCGCCGTATGCCACAACTAATTTTGCCAGTGGTGTTTGGAGCGGCAATGTAACCATTACAAAATACTGGAACAATAACAGAATATCTGCAACGAGCAGTGGAAAGACAACCCAATCCAATGCATTTTCAGTTACCCATAATTCATTGGACTATTTTGAAATTGGAAATGTGAGCAGTCCGCAAACTGCCGGCGTTCTTTTTAATATCAGCCTCACGGCGAAAGATTTGTACGGTAATGTCGTGTTTGGATATAATTCAGCTGCCAACCTGTCGGATAACACGAACACAATTTCACCGGGACAAACCGGCTCGTTCACAAATGGCAGTTGGAGCGGAAATGTAAGAATAACCAAAAGCCAGAGCGATGTTCGTATTTATGTTGATGATAATGGAAAGACCGGACAATCCAATGTATTTAATGTTAAATCCGGCGCTTTGAGTTATATAAAAATAATGAACACAGCCGGTGGCAACGGAACGGAAATCGGCTCGAGGAATTTGTCTCTCGTTCACAAAGAAACTTATTATGCGGTTGGATTTGATGAATTTGGCAACTATTCACACGATGTAACAGCAACCTGGAGCGCTACCAGTTCGTTGGACGCACCATCACCAACAACCGGCAAATACACGGTTTTTGACCCTGTTACACCCAGAACATCAGGGACAATTTATGCTGACACATCGGGAGTTACCGGGGATGCAACAGGTCAAATAACCGCAGGCAGTCCGGCTTATGTGAAAATACAAAACGCAACCGGTGAGGACGGCGGAGAAATTTATGATCTTTCAATAACAGCCGATGAAAACATAAAATTGTATAGCGATGCTTATGATATCGGCGGTGTTAATGTTGGTGCAGAAAGTGTGCAATGGGGATCGAGTGGAGATCTGGCGCCTGCTATTAATTCTACAGGAACGTCGTTTACTTTTTATCCGACCACAGCGCCAAGCTCAGGAAAAATTATCGCAGATCACCCATCGATCACGGATGATGAGACCGGAACGATAACAGTTGTCCCGGGAGTTCCCAAGGGAAATATTTCACTTGCAGCAACGCCGTCTGTTTTACCTGCTGATGGAAATTCGAGCGCCTCTGTTCTGTCAGGAAATATTTATGATGCGGATGGCAACCGGGTGGCACAAAACACACAATTTACAGTGCGCACAGATCTTGGTACAATTACATCAACGGATGTTAACGCAGCCTTGGAAGGCTTACAAGTCGCCGCTGATGCAAATGGAAGAATACAGTTCTCTTTCAAAGCATCGGTTGTTGGCGGCAATGCGCGAATTAATGTAACCGGCGTACAGGGGAGCGCTTATGGTGAAATTTCCATCCCGCTAATTAGTCTGACTGTTGTTTCAATTTCCAGCGCCAAACAATTCGTATCGCTGGGACAAACGAATGTGCCGGTCAATATGGTTGTTTACAATTCGGGCCCCAGCATCATTACCGATATTTCCGCAGGCTTGAATTTTACAGGGCCTCCACCAGGATACGAAAACAGGAACCTCGATTTTTCCAACATAGAACGAAGCGATGCAGTATCAACAATTCAGGGCTTTAGTACAACAACTTTGTCTTTTAATGTGGATGTTAATTCAAATGCGACATACAGTGTTGTAACGCTTGATGGCTGGATATCCGGGAAAATTAATGGCGTGCCGGTTACTGCTTCCGGGGCAAGCACAACCTGGAACTGGACATTGCAAACCCCGGCAGGATTGAGAATTACCAAGATCCATTCATTGCTCAATGAAGTATCCCAGGGGATGACTGCAATAAATGTTTCCATGTTTGTTAACAATCAAGGTCAAGCCAACGCGGAAGTCGGTTCAAATGGGATTCGGCTCTGGCATGCCAACCAAAGCAAAGATGTTACAAATGAATATGTTATCCTGCCGTCACCAGGCAACCCGGTATTGATCCAGGGAGGAACCCGGGCGCGTTGCGACTATTCGGTGAGTGTCGGTATGGCAGCCACACAGGGACAGGTAACGGTAAATGGAAGCATTGGTGGAACCGATGTTAATACCGGGTATTCAATATCAGACAACACGGCAGATACAACGCTCTCATGGCTGGTAAAAGAGGCTGCGCTCGTTGGCATCAAAGGATTTTATCCAATCCAGCTCAAGGTAACCAGGGGACAGACAACGCCCTGGAAAATAAAAATGATCGTGGAAAATAATGGCGGCACTGCTGTGAAGTTTGACAGTTCAAGATTGATTTTCTCGTTGAGAGGGGCAAATGTAACATCACAATATGACATCAGTCTGCCAACAAAATTCAAAAAATCCAATAATACCACGCTAAACGGTGGCAGCGTTGATACACTCATTTACACGATAAATAATACAGGAACCAGCGTTGGAGACATTACCATCAGGGGGAACATCTATCTAAAAGACCTGGGAACGAACAATCCAATTACTGATGATTCGGTTACCGGCGTTCAGGTACAGGAGCCGGGAGATATTAACATCCTGAATATAATTCCTTCTCAAAATAGTGTAACGCAAAACCAGAACCAAAATTGGACGATTAAAGTTGTGCTTCAAAATGGAGGCGGCACAAATATTTTAATTGATATGAATGGTTCCCGGACTTATGTCAGTTTTTCAACCGGAACTGATTTTGATGTTAACCAACCAACGTCTTTGGATAGCGGCGGATTAACGCTTGAGGCGGGGTCAATCGACACATTGACGTTTGTTGTAAATAAAACCGGCGCCACAGCAGGGAACTGCTATTTATCCGCCAAAGTTTTTGGTTACCAGACCACGAGCGGTGAATCAACCGAGGCGACTTTTAACCTGCCCCTTCCGGTAGCTGTACAGGCGCCGGCAAGGTTGCGAATTCTCTCCCTGACGAGCGGGGCGCCCAACTCATCTTATGTTAATACCGGCCAGGTTTTTCCGATTCATGCTGTTTTAGAAAATAATGGTGGGGACGAAGTCAAAGAAGCGACCCTTAATTTAAGCTCTTCCGGGAGTTCAATTTCCGGCAATTTGTCCCTTGCATTTACGGATATTGAAGGAGGCGGTGGCAAAAAGGAACAGGTATTCAATATCACGGCAAACAGCAATCCAATTCAATCGGAAGTATTTTCAGCAACAATAGCAGATGCAGAAGCGGAAAACACGAGTGAATCCATGGGTTTGGTTCTTGAATCATCGACTGATGCGACTGAAACAATGACCATTCAAACCCCGGCAAATTTTCAAATCACGAATGTTACTGTGCCGGAGCAGATCAGGGCTTCTCAAACAGAAAACTGGCAGATAAATGTTGCTGTTTCCAATAGTGGTGGCGCGGCTATTCAAATTCAGCAGCCGTCGGCAAGTGATATAAAGATTTTCATCAGCGACAGCGCGCGCACCGATTACATCATTAACCCACCCCAGGGTCTTTCCAGCGGTGGATTAATTTTGAATGGCGGGCAGCAAGCTTCGCTTATTTATATTGTTGACAGAACAGGAGAAGACGCGGGCACAGGATCGGTTGAAGTAAGGCTAACCGGGAACGACAGAAATGACGGACAGGTTTTTACGCCGCAGAAAAGCACAAATATTTATGTTCAATCAACAGCAGCGGTTCAGTTGTTGGGTACACACCCGATCTGTTTTAATTATGACGGTGAAAAAGGATTGGTGAATCGCGGGCAGAATTTTAAAATCAGGGTGTGGATGCAGAATTTGGGAAGAAAACCGGTGCGGGATGTCACAGTTAATTTAACGGGCAGCGGTGGTTCAATTATAGCAGAAAGTCCCAAAGTACTGAATTTAATGGGCAGCAATGAAATTGATTCCCTGGATTTTGAAATAACGGCTGATTTAAACAATGTTACAACGAACGAAGTTTTTAGCTCGGAAATTATTTCAGCTATTGAAGATGATACCGGGCTGCCTGCTGCAATTGATAATAACGGTGATAATAAGGCGCGAATTGCAGTGAAAGATTCAGCAAAACTTGCCATCAGCGCCTGGACAGAAACTTATGATTCCGTTTACACAATTAATCAAACGTTTAAAATGAAGGCAAAGATAAGCCTGGTGGGCAATTCACCGGCACAGGTAGATCACTCCGGTCTGGTCGGTCTGTTTGTTCCAGAAAATTACCGCATCATTGTCGGCGGAGATACGCTCCTTAACAATAATGTTATTTCATTTATCCCGGAACAAATTTATGAATGGTCAATTTTAACGCCGGAAATAGCATCAGGCCCCGATACAATAAGAATAACAATTTATCAACCGCCAAATGATAAAAACTTAAATCAACCGGCAATTATAGTTCAGCGTCACGACACTGTTTTTGTCAGAACCGAAGCGACCGATATAATTTATAGTTCAAAAATTTCAACTCCCAACGGCGCCAAAGATGGTGTTGTTTCAACCTCACAGGATTTTACCATTCAAACGGTTGTTCAATATTCTGATAATTTACGAAATGTTACGGCAACGCTGTCTCTGCCTGATGGCGAACCTGCCTATACCTTCTATTCATTGTCAGATTCAACCCAGCACCCCAAAAACCTTGTTCCTGCCGAATGGAGAATAAGGGCGCCGGCTGAAAGGGATAATGCGTTTCGGGAATTTATTGTTACAATCAAGGCATTCGATGGAGAGGTGCCGTTTGTTTATCAAGAGACCCTGGAAGTGTTTACGGTTCCGAAATCACTGTTGCTGTTGGAGGCATTTATTTCGTACCCGGATGGCGCTACAGACGGAATCGTTACAACAAACCAACTGGTTGAAATAAAGGCGGTTGTAAGCAACACCGGTACTGCAAAAGTTTATGGCAATGGATTTTTAGAGATCAACCTGGGCGCCACGGCGTGCATGCTTGCGGATACCTCAGATGATTTTATTCAAAAATTTGTTGTTGACTCTGCAGTTACCTGGACTTTGAAAGCGCCGTTTATACCCATGTCACTCTCTAATATAACGGTGAATTATAAATTGGAAGATCAGTTCCCGTTCGATGTAAACACAAACAAAAGCGCGGCTTTTCAGGAAAATGTGCCGATTACAATTCCGTTAACAACCGTTTATGGCGGAAATCTATCAGTTGAAGCGCAGATTTTAGGCCCAAGCGGCGCACTGGATAATGTTCTTTCTACCTACCAGGAGTTTGATGTAATGTCACAGGTGGTGAGCACAAACGTCAAAGAGGTGAAAACACAAATGGTGTTGCCTGACGATTTTTCATTTTACCCAAATGTCAACCCGGTACAGGAGGGTGAGTCAGCACAATGGCGGATCGTTGCGCCTTCGGATTCGGTATCTAAAACAATTTTGAAAATCGTTGCCTGGGGAAAAGATGCAAACAATGATACGGTGAATGTTTACAGCGACACGACAAAGATCACGCTTGACATATTAAAGCGGGCTGAAACAGAAGTGATCGCAGAAATTATTTCACCCTTTGAAGCGACCGATGGTGTGGTTTCTGTGAACCGGGAATTTGTCGTGCAGGCTTATTTGGCAAATCATGGACAGGCGAACTTTATCGATCCGTTTAACTTACAACTGATTTTGCCGGATGGTTATTCGACAGCGGATAATTTGAAAATGAACTTAAGCGGCGGCGAAGTTGCTCAATGGCAGGTCAATGCGCCGTCATTTGGTGTTTCGCCTAAAAACATAGAAATCAAAGTGCCGCCAACAGGAGGTCCCAGGGATGAGAATTCTACCGAAGAAGTTCATTTCTGGCAGGAGAACAGGTCAGATTATATTTTAATTACAACCACAGAAAAAACAGTAACAATATCCAAACTGCCGGGCAAAAAAACCAACGTTGTGGTTAAAGGGCAGCCAAATGTTTCACTTCTGGGAATGGCGTTAACAAATCCCGCAGTGGATGAAAAAACAAGCAGTGTTGTATTAACCGGGTTTTCAGTCACAACAAAAGACAAAGACGGCAATGATTTTTTAAATCCGGGCGGGACAATCTCCCGAATGGCTATCTGCAACTACAACCGACCGGATATTGTTTATGGAGAAGTAACAAACTTTACCAGCGGCGCCAATGTGGTCATTAATTTTTCTGTTCCGGATACAATTTTTCCAGGTCAAACTGATTCCGTTGACCTGGTCGTTACAATTTCAGAAGCGCCCGAACACAACGATTTTATGGTAGCCATCGCCTCGGACACCTCCATTTTCATAAGAGAAGTCGGCACAAACAATACCCCTGCAATCGAGTTAGAGACGGCAACACAAGGAGAGTCATTTTTTGAGTCTGATTTCATGGTTATCTTGAGCGACAATTTAAAAGAATCTTTTATCAACTACCCCAATCCATTTGGCGACGTTACAAAACCCACAACAACAATCACATATTATCTCAAACAAGATACCAAGGTGGACATAAAAATTTACACAATCATTGGCGAACTGGTCTGGACAAGGTCATTCACCAAAAACGATCCCCAGGGTTTACAGGGAATGCACAACGTAATTTGGGACGCACGGAATGACCGGGGGTTTAAGGTTTTAAATGGGATTTATGTGGTTTATTTGAAGACCGAGGGTGGGGAGGTGGTTACTACTAAGGCGGCGGTGATAAAATAATGCAGAATTGAGCCGCGCAAGTTTTAGATCAAAAGCGCTCGATTCTGGAAAAAATAAGTTAAAGCCATAATACTCTCAAGACCACGATTATTCAGGCGTCATACTCAGATGACTGACTATGCTTTATCGAATGCATTTATTAAGCGAACGCACAAATCAGAATATTCTTTTGCTGTTTTTTCATCTATTGAAGTTCCTTCAGAATGAACCGCCTCATTTCGTAGGGTTCTTAATCTGTTGTATATATCAAATGTTTCCCGGCTAATTTTTTTGCGTGATTTTAAGCCACTTATAACATATGAAAAAAAAGCAGATGGCGGAACACCCTTCTCACTATATTGGTTTCTTTTACCAGCAGCTTTTAGCGCTGCCTCTACTTTTATCCAAGCATCTAATATTGCTCCTTTTGGCATTAATTCAGCAAGCTGATCTAGGTTTTTCCTTTCTTGGTTAGTATCACTATTGGAAGGGGGTAAAGCTGTTTTTGCATCCTTTGATATAAATTTCATTTTTTCAATAAAATCTATTTGCATATCTTTATATTGGAAGCGTCTAACTTTCTTTGATAGATTTAAAATCTCTTTTCTTAAAACAATTATAATTAATGCAATTGAAAGTGGCCAAGCAAGTGAGTCTATTAGTCGAGAAATAAAAGTAAGATTATCCATCATTGCCTCCATCTAAGCATAACCCATTAACCGGCATAGATGTTGCGTGTCGGGTGAAAAATGCAAGGTTATACACCTATAAATTCTATAGCTTCATACTGCCAAGAGCATTATCTATCTCTTTTATGTCCTTCTGCTCTAAGTCAATCAGCTCTCTTAAGCTAACAATCATTGTCTTTATAGCCGTATATTCCTTAATTTCGCATTCGTCTTGCATCTCATTTGATAGCTTCAAAAAGTCATCGTTTATTTTAAAGCTGTCATACTGCACCCAGTTTTCATGAATAACATTCAATTTATTTAAATTTTTGTAATCTTTGTATTCCATGCTACCCCGTTTACTCAACCTTATTTTTCTATTAAGATTCCTGAATTTTTCGTTCATATCTTCTTGGGACGCTATTTTTTCTATATAAATGTTAAGACCATGGCGTGGACGGATATAGCTGTCTCGAATTTGAGACATTTCAACTTTTGAATCAAAAGCATCTATTACGAAATATGAAAGAAATTCTGTTCCATTTAAAAATCCCTTCAAAACTACCTGGCGCTTAAACCTCACACAAGTGTTTGAAATCCACTCTAGAAACTTTTTGTGATAGAATAGTTTTTTGCCAGGCGTTGGAGGAATAGAGGCAGCAAGGGCATTTGTCGTTGTATCCTCCTCCATAACCGACTGTATGTTGTCTTTTAATTTTGCCTCTAACGTCCTATTATTTTGTATATACTCGATAACCTTGCCCCTCTCTTTATCTTCTATTATAGCCTTTTTCATTAAATGGACAAGTTTTTCGTCAATCCCCTCCACGAAACGGTCTATCCACCGCTCTCCAACCTTTTTGGCTATAGGATAAACTACAGCAGAAAGTAACACTTCAATCATGTACCCCTCCTTGCATTATCTGTGTTGTATAACTTATGGGATTTTATCTGTCGTTGAGCCCAAAAAAGATGCACCTTTACGCCAGGAAAACACTTTCCAATATATCTTAAAAATTTGAATATCAACTAAATATAGTCAATAGTTGCCTGCTATTTTATTACGAAATGGTACAAACAATCAATGCAAATGATAAAATAAGTTCGCAGCCAATTTCAGCGTGAAAAACTTGTTGTCGGGCAATGGTGCAGTTCTATGGTCGGAATTCGTAAGATGATATTTATAAATATAATTAAATTTTTGACAAAGTCAAGAAAAAAATATTATAATTAAACTTTTTGTTTTAAGCTTGTTCTCGACTTTTTGCTTTAGGATACAGGCTTGTAGGTTGGCATATATTAGTTAAGGGTTAAAATGTAACATTCATCTAAACAATTTCTTTTAACTGTTAATGTTTTTTATGCCCTGCTTTTCCAATGTCTGGGATTACGGCTGCCATGAAAGACACCTACAACCACGATTTCTTTTTTTTCTATAAAATAGAGAATACCATATGGGAAGCGGCGAATCAGCGATCGTCGTATTTTATTATGAACAGTAGGATATAATTCCGGATTGCGGCTAATTTTTTCAAGTGATTCCTCCACGCACAAAACAAAATCGTCTCCCAGCCCCTCACGTCGACTTTCATACCACCGCCAGGCGTCCTCAATTTCCTTCAATGCTTTTGGGCGTATTGTAATATTATTAGTCATTTCAAATTCTTGATTCTGCTTTTCACATCTGCCCATGAATAACCTTCTTCGGGAGATGAATAATAGTCAGCAACACGTCTATCTAGTTCGTTCCGTTGTTCTTTGGTCAGTTCGAAACTTTCCTGATCGGCGGCGATGCTATCCCAAAGTTCTTCGACTATGAGGATTTTTTCTGCGGTGCTGAATCTTTTTAATTCTGATAAAATGGATAATTGTTCCATTGCTTCTCCTCTGAACCATACTATCGATTTATCATTCTTTTTATATTTGAGGAACACTACTTTTAAAAATGATGCGTTTTGTAACTGTCATTAGCTGCGATAGAATAGTCTCAATTTGTTTTTGCAAAGACAAAGATTTCTTTGCACTAAATTTCTGAGTAAGATTATTATTCTCAATACTATCCTGAATTGCATACCAATTTTCTAATTGTGATTGTTCCTTTTCAAAAAGTGACATACCACGTGTAGCTTTATCATGCAAACGTTTGGCGTCGTCATCTGATATCATTTACGTCTCCTCCTCAAAATTAAGGTATATGTTGAATAGGATCGTTAAACAGTCTATATATTTTAAAAAAATAGTTTATACCTTCCAATGAAGTGTACTCAAGAAAATATATTGAAAGTTATATATTATTGATGTTGTTTTGATTACATAATATTAAATTAAGTATTAAGTGTGAAATATGCAACTGTTATTTTTATGAATTGATAGAGCTTGGTTGCTATTTTCAAGCTTTCACTATATTAAAGGCTAAAATTAGAAAATTAAACTTGATATAAAGTTATGATACCACAAATGCATGGTGCACTAAAGTACAGGTTTAATACTTTAGTGCAAAGAGCAGGACGTTTGGCGGTTATTATACAGAAATTTGTTAACAAAAGCAAGATGCTATTTGACAGGGAGGAAGGGTGAAACGGAGAAATAAAAACATGTCCCGACATAAATTGTTTTTCTCTAATTCCCCTTTCTGCCACTCTCCTTCTCTCCCAATCTTTTTGTCTCCCAAATACGTCTTGCACTATAGTATTACAAGTAAAGTCCTGTATAGTTACCTTATGTTTTTTAGAGGAATACAGACTATGCACTAAAGTATTAAAACCTGTACTTTCGTGCGCGTTGCTTTCGTTGACAGGCATTTTTGCTAATGAAAAGTAATGTTTTATATGTTACAAAGTAAGCCTTAGCGAGTATAACTTATAGGATATTATCTGTCGTTGAGCCCAAAAATGAAGCACTTTCACACCAGGAAAGCACTTCCCTTTTGGCAAGAAGATTTAACTGTTTTGATTTTTTAAAACAGAATAATTACAATTAAAAAACAAAACTCTCCCGCACAATCGTTTGATTCCGATCAGGTCCGATGGAAATGATTGACACAGGTACGTTGGTCAATTCTTCGATTTTTTCGACATAGCGCTTTGCATTTACCGGCAAATCTTCATATTTTTTTATTTCAGTGGTTGGCGATTTCCAACCGGGTAAAGAGATATATTCACAATCAAGTTGCTCTTGCTTTTTAATATTGGTCGGGAAATCATCAATTTTTTCGTCACCAATAAAATATGAGACACAGATTTTAATCTCATCCAATGTATCCAAAACATCCAACTTTGTCAACGCAAAAGAATCAATCCCACTCAACCGGATAGCAAGCTTTGCAATTGGAACATCAAACCAGCCGCACCTGCGGGGTCTGCCCGTTGTCGCGCCATACTCATCTCCAAGCGCGCGCATTTCTTCGCCCTGTTTGCCGGAAAATTCAGTGGGAAAAGGGCCTTCCCCTACCCGCGTAGTATAAGCCTTGATAATTCCGGTTACGCGACGTATCTTCGTGGGACCAATGCCCAAGCCAACGCATGCGGCGCCGCTTATCGGGTTGGACGATGTGACAAAAGGGTAAGTGCCAAAATCGACATCCAATAATGTTCCTTGGGCTCCTTCAGCTAAAATATTTTTATCTTTTTTTAGCGCGTCGTTCAGGTAAATTGAAACATCATCAATAAACCCGCTGATCATTTCGCCATAGGTTAAATATTGTTCAACAATACTTTCTGCGGACAAAGCCTCCACGCCATAAATTGTCGCCAGGATTTTATTTTTTTGATATAGGTTTTGTTTTATTTTCTCACGTAATGTATTTTCATCCAACAGATCAACAACCCGTATGCCGCTTCGATTATATTTATCCACATAAGCCGGACCGATACCCCGGCCGGTCGTGCCGATTTTATTCTGTTGTTTGGAACTCTCCTGGGCTTTGTCTAAAACTTTGTGATAAGGTAAAATCAGGTGAGCGTTTCCGCTTATTTTCAATCGCCCGGTAACATCAATGTCATTTTTCTTTAAGAATTCAATTTCTTCAAATAATACAGCAGGATCAATAACAACACCATTGCCTATTACATTTATGACGCCGGAATGTATTATGCCGCTGGGTATTAAATGCAGGATGTATTTTTTATCTCCCAATACAATTGAATGCCCGGCATTTGGACCTCCCTGGTAACGGGCGCAAACATCAGTATTTTCACTCAAAAGGTCAACAATTTTGCCCTTGCCTTCATCGCCCCATTGGCTGCCGACTATTACATGTACTGACATTTTATTTCACCTGTTTACGTTAATTACTATCAAAGTTGTTTTAAGATTTACCTTTGCTGAATATTGGAACTCGAACGGGAATTAAATATAACACCCGGTTTTGAGCATAAAAAACTCCGAACGTTAAAAACGGTCGGAGTTAAATTAATGTTCAATATTATGTTATTTGAATAATTATGGGTATTATTTAAAGCTTTTTACTGCATCATCAACATTTTCATAACTGTCAAAAATTTTAATCAGCTTGGTAATAATTAACAAGCTTTCAATTTTTCCGGTAACATTTATCAATTTCAAATCACCGTCGCTGTTTCTCATTGTAGTAAGCCCGCCGATTAAAATCCCAAGACCGGAGCTATTCATCCAGCTTACTTTCCCTAAGTCAGCAACTACCTTTGTCTTTTTTTGATCAACTAAATCATGTAATTTTTCGCTCAACAAGGTTGCATCCGGTCCGCCCATTAATTTTCCAGACAGTTCCAATAGAACAACGCCATCTATCTCTTTTTCTTTCAAATTCATATTATTTTCCTCCGCAAAAAAGGTTCAATTATTATAAACGTTCCATGTATCAGTGAAGATAAGACTGAAAAAAACCTTGCTACCGGACACTTTTTAAAAAGTGCATTTTTCAGTGATATGTCATGCCCGAATGCCTGTATAGTTACCTTATATTTTTTAAAGGAATACAGACTATGCCTGTACAGTTACATTATGATTTAAGGAAATACAGACTGTGCTTCTATCGGGCATCCATTTGATTAAAATTGAGGAGATTCCCGCTAAAAACATGCGGGAATGACAGCCTTTCCATACACAATGTAAAAAGTGTCTGGTAGTGAAAAAAAAACCAATTATCTAACTTTCTTATCCTTTTCTTTTTTCAAATACCATTCAACAACAACCGGGCTGGCGATAAACACTGAGGAGTAAGTACCAACAATAACACCAATCACCAAAGCAAATGAAAAATTATGTATCACTTCACCGCCAAAGAAAAATAATATAATTACAACTACAAATGTTGTCATCGATGTTAAAATTGTTCGGCTTAACGTTTGGTTTATGCTGATGTTAAAAATATTAATATATTCTTCACGACGCAAGAGCTTTAAATTTTCACGAATGCGGTCGAAAACAACAATTGTATCATTCAGTGAATACCCGATAATTGTTAAAAATGCCGCGATAATAGCCAGGGATAATTCTAAACCGAGTACTGAAAAAACTCCCAATGTAATCAATACATCGTGAAACAGCGCAGCAACAGCGCCTACCGCGAATTTAAATTCAAATCGCCAGCTAATGTAAATTAAAATTAATATCAGAGCCGCCAGGATCGCCCAAATAGTGGTACGCCTTAATTCATTTCCAATCCGCGGGCCAACTGCTTCATTCATCCTGATTTCCAATTTATTGCCAGGTAACTTATCAGATAGTTCGTTTATTACGTTATCCGAAACATCCTCATTTTGTCTTTGTTGTTGAATTCTTATCAATATTTCATTATCGACACCAAATTCCTTTATTTCGGCGCTGCCAAGACCAATGTCTGAAAGAATATTTCTTATCTCTCCAATGTCCACTTCATTTTCAAATCGCAGCTGCATCGAAGTACCACCTGTAAAATCAATACCTAACTTTGGCCCGCCATGAATTATCAAAGAGACGATCCCTGCAAAAATCAAAATTAGAGAAAATGTAAGCGCCATTTTTCTTTTTTCGATAAAATCAATATGAGTTTCTTTAATGAATTGCATTTCTATTTTTCCTTTTATTTAATATCTCTCCGCTTGATGAAAAGCGAATGTATGTTTAAATTTTTAAGTTTTCCAATATGCTTGTTACTTGATTTCCACCAAAAAGACGGCGGACGTTCCGCTTGATACTGGTAGAGAAGGAGGTATCCAGTTACCAGAATCGAGCATCCAGAATCCAGCATCATGCAACTTTATATTTCAGTGGAATAAAAAAACCATTTTCAACACAAAAAATATATTAGATGCTCAAACGCTTCACTTCCCATTTTGAAGTAACATAATCAAAAACAAACCTGGTTACAACAATCGCCGTAAACATACTGGCAACGATACCGATTGAAAGCGTAACTGCGAATCCCTGGATAGGACCTGTCCCAAATTGATATAGTACCAAAGCAGTTAAAAATGTAGTTAAGTTAGCATCGAGAATGGTTGTAAAAGCTCTTCCGTAACCCGCATCGATTGCCGCGCGGATTGTTTTACCGGTACGGAGCTCTTCCCTGATACGTTCAAAAATTAAAACATTGGCATCGACCGCCATACCGATTGTTAAAATAATTCCTGCAATACCCGGCAAAGTTAACGTGGCATGAAATGCGGCAAGAACTGCCATTACAAATAATATATTTAGAATTAAAGCCAGGTCTGCAACAATCCCGGAGAGCCGGTAATAGATCATCATAAAAACGATGACTATTACTAAACCTAATAACATTGAGTACTGTCCCTTTTGGATTGAATCTTTCCCAAGTGAAGGACCGACTGTCCTTTCTTCAATACTTTCAAGCCGCGATGGTAAAGCGCCTGATTTCAGAACATTTTCTAAATCTTTTGCTTCTTCAATGTTTGCCATGCCGTCAATATATGCGCTGCCGCCATCTATTTTTTGTTTAATACGAGGTGCATTGGAGACCTTGCCATCCAACACTATAGCCAGGAATTTTTTTTCATTTGCGCCGGTTACCCTGGCAAACTTTTTTGTTCCTTCAGAATTTAAATTGAAATGAACTTCTGCCGCGCCTGCTCTGCCCATCTGTGTTCCGCTTCCACCACCGGAAACCTGAACATTTGCATCTTCAATATAGTCCCCTGTAAGCTCGACTGCTTTTTTAGCAAAATATAGAAATAGCCATTGTTTTTCGCCGTAGGTTTCCGGCTTGCTATCCCATAAGAATTCCGAATCTTCAGGTATTATCTGTTTAACTTCAGGATAGTTAAGAATTATATCAACAGCTTTCACGTTTTGTGTTGGCGCGGCGATCATGTCGCCCACATTGCCCAACAATGCCAAAAATGGATTTTCCTGAAACATATCTTTATCAACAGATATCGAAGACTCTCCGCCCAATTGCTCACTAGCGCCAGGCATTTCGCCGAACAGTTCATCCAAATTAACATCAGCATCAGATCGTATCTTTTCATCTGCTAACGTTGTATCCTGTCCGGTGGAATCCGGAGCCATAACTTCTGCCATTGCCGTGGAGTCCAAAGCGCCTTGTTGTCGTTTTTTCACGATTTCATCTATTTTCAAAAGAATCGATCTTGTGTAATCAGCATCACGCAAAAGTTTCATTTCTAACTGCGCTGTTTTACCGATGACAGCTTTCGCACGGTTCACATCCTGAACCCCTGCCAACTGGACAACAATCCGCCTGTGTCCCTGTTTAACAATTGACGGTTCGGAAACGCCAAATTGATCGATGCGATTGACCAAAACTTCACGGCTTCGGTCGATGGCAGCCTCAGCTTCTTCCCGGAGTGAAGTAATAACTTTTCTATCAGACTCACCCTTTTTGCCAAAATATCGATCAAGCCGCATCCCTTTTTCCTGGAACTTTGTCTGCAAAACATCAAAAAAGTCGAGATCATTCTGTTTTGCTTCAATGTCAATTTCTTTGAGTAAAGCTTTGAATTCTTCATTTGATGTTTTTGTGATATTGCCTAATAAATGCGGGAAGTCCACTTCATAAACGAGGTAGGTGCCACCCTGAAGATCGAGCCCGAGTTTAATGGCTTTTTTTTCTGTTTTAAAAACTGTCGCATCAAGCTCTTGTATCTCCGCGGCTAAATCCCTTAATTGCTGCTCATTTTCCGTGCCTTTAACGTTTTTAAAAACGAAATCTTCCAGGTTTTTGTCAACTATTGCAGCTCTAATTAACTCAATGTCTATGTTTGTTTCGCTCTCAAGTAAAGAAACTTTCTGTTCATATTCGCTCGTCAATTTAGTCAGATTGAACGTCGGGTAAAGCTGCCACAACGCAAGCAAAATTAAAGACACAATTAAAATTAACCGGTATAACATGGGTCTACTCATTATTACTACACCTCCAAAAATGTATTACTTTTATTTCAGATTGTTATTAAAATTCTGATTTGGCTGTTTAAAATTTTAGAATCAACAATATAGTTTTTTTTAATCTAAAAGTCAACAAAAATTTGCTGGCAAAATTTATTGCTGTCAAGTTTGAATGCTTGAATCTTGGGAATAGTTTCCTTTGTGGGGTGTTACAAATTTACCCAACCTTTATAAGTTAGGAAAGTAATTCATACGCTTTATTTGCTGGCTCGATATTTGTTACAGTTTATTCATACTTCTTACACTAATTCTATTACACCCTAAAATTTAATTATTAAAAATCAACACATCTCCTTAATTTTTAAGGTGATTGTTCTAATATTGAGTTATAAATTGTACAGATGATCTATTTTTTTGTTTTGTGACAAAGCTAACGCTATTTTTAATTTTCAATTTGTAAATTACACCGTGTTTCAAAAATAAATTAATTGAAAAATTTGGAGAATATAAAAATGCGTCAAATTTCGATTTTTCTTTTCTTAGTAATAATCATTGGTGTTTTTCCTGCCAATCTATCTTCTCAACAGCTTGATGTAAAAAATGTGCGTTTTGAAAGCAACGGAAAAATTGTGAAAATTCATTATGATCTAATTGGTGAACCGGGAAAACAATATAAAATATCTTTACTCCTATCCGATGATAAGGGGTATTCTTACAAAATTCGTCCCAAAACAATGACCGGAGATATTGGTAAAAACATCACGGCCGGTGAAAACAAAGAAATTCAATGGTACCTTTTCAGAGACTTCCCTGATGGGCTTTCCGGTAAAAATTTTGTTTTTGCAGTTGATGCGAAAATACAGAAAGGAAAGAAGTGGCCCTATTACGTGATTGGAACAGGAGTCGCCGCCGGTGCTGCCATTCTTTATCTTTCACAGAAACAAAAAGAAGAAACGCCAACTACCGGTTCAATTATAATTGATATTCCAAATTAATTTTGAGGATTAATATTCATGAAAAATAGAATCTTATTAATATTTGTTTTTTTCATCTTATCATTTGGATTGTACTGCGGGCTGCTTGAGCCGGAAAATCCCGACGGCTCTCTCGCCATTTTACTGCAGGAAGAAACAGCTCAAAACAGCCTGCCAAAAAGTAAGACTTCAACAGCCCACGATGCTGTCCAATGCATTGTAAAAAAAGGCAGCCAGGTTGTATATGATGACAACCTCACTAAAAAACCTGAAGGTGGATTTCACAGAGAAATTACCGGTCTCGAACCGGCAAATAATTACTCGGTGCTTTTGTACGGGAAAAATAATTCCGACATCATTCTTTCGCGGGCATTTAAAAGTGACATTAGTGTAATTGCTGGCGAACAATCCACAGTGACGTTATCCTGGAATTCTTTTACGCCTGCATTGGAGTCGCCTGCCAATGGAAGATCATTTTCGCAAACCAAACCGACTTTTACCTGGAACAATGTTCAGGGTGTGGAAATGTACGAATTAGAAGTTGACGAAGAAAACACTTTCAACAGTCCGGTAATTAAAAAATCCGACTTAACAACAACTTCATTCACCGCTGAAAATCCGCTTGCTGATGGGAATTATTACTGGCACGTGCGTGGTAAAGACGCGGGGGAAAATTGTGGAGAATGGTCTGATGTTTTCCAGTTCACAATCAGTGTGGCTGTTTTATCCGTAACACCCACTGCGCTAGATTTCGGAAGCAGTGAAACGACCAAGACCTTCAGCATCAGCAATACCGGTACCGGCACCCTGACATGGAATATTACCGACGACAGCAACTGGATTAACGTTGATCCAACTAGCGGTACCACTTCGACAGAAACCGACCAAATTACAGTTACGGTTGACCGAAGCAATATGGCCTCCGGCGCACACACCGGAACTGTTTCAATTATTTCAAATAATGGGACAAAAACCGTTTCAGTCAGTGCATCTAAAGAAGTTCCGGATTTATCAGTTTCACCTCAGTCGCTCGATTTTGGTAGCAGTGAAACAGATAAAAGTTTCTTTATCATGAATAGCGGTACCGGCACATTGACCTGGAATGTGAGCGATGACAAGGATTGGATCACTGTTAATCCAGCCAGCGGCTCGACAAGTTTTGAAACGGATCAGCTCAATGTAACTGTGGATCGTGCCAATCTTGCTGCAGGAATTCATACCGGGACAATTACGGTTACATCAAACGGCGGCACTGAAACTATTAGCGTAACCGCATCAAAAGAAGTTCCTGATTTGTTTGTGTCCACAACTTCGCTGGATTTCGGCAGTAGTGTTACAAACGGCTCGTTTAATATTACCAACAGAGGCAGTGGTACGTTAACATGGAGTGTGGGCGCGGACAGGACATGGATAAATGTCGATCCAGCCGACGGCTCAACCACCACAGAGACTGACCCGGTTTCGGTAACCGTTGATTTAAGCAGCCTGGGCGCGGGAACATACACCGGTACCATCACTGTTACATCCAATGGCGGAACCGCGACAATTTCTGTCACAGCTTCCAAAGAAGTTCCTGATCTTGCTGTTTCAACAAATACACTCGACTTTAGCAGTTCTGAAACTATTAAAAAATTTAATATCTCAAATATCGGCAACGGCACGCTTACCTGGGATGTTGGCGCTGATAAAAATTGGATCAGTGTGAATCCCACCAGCGGTTCCACGACAA
>JACKQG010002932.1_pt1 | contig 21565 bp, 13 predicted proteins | sample 8237621 | NCBI WGS metagenome assembly JACKQG01 (sample SAMN15677084, study PRJNA649215) | marine metagenome | biome: marine; feature: Black Sea; material: saline water; isolation source: suspended particulate matter (SPM) from the Black Sea western gyre | collected 2013-06-09/2013-06-10 | depth... | reverse complement strand
CACTGAGCCGTGATGGGGAGTTGGACGATGATTGGGGGCTGATGGGGAGACGCGATCTGGTATTGGGCACCGCTCGACGGAGACAAGCTCCGTCGGGGCGAAGAGTTGGGCGATGGTTGGGGATTGGTGGGGACGCGGTCTGGTCTTGAACCTGGCTCGACGGAGGCAAGCTCCGTCGGGGCCTGTGGGCTCGCAGCGGTACGTATTGACGGCAACCTCCGTCACCACGTAGCTGGCCTGCGTGGGACGATGCTCACAACCAGAAACACCGCCCCCCAATCGCTCCTTTTCTCCCCGCGCAGCTTTCCTCGCGTCACCATGCAGCTTGTCTGCGTGGAACGATGTTCATGACCAGAAACGCCCCCCCATCAATCCTCTTCGCCGCCGGGGAACTCGTCTCCGTCGAGCGATGCTCCCGGTTTCATCGCTTTGTTCGTGTATTCTCCCACCGTTCCTACAAACCCACCGTATTCGTAGATTGGCCGCATGTCGTGCACATAGGCCAAGTTGTTCAGGAAGCCAAGACCACGTCCAACGGCGCGGCCTCGATCGGACAGCCCAGGACAAGATGCACGTGATCGGCCAAGATACCTGCTCGGGACAGCAAATAGCCTTTCGCCTCGGACGCTCCCATGATCATGTCTCGGAGCCGCTGCAGTATGTCTTCGCGGATCTCCGTCCAGCGTTCCCGATGCACCAAAACGATGTGCAGGTTGTACCAGTAGATGCCGTGGGAAGTGCGTTGCGGCTGCGACAAATTGACCTCCGGTCGTTCGATCTGATAGTGCTCCAATCGAGCTTGGATTCGAGCATCCGCCATGCCATGGTGGCCCAACTGGTCGGCAACGTACGCCTCGGCGGTTTGGCGAGTCACGTTTCCCACACTGCGAATCGCGTAGTTCCCCTTGAACGGCTTTGGGAGTCGATCCCGGACCAAGTATTGCAGTCGGCCCTTGACGCGTTGAACGACCAATAGTGGAGAAACGTGGATCTTCGTGCTTACCGCGAACTGGCTGATGCCCGGTTCGGAGAAGCGGTGTCGCAATAGCCGGATGCCATCCGGCTCGGTTGCAGCGGCCAGCTCCGGGAACCAGCCGTCCTTTCTCTCTGGGGTGCGCCAGAAAACGGTCAGGCCCCACTGTAACGGGCAGGAAAAGGAGCAGTTTTCCCGGGTATAGATGGGGTTGAGTTTGGCCATGAGGTTGCCTACGTGGGACGGAGCGATAGGGCAGACCTATAGTGTGGGAACATCATCCTACCCGGACAAGCCGGGCAGTGATGAAGGAGAAAAGATCTTGGGACGATCTGGTACTGAACAGCGATCGACGGAGGCAAGCTCCGCCGTGACGAAGAGTTGGGCGATAGTTGTGGGTTGATGGCGGAATGCGGTCTGGTACTGAACCTGGCTCGACGGAGACGAACTCCGCCGGGGCCGGAACGTGTTTCGTCTCGCGCTGATGCCGACCTCCGTCGCCACGCAACCTCCTTTCGTCACCACGCAACTCGCCTGCGTGGGACGGTGCTCACAACCAGAAACGCGTCCTAGTCGAGCCTCCTCGCGTCACCACGCAGCTTGTCTTCGTGGGACGATGTTCATAACCAGAACCGACGCTCCCTATCGCCCCCCTTTCGCCACAATAGAGGCATCAACACGGTTCGCTGAACGCGGTCTCTAGCTCTTTGGCGGGCAGGCCGTTTTCGTCCCAGCCGCGCTTCTCGTAGTAGATGTCGAGCAGGCGGTTGAATTGCTCCTGGTCGATCGACTTGCCGGCCGTCGCGCCGGTCCGGATCGGGCATGCGTGGACTTTGTGAGGCATCGTGTCGTCTTTCCGGCCCATTCCCAGTCGGGCATTGATCAGACGTGTCAGATTGTAGACGTCATTCGACTTTTCGAGCAACTCGGCCAGAGTCGCCGGCTTGCCCGTAGCGTGGGTATAGAACCGGGCGTAGTGTTCCTCGTTCAGACCAAGCTCGATCCAAGGGAAGCGACAGACGCCCATCATATCGAACAACGGCCGAAGCGATTGGTGGTAGATGACCACGTCGACCTTCTCCTCGTCGCTCCATTCTTCGCCTTCTTCGATCTCTCTGGCGATGGTCCACGCGCGGGCGTGATGGGCGCCTATGTCACTTGTGGCGTAGGCCAACGCCATGCTGGACGCCGCCCGCGAATCGTAGGCGCTCTGTTCCAGGCCTTTCACGTGCAGGACGTACTTGTCCATCTCGGGCCAACGAGCGATTACCGCTTTGGCCCCGTCGGCCAGTGTGTCACCAATCCCTTCGCGATCGCTGATCTTATGAATCAGATCGACGACGGCCTTTTCGTCTCCCCAGGTGATCGGCCGGCCGTCAAGGTCGTCGAGCGAAATGACGCCGTTTTCGTAGCCTTCCATCACGGCTCCGACTAGGTTACCGGTGGAGATGGTGTCCAGCCCCAGTTCGTCGCATAGTTGGTTGGCGTTGAGCACAAACGAGTAGTTGTCGATTCCGAGATTCGACCCGAACATGGCGCACGATTCGTACTCAGGACCCTCGGTCACGGTGCCGCGATATTCGCCTTGTTTGACCAAGCAGATATTGCCACAGCTCATCGAGCACGAGAAGCAAGCGCTGTCTCCGATCTTGTGGTGGTTGATCATCGTCTCGCCGTTCAGCCGGTTGACCTTCGGGAACGTGGCGTCTTTGAAGTTATTGGTGGGTAGAATGCCCAGGGCGCTGGCATACTCCATGACCATCATCAATCCTTCGCGTTGCCACATCTTGAAGTATTTGTGGTTCCGCATGTAGTCGTTGGCCGTTTCCGTTTCGGCTATCAGCGATTGAATGTCGTGGACAGGTAAGTCTTTGGCTCCGCGCAGAACGATGGCCTTCAGGTTCTTGGAGCCCATGACGGCGCCCATCCCGGTGCGTCCGGCGTTGCGGGACCAATCCGCGTTGATGGCGGCGAAGCGGACCAGGTTCTCGCCGGCGGCCCCGATAACCGCCACTTTGATTTCGTGGGTGCCGAGGCGTTCTTTGATCAGGCCCTCCGACTCCAAGCACGTTTTGCCGGCGAGTTCCGGGGCCGGGATGATACTGACATCTTGTTCGTCGATGAACAGTATGGAAAGGTCGTCGGCACGCCCCGTGACGCTGAGCATATCGAACCCGCACTGCCGCAATTCGACTCCCAATCCGCCGCCGATCGACGAGTCACCGTATCCACCCGTGGCAGGTGAAATGGCCATGAACGAGCATTTGCCTGACGATGGGAGGTAGAGCCCTGTGAGCGGCCCGGGCGCCATCGCAAGTAGGTTGTCGGGACCCAGCGGATCGACTTTGAAGTCCCGTGCGACGAGATTGTCCCAGACCAGCTTTGCACCAAAACCACGTCCGCCGACATACTTCTCGATAAAGGCGTCCGAGAGCGGTGCACGCTCGATCGTGCCAGAAGAAAGGTCGACCTTCAAATGCTTCTTGAAATAACCGGACTCGATATTCATGGGAAAACCCTGGAATGGCGGAATTGAGCGGCGGGGAGGATCAGAAAGCCGATGCGCAACGATTACAGTTCTTCCTTGCCGATCTCAGCATACCGGATGATTCTCTTTTCGCCCTTTTCGGTGAATTCGATCTCTTTCATGTGCGTATAGCTAAGGATGTTGTTCATCCGTTTCGCCTCGCCCAGAGACTGTTCGGGAATCAGCCGAATCGCTTCCTTCGGGCACTTCTCGACGCATTTCGGATGGCCGTTGCACAGATCGCATTTGATCGGATGGTCCACGTCGCTGTGGACGTAAATCGCGCCGAACGGGCAGGCATCAACGCACTTCATGCAGGATATGCAATTGTCTTGGTCCACCAGCACGATGCCGTTGGTTCGGCTCACAGCCTCGACCGGACACGCATCGGCGCACACAGGCACCTTGCACTGGGAGCAGACGATCGGCAGACGCATCACTGGATGGGGATAGGTGATCAACACGCGCACGGCGGCCTTCTTCGGGTTATTGACGCCGAACCGCTCGATCGCGCAGACCAATTCGCAAATCTTGCATCCAGAACAGAGTTCCGGCACTACGGCAAGTGCTTTCTTCATAAAGCAGCTCCAGAGCCAGACTGGGCGTGCAGCAGACAGCTATACGCGGGGGGATTCGTGAGAATCTGGTAACACCCCAGCCGGGTTTTATAGAGAGAGAAGGAGGCGAAACCGCCCACTCGATGGCGAAACACCTATTGTGCAACTGCCTGTTTTCCTGGTCAAGGGCTAAATCGGCAACCGGGCCGGGCCCCATCTCGCGGCATCAGGGGGAAGGCTGAAATCGCGGCGTTCGCGCATGCGTTCGAGTACGGTCTTTGTGTTTGCAGACTTGCTCACTCGGATCTCCGGGGCACAATAGGGGCAAGACTCTGGACAACCAACACGCCAAGAAGCACTATCTGCCCTGCACGTTCCAGCCCGTGAGGAGACCAATCGCATGAACTCGCGACCAACCGACCTCCGCGTTCCGGTTTGGCCCAAGCAACAACGCAAGTCAAGACGCAGCCGGATGGTGTGGAGAGCGTGGCTATTTGCCGTGGCCCTTACGGTTGGCCTGCCCGTGGGATCGGCCGCCGACGCTACATATGAGGTTACCGTCGAGAAGGACGTGATGGTACCGATGCGTGATGGTGTTCGCCTGGCGACCGACATCTACCTGCCCACGAAGGAAGGCGCGGTGATCGACGAAAAGCTGCCCACAATCCTGGAGCGGCGGCCTTACAACAAGGACGGATGCGGCAGCAGCGGGCGGTATTACGCCGCGCGGGGTTATGCCTTCGTGGGTCAGGATACGCGAGGTCGCTACAAGTCGGAGGGCGTCTGGCACATGCTCACGGACGATGGTCCGGACGGCGTTGACGCCGCCGCGTGGATCGGCAAGCAACCCTGGGCCAATGGCAAGATCGGCATGATCGGCACGTCGTACGTTGGCGGCACACAGCATGCGATGGCCATGGCAAAAGCTCCGCAACTGGTCACGATCATCCCCGTCGACGCTATGTCGAATTTGGGCTACGCCAGCATGCGTAACGGCGGCGCGTTCGAGTTGCGGTTCTGGAATTGGATCATGTTTTGCAGTCCGCGCGGCAGCCGCCAGTCGCGCGATCCGGGGACCGCAGCCGTGCTGAAAGAGATGATGGACAATCGGAAAGCCTACCTGCGCAATCTGCCGCTGCGCCACGGCACCACGCCGCTGAAACTCGCGCCGGAGTACGAGGATTGGCTGGTCGAGGCGATGAAGCGCGGGGCCAACGATTCATTCTGGGAGCAGAACAACATCATCGACTATCCAGAGCGGTACAAGGACATTCCAGTGTACCTGGTGGGCGGCTGGTACGATTCCTGGGGCAGCAATACGACGGCCAACTATATGGTGCTGAGTAAGGCAATCCGGGGACCTGTCTATCTGATCATGGGGCCGTGGATTCACGGCCGACAGAACGCATCGGCGCACGGCCAAGTGAGCTTTGGCAGAGAGGCGGCGATCCCGGACCATTTGGGATGGCGACTCCAGTGGTACGACCATTGGCTGAAGGGCGTTGACAACAAAGTCGGCAAAGAGGCTCCGTTTGCCACCCCGGTGCGGATCTTCGTGATGGGCACCGGCGACGGGAGCAAGACGGCCGACGGCAAGCTGAACCACGGCGGCTATTGGCGCGACGAGCGCGAATGGCCTCTGGCGCGGACTTGCTACACCAAACACTACCTGCATGCCGGCGGCGGACTGTCGCTGCAACGGTCCGAGTCAAAGGAGTCGTCGACCGATTTCGTATTCGATCCGCGCAATCCCGTACCCACGATCGGCGGCAACATTTCTTCGGGCAACGAGATCATGTTGCAGGGGGCCTGGGATCAACGGGGCGGCGACCACATTTGGAACTCCAAGGAACCTATCCCGCTTTCAGCCCGCAACGATATCTTGGTATTCCAATCGGAGCCGCTGGAGCAGGATGTCGAGGTAACGGGCGAGATCGTAGTGAAGCTCTGGGCGTCGTCCTCGGCGGTCGATACCGACTTCACGGCCAAGCTGATCGACGTCTACCCGCCCAATCCCGATTTTCCCGGCGGTTTCGACTTGAACATCGGCGATGGCATCATCCGAGCCCGTTTCCGCGAATCGATCGAGCAAGAGAAGCTGATGGAGCCGGGAACAGGGTACGAATTCACCATAAAGCTGTACCCCACGTCGAACGTGTTCAAGAAAGGGCATCGCATTCGCATGGACATTTCCAGCAGCAATTTCCCGCGTTTCGACATCAACCCCAACACCGGCGAACCGCTGAACGACCACCGCCGCGTGGTCACAGCCACGAACACTGTCTACCACGATAACGCACGCCCTTCGCACATCCTTCTGCCGGTGATTCCGAGTGTGAAGTGACCGCCAGAGCAAAAAGCGTGAAACCCAACATGCGCGCGGCGCGCAGAAGTTACCGAGAATGACTCCACATTGGCTCTTAGAGTAGAGCGGCGATCTCACAGAGAAACGTCGCGAATTCGGCCGTCACATCGGTCAGCAGTTCGGGGTCTTTCTTGTCCTCGATGGCACCGTAGACCTCCACGTCCGGAAGAATCCAGTATCCGTCTTCGTGCTGAGTCTGCACCAGATAGTCGCCCAACGCCTCGGCCGCCTGCTGTGGTTTCACGTCGCCGCTAATCGAGGCCAGCAGCGCGCAGCCGAACCCGAGCTTCCCGCTCGGAGGGAAACAGTAGACGTCATCCTGGCAACGCTGGGTGAAATCGAAGATCGTCTGCGCCGCGTCCAACGCGGCCGCATCGCCCGTGGCCATGTGCCACCGGCAGAGGAAGATCATGGAAATGCCCGGATGGAAGTAGATCTGCTGCGGCGACTGTGCGTCGACGAAGTAGCCCAAAGCCGCGCCTTCGGGCACATCGGTGATCAATTCGCCGTCGGGCGTCATGCGGAAATAGAACCGCATGGGGTCCCGCTGCCGGGCGACCAACCGCTGCAAACACTCCGCCGCGGTTTCGGCTGATTCCATATGGCCTACTGTCAACTCGGCCAGTCCCCCCCAACTCGTGCTCAGGCACTCGACGAACGGTTGGCCGGCCTCGACGGACAAGAACCCGCCGCACGGGGCGCGATGGGAAAGCAGGAACTTCGCGCCGCCGAAAGAAAGGTCGAACTGACCGAGACGGTGCGCGCCTTGGACCAGCCAGGAATTGCTGTAGGTCGGCCATTCGTCGTGGAAGCTAAGCGTCGCCTTTCGTGACGGGCCGCGGAAATCCCCTTCCGGCGTGAAGTGGTGAGCGCGGACCCAGCGTAACAGGCGCATCGCCTCGATGGCAAACCCCGAGATTCCCAGGGCATACGGGACCTTGTAGTATCCACCCACGCCCGCCTCGACATCGAACAAGGAACCATCCGCCTTCTGTCGGCCGACAATCCAACGGGCGGCCCGGCGAGCTGACTCGAGATAGGTCTCACAACGGCTATTCATGGCTGCTCCTTCAGAAGGTCGTGTCCGTGCCGCGTAACGCCTACTGGCACGGTTTGCCATCAAGTATTCTACGTTTAACCGCAAGCCGGAGGCGTGCGCGTCTCCGCCGCATACTCCTGACTAGCGCCTAAACAATATCGAACGCCAAAGGAATCGTATATACCGCGCGCGGCCGAAACCGGCTGCTGGACTCCCGCCTTCAGGCGGAAAGAGCCGGCTGAAGCCGGGACTCCAGCGAACAAACCCAGCCACGCGTAGTATACAATCGATACCGTGGTAGGAGCAGTAGACCGAGACCAACAGGAGTCTACCTATGAAGAACACGACAATACGTCGACGAGAGTTCCTTGGTGCATCATTGGGTCTGTCCGTCGCCGGGGCCGCGGCGGCTCTGGCGGCCGGATCGGCGTCGGGGGCCGCTGAGAAGCCTGCGGCGACTGGCGGCTGGGAGGACAATGAAGTCATCCAGGAGTCCCGCCAGGTTGCTTTGGACATCCTCAAGCCTAGCCAGAAAGATCTGGAACACGGTTTGGAGTTACACGCCAATTCTGTGGTCTTCGACAGCTACGGGTTCGCCCCGCGGGCTGCGGTGGACGGGGACGCCATCCGACAAGCCGCCGAGGCCGGAGCTTCGGCCATCGAACTGAAGGACATGCGGGAGGATATGTCCATGACGCGATACGCCATCGATCCAGCCGAACGGGCCGAGTTCGTGCAGGCTTGGGAGGCATCGGGCGTAACGTGCATCTTTCAGAATGCCGGCGAAGAAGGCCAAGACCCCATGCGTTTGATCAAGCGGCTGGCCCGCTTCACCTATGCCACGGACATGATGCGCGATTTCATGCCCAAAGCGGTTACTCCGGACGACATCGAAGCGGCTGCGAACGAGAAGCGTCACTGCCTCTATTTCACCGGCAACGGCGCACCCTTGCGGCAGCATTGGGTCTCGGTCGAGGACGAACTGCGATACGTCCGCATCTTCTTCCAGTTGGGCATCCGCATGATGCACTTGACCTACCAGCGGCGGAATATGATCGGCGACGGATGCGGCGAGACGTCGGACGCCGGGTTGAGCGATTTCGGCCGGGCGGCGGTTGCGGAGATGAACCGAGTGGGCATGATCGTCGATGTGGCCCACTCCGGCTGGCAAACCAGCTTGGACGGCGCCAAGGCTTCGCAGAAGCCGATGGTCGCCAGCCACTCGACCTGCGCGGCGCTGTACAAACACATCCGCAGCAAGCCCGACGAAGTAATCCGCGCCATCGTCGACACCGGAGGGCTGGTGGGCATCTGCTGCGTACCGGCTTACCTGGGCGGAACGGGCGACATCGCGGCGTTGTTGGACCACATCGACTACGTGGCTAAGAAGTTCGGCATCGGCCATGTAGCCATCGGCACCGACGTAGCCTATGCCTCACGAAACTCGGCCACCGAGAACAAGAAGATCCCACCTCGCTCGCCGCAGCGGAAGGAATTTCGATCGCTCTGGCCAGACGATGCCTTCACGCTTTCGCCGGACGTTCATCCAAAGGCACGTCAAAGCCTCGCCTGGACCAACTGGCCGCTATTCACCGTCGGCCTGGTGCAACGAGGTTACTCGGACCAGGATATTCAGAAGATCCTCGCTGGCAACATGCTCCGCGTTGCCCGGACAGCGTTGGCATAGTCGCCCAACCGAATCCGATCATCGCGAGTACACACCGGCGGAGTCCCATTCCACAATGACCCCAACTTCACGGAGCATTCCCATGACTGACCATAGCATGAATCGTCGCAGGTTTATCAGAGATACGGCCACCGCAACTGCCGGTGCGGCCATCGCCTTAGGCGTCCGGCCCGGCAACGCCGCAGAGCCGACGGGAAACGGGGCCAAGCCATGCATCGTCGGCGTGATCACCCAAGAAGGCGGCGCGCACTTGGGGCATTACTTCACCTCGCTCGCGCAGGCCGAGGAGGTCACTTCGGTCGTTCTTTCGGACCCGAGTGGCAAGTCCGTGCCGGAGGCACGTAAGAAGCTTGGCGAGAAACTATCGGGCGTCTATCAAGATGCGGCCGATTTGCTGCGAGAGGCAAAGCCGCTGATGGCACTGGTCACCATGGAAGGGGTCGCGGCTCCGCCGGTGATCGACGCGGCTCTGGACGCCGGCTGTCACGTGTTTGCCGAGAAACCGGCTTGTGTGCACGTCGAGGATTTCGCCAAGCTGGTCGAGAAGGCTAACGAGCGGGGGCAGTATCTGATGCTCGCGCTGGCGAATCGACTCCATCCAGCCATCCAGGAAGCCCGGCGTCTGGTCCGCGCTGGCGCGATCGGCAAGATCTTCGGATTGGAGATGCACCTGATCGCCGACCAAACGCGCTTGACCAACGCTTCTTATCACAAGAACTGGTTCGCCCAGAAAGCGCGGGCCGGCGGCGGTCACTTGATCTGGCTGGGCATCCACTGGCTGGACCTGGCGACATATGTCACCGGGTCGAAAATCTGCGAGGTGTCGGCGTTTACGGCCAACGTCGGTGGTCAGCCCATCGACGTTGAAGACTCGGCCGCCGTGACGATGCGGTTCGACAACGGAACGCTGGGCACACACACATCAGGATACTACCTGGACCGAGGCTATCACGAACACATCAAGATCTGGGGCTCTGCCGGCTGGATGGAACTGGACCTTCTGGCGCCGGCACCTCTGCGCTGGTGCAGTACCCAGGGCGAGCGAGCCTCGCAGGTTCAACAGTTCGAGGCGCCGGAAGGCCCCACCGGCTACCCACCCTTCGTCCGCGCAGCCGTCCGCGCCTGCGCCGGACTCCAGCCACCGCCGATCACTGCAAACGAGAGCCTCGCCGCCCTGAAGAACGTCTTCGCGGCTTACGAGTCTGCGGAGAGCGGTCGGACACAGCGTGTCGATTGATGGGAAGATGTCGTTCAGTTGCCGCTCGCTACACCTAACAGATCGGCGTTGAACTTGGCAATCGTGTTGGCGTCCTCGGATTCGACTCGCACCACTCGAACACCGACACCAGCACCTTCTACCTGGGCAATAGCCGTCGAAATCGCGTCCTGCAGGGAACTGGCCGTTCGTTCAAACTCCAGAAAGGCGACACCATCGCGCATGTTAAACTCGATGTCGCCGCCCGTCGCCTCGTACAATGCATCTGCAAGTACTGACGTAATCTCGGAAACCCCTGAGAGGATCAGCGTGAATTCATGATCGTTCATGGCTCACTCGTCTTCTTGGTGGGAGCATTTGTCGACAAACCGTCGGATCCCATTCGCGTGGTTCTGCGGATTCTGGGGAGTCGACCAGACCGACTTCTGACAACCGCCGCGCCCATGTGGGCAACGAATCACTCCCCAGCAATGACCGCGCGAGGACTCGACGACCGTCCACCCCTGACTTTCAGCGTACAGCAAAGCCGCTTCGATCTCTTTGTTGGGATGTCTGGCCAACTTCTATACCTATTCTAACCGGCAGGTCAACACGCTGGTGACAACGCCGTTCGTGGAGTTGGTCTCGACAATCTGCCCATAACCAATTGTACGCTCGAAATCCTGGTCCACAATCGCGCATCGGTAGATTACGGGTGGTCTGTCGGCGGAACTCACCAGAGTCGACTAGGGGCTGATGTGCAGAGGCATTGGGATGCCGCTCAGCGTGATCGGTACGGTGCTGCGGACGCGGGTTGGCTTGCTTGGGTTGTCGTTCTGCCATTCGATGATCACTCGGTTTGGCAGCGTTACTTGCGCCTCGCCTTGGAGTTTGCGGTAGGGCGAGCAGGATTCCGTCAGTTTTTTGGTTTGCGGGTCGTACTTGAAGCCAGAGCTATGTAGACCGTGCAGGATAGTGCGGCCATCTCGTTCCTCGATTGCGTTGATCGGCATGGGGCGATGGTGGTCGCCGCCCAACGTTAACGTCGCCCAATTGGGCTGGGAGGTGCTCGGTAACCAAGCGGCCGGATCGTCAGACGCGGCGGTCCACGTGCCTGCCAACGCGAGGTGATGGTTGCCTTCTCCTTGGACCACTTCGGCCAGAGGCAGCGGGCGGTGTGGGTGGACGGTTAGTTCGAGCCACGGGGATTTGAAACGGGTGGCTTCGTACAGCCACAGGGTCTTGCCGGTGGTATTCTCCATCAGCACGGCCGTGCGGCCCACGAATTCGAATCCGTCGACCGTGTGTGGTTTGGCGGGATTGCGGCTGTGCAGGACGGTGATTGTTCTGCGAGGGGCATCGGTGGTGACGATCCTAATTGCTGATAGTCCGGCATACTTGGTCGTAAGTGATAAGACGCTTTCAACGATCGGCTTGCCCCTTTGCGGTTCCCAGAGGACGACGAAGCGGCTGCACAGGTCTTGACCGTCGCGGCGGATGATCAGCTTGGGCATGCGGTTCTTCTCGACCAAGGTTATGTCGTCGGCTGCGCCGCGGCGGCAGCTTGGTGCCGTGGCCGTGAAGACACGCCCATCGGTCGGCTCCAGGACGTGGAGGCGAATGTCGGCGTAGTCCTTCTGCTGCGCAGCCAGCGTCGCCTGGAACGGACCGGCGATTCGTCCGACGTGGATGTCGCGGATCACGCCGTACCAAGGGTCAGGTTCACTTGGTTCCAGGTGCCACGAGTTGAGGCCAGCTTCGGTTCGCTGTTTCATGTATTCGGAGTGCGCCGGTGGCTCGAACGGCAAGCGGTCGTCGGCGTAACTTTCGCCGTAGAATTGCAACGGCACGTTCACGGTCAGGGTCTGTTCGATCACGCCGCTGCCGTGGGCCATCCATTCGTGGACGCTGCCGCCTTCGACCTCGAAGATATCGACTACCAAGTTGTTCTGCTGGCCAATGGGTATCAGTATCAACGCCCGCTGGTACGTACGGGTCTGCGGATATACGTGCGGAGCCGACGCCTCGACGACCTGCACACCGTCGCGCACGGGATGCCACGAAAGCAGGCGACCGGGATCGTTGACCTGTTGCTGGGAATGCCGGTCGACCACGACCAGGTTGTGACCGAGGCTCCAGTCGGCGTAGGGCCGGTATGTGTGCACGTAGCCGATGTCGCACACCAAGTCATCGCGGTACGGCCAGAGGATCAGATTCAGCATGTCGCAGTGATCATGGCCCCAATTGCCCGAGAAGTTCAAATGGGCCTGGAACTGGTTGTCCTTCGCGCGCCGGCCGCGGCCGAGTATGGCGTGGCCGTAGGCGTGAAACAGCACGGGAACAGTCTCCTCGTGCGGCGGCTCGACGCCGCGGCCGTATCGCCAGTGCGTATCGTCCACCGTGATGTAGTTGCCGCTGGGATAGGTCATGCGCGCCAGCGTTTCGACGGAGCGGCGCAGCATCGGCAGATCGCGCATCAGGTCCATGTTGTCGATGCGGGTTCCGTCGATGGATGAAACGAACCCAGTGGGATCGTTATAACCACGGCCGATCTCGCACGCCCGTTCCATGTTCACGATGTGCTGGCGGAAATACGACGGGCCTTCGGGGAAGACCGCGTCGGCCAGAATGGTCTTCTCGACCATTTGCTCGATTTTCCATCTGGCGTAGTGCACCAATTCGGGCACGCCAATCGCCGCACCGATACAAATGAGGCCGCGAGTCTGGTAAGGGATGTAGTTGCTCAATGCCGAGTCGGGCTGCGGGAAGTGAACGTCATAACGGATCGCGTCCTTGGCGGTATAGAGAAACAGGTCGCGGTCGATGACCAGACGGACATCGGCGCCTTCCGTCCGTTCGTCCAGCCAGTCCCACACCGGGGCGTTCTGGATCAGGTCGTAGCCCAGCGCCAACTGCTCGGGGCCATTGCCCAATCCAGAGTGGTACTTGTCGTACCAGAGGCTGGCATAGACGATGTGCTCGTCGACCGGCCGGAAACGGTCTTTTCCCTCGAATCCCGAGTGATAGCCGCGAGCGATCTTGGGCCAGTGCGGAACGGCGCAAGCGAAGTCATAAAGAATCGCGGCAGCTCGCTTGGCGTAATCCACGTCTTCGGTTTTGTGGTACAGGATGCCCAACGCTCGCACCGCACGCGATAGTTCACGCACTCGCAGGCCGTCCATGAACTCGGCCTGCACGTAGATCCGTTTGCCGTCCGGTGTGTCGTGGTAGGGATACCGCTGTACATCGCCTTTCGGTCCCGTGATCCGAAACTCGCCGGTCGGCGGAAAGTGTTTCAAGGGATCAATCACAGTGCCTTTGGCATCGCGCAGCTCGTTCGGTTTGTCCGGCGTCCAGACGAGATAGCCGGTGTCGCGCAGGTGAGTGGTTTGGCGCGATCGAGCCGGCATCACGCGCGCGTTGCCCGCCAATCGGTTCCGCCGCGGCACCATCTCAAGAAACGCCTCCGGATCGACGCGCATGAACGGCCTGATTTGCCGATGAAGGTCCGCCAATTGCCTCACGTCCAGCGATTCGGCGTACGCCGCCAGTTGCGGGTTACCGCGCTGCTGGCGAGGCAATGGTCTGAGGCTTGCGACCCATGTCTCGGTTGGGAAGAAGCCCCCGTAGAACTCCTCGGGTGAAACGCCCTTGGGGATGTCGGGCACGGCCAGTCCGGCGGTATCCCTTTCCGCAATCACCATGACTGCCAATACGAGGCAAAGCGTCAGCTTCGCGCAATGTAGTGAGTCTTCCGAATTCATGCTGCCAGATATCATGCTGCGTCTATTCCCTCGCTCACGCATCGGGCTGCCACGTTCCGCGGCTCAGCGCCCAAAGTGGCGCTGTCCCACTACCGAGCAGTTTGCTGTATCAATTGATGATCGCCCACGATCGTTTGCCAGCGACCTTGAACTCGTTCGACCTCAAAAAAAGCCGTGCGTTCTTTCAGTTGAAGCCGGGACTTCCCGATCTGCGCGTAACTGCCCTGGCATAGCGCGATCTGCCGGAATTGCCGATCTGCGTCGAGCCGCACCAGGCACAGTTCCGCGTCTGTTTCCACGTCGTAATCTGGCTGCGCTGCGCTGCGGACTTTCGTAAACGAGGGCTGTTGGCCGAGTGGGTCTTCGATATCGACCGAAACGAGCACATCGCGAGAGCCATCGACAAACGAGATCTCGACAGCGACGTGATGTTCGCCGAACTGGACGCCGTCCGGCGTGGCGAGCGGCAAACGCCGGATGCTCGCGATGTTGGACGTCTTCTCATAGGGCTCGACGACGGAAACGAAAGTCGATGCCAAGGGCCCGGTTTCCGATCGCCTTCGTACCATGACGCGCGGTATCCACCTCTCGTCGCCGCTGGAGTAGCCACCCGCGATGATCCAGCCCTCAGCGATCGCGGCCTCCGCGGCTGAGGTCAAGTCCGTATATCGCAAGTGGACATCCGCATCCGCCGGCAAGAGGCCGTATCTGTCTTCCACCTTCCAATCGACCTGCCAGGCCGTCGCGGGCTTTGGATCGGACTGGAAATTTCGCATCTGCGTGCCGCGAGCGTAGGCGTCGGTCGGCTCGAGCGTGAGTCCCTTTGTTTCGATCGTTCCGAAATGGCTGTGCTGGAACTTCGCGTGTTCCGTTCCTCCTACAACACGAAAGACGTCCAACACGTAGGCGTCTCGCTCGGACACATCAACGAGCGCAACGGTCCGTTCGAACTGTTTCCCGCCGATCAGTCCCGAGGCCGAGGCCCGGATCGCATGGAACGTCTCACCGTCAGCCCACAACGTAGTTTTGCCCCCAACGTTGGCCAGATTCCGGCCGTCGACGACCACCGTGTTGTGAGCCGCAGTCATTCGGTACCATGTCGCCTTCGGCGAGCCCCACCCGCCGAATTGCACGGGCGGGTAGCCGAAATCGGGCATGAGGTCGAGACCTTTGGTAAACAGGCCCAGGTTCATACCGTCGGAGTGGCTGTGCCCGCCGCCCGAATCGTAATCGAGCCAGACGGCGCGTTGGTGGTCTTCCTTTCCAGAACGGAGTATGGCGATACGCCACTGTTCCTTGTTGACGCTTTCCACATCCGGCACAGCCCCCTCACGCGCGATCACGTCGCGGACTCCTTGCTGGAGGCTTTCGGGATCCGGGGCAAAGAGGTCGTATGGTAGAGCGTCCGCGGACCGGTCGTTGGCCAGGTAGAGTGCTTGGACGAAAGCAGGATCTTTCGTCGCTTGATGAATGGACCACAGGTACGTAAACATGGATGGCGACAGCAAGGCGTCCTTGTGGCTGTAGTCCGATTCCAGCCCTGGGCGCTGAAAGCGGACGCCCTGATACTGGTCGATCGACTTTGCGAACCATCCGGAATCGCCCGAAAGCGGATAGTATTTCTGACAGCACCACGTGTCGATATGGAAACGGTACGTCCGGTGCAGGCGCGGTTGACGCTTCAGAAGATCGGCAAGAAACGACGGTTCGATTCGCGCGTAGAGCCCCAGAAATTGCGCCAAGCTTTGGATCGTGAATGCCGAGTAGTTGGCCAGTCCTTTCTCGCCGGTGACTCCGTCCACGGCCGTGGCTCTCTTGAGCATGTTATCCATCATGCCGTCAATTTCAGATCGGTTGTTCGGCCACGAAAGCACGGTTTTGATGACGGCCCGAGCGATCTCGGCACGCGGGTAGTTCGACTGAATCTTGGCCGCGTTTGCCAATGCGTCGCGCAGAATGCGTTCCTCGATGTTTCGCTGAACGTCGGCGAATGCCTGTTTCGGATTCGCGAGATTGCACTCCTTCGCCCTTTGGCTCAGGAATGTTACTAGCTCTCGGTCGTCGCGCAGCGCCTCGAATACTTGGTCGTACGCCAGTGCCAGCTCGCGGGTCTCTTCACACGCATCATGCCACACGGAGACGTAGCCGGTCGACAGCGCTCGTTCGTAAACGAGACCCTGGGCTTTGTAGTCGAACTTGGGATAGAGGTCTGCCACCCGGTCCAGCAGGATTCCGGCTTTGTGCGCGTAGATGGGATCGCCGGTGACCACATAGGCTTCGGCCAGTGCTCGGATGCCGCCCAGAACCACTTGCTTCCATTGGCCGTAGACCAGGAAGGCTCCGATGAAACGCCAGCGGTTCTTGCCCTCGACGTAGCCTTCGCCGTCATCGACGCCGAAACGGTGCAATGGGTCCTTGGGGTCCGGATACTCGATGTTGAACAGCAGTGAGCGGTCGGCACGTCTCGGATTGAAGACGCCGGACGGGTCGAGACCGGATCGGTAGAACTTCTCGAAATCGTTCGTGGGAAAGTCGTCACCACAATGTGGACAGCGCACCTTCCACGGCCGGCCCAAGGCGTCGATTTCCCAGTTGTACATGGGCACGCTCTCCTTACAGCCCGGGCAGAAACCGTTGGACCACACCATCCAGGACCGGGTGATAGTGCTTCCGAACATGAGGCTCCAAAGCTGTTCGTCCGACATCGCCACCCACGGGCGCGCACCTTCCACAGCCATATCACGCATCTTCGTGGCCCACGGGTACTTCTTGGCGTTGCCTCTGCCGATCTGTACGAGACTCGACGGATAGAAGGCGCTGGCGGTCTTCGGGTGACTCTTTTGTTCGGCTCCGGTCGCGAGCGGAGAACATGGGAGAATGAGAATGGTTGCCCAGGCCGTTATGACATGCATCAAGCATAATCCGACGGACTGACATTTCTGGTGTGATGTTGGCGCCATGCTCAAGCCTCCCTTGGTATCATTTGGCATTCAGACTATTGTGTTGCGAGACGACGCTTGCGGTCAACAATACAGTGCCACCGGTTTGTCGTGTCCTCGTTTAACCCGAAGCCGGAGGCGATGGCGGGCGCTACGTGTGGACGATCTATCCCACTGCCCGCCATCGCCTCCGGCTTCGGGTTAAACGAGCCAATGTTCCATTCCTGCACCTGCGTCATCCGCCAAGAGCTACCAATCTGCACAAAGGAGAATACCATGTTGCGGGCTAGTCTATTGGTTGTCGCTGTGTTCTGCCAAGTATCGGCGGTTTCGGCGCAGGAGGCAACTTCCGGTTCCGAAACCGGCGCTCTGAGCGAACAACGGATTCTGCACGTCAAACCGCGATACTATCGTTGGCATGTGGATGTCGGTGAAGAGTGGCTGGAGAAGAACACCGGCTACGCCTGCCTGGAGTGGGACATACCCATGTCTCAAGCCGCCTTGGTTCTGGTCGACGTTTGGGACCGGCACTATCTGAAGGAACCGGAAGACCGAGCCGAACGGATCATTCAAGAGACAATCCGGCCGCTTCTGAAGACGTGCCGTACGGCGGGCCTGCAAATCATCCATGCCCCATCGCCGTCACAAGCCCAAAAATGTGCCGCGTGGGTGGGGCGAGAAAAGCAGAAAGAGCTTCCGGCCGGCGCGCCGATACCCAAGACCGCCAGTGTGTCCGCCAAGCCGTGGCCACCCGCCCAATTCCGCGGCAAGAGCGGACCGTACGCCAAGTACGCGCGCCCCGCCGAGCCCATGGCCAGCGATCGGTTGAGAATTCTGAAAGGGCTTTGTTTGCATCCGGACGTGCAGCCCGAAGGCGCCGACGTGGTGGTCGCCACGGGCCAGGAACTGCACGAATTCTGTCGGGATCGAGGAATTCTGTTTCTGTTCTACCTCGGGTTCAACACCAACATGTGCATCCTGCAGCGGGATTACGGGACGATGGCGATGCACACCCGTGGCTACGAAATCATCGTCGTGAGAGACTGCACTACGGGCATGGAGTCGTTCGAGACTCAAGACGGCCTTTGGCAAACCCGCGGCGCGATATTGTTCCTGGAGATGAACCGTAAGTATTCCATCTTGTCGAAAGAACTACTCGCCGGACTGCCCAAGCAGGACTGACGGCAGGGGAATGTTCTGTTAGGCCATTCCCCTGCCACATTTAAGAAGCGAGCGGACAGCCGATCACTCGGCGGCTTTCTTCGGGATTACCGCCACGCCGATGCTTGCGTAAACGCCCGCGCCATCCCTTCGTTTTTGCCCTTTTCCGTCGACGTAGGAATTCTCACGGGAACGGGCGGCGTAGTACATCATGTAACGATCCGGGAAGCTCAAGACAAAGGGAATCGACGTATACCGGCCGTCAAAGTCCTCCATGCTGCCTGTGGCGGGGAAGGCGGCATTCTCGTGGTCGATCTTCCATCGCGAGCCGTCATCGGAAGTGGCACAGAACAACTCGAACACGCCGCCCGGCCGATGGCAGCCGTACCACATGTAGTACTTGCCATTCTCGCGCAGTACGCACGGGTAAATACAGGTCTTCGAATCGCCCGATGGATGGACCGCAGGCTCTTTGGCGCGTTTCCATTCGATACCGTCGCGAGACGTAAACTCGAAGATACGCCCAAGATCGACGTTCATCCACATCCGATATCGGCTGGGGCCGTCCTTAAGAACGAAGGGGCTGCGACTGCCATCTCGGTAGACCGGTTTCGGGTACACGTTCCATTTAATCCCGTCGGGGCTCGTGGCGTAACCCAGAACCCGGTCAGTCGGCATCCAAGCATCCGTTATCTTCGGATTGGGCACCATCTTGGACGTAGCCGAGAACCACATCTTGTAGATCTTCTCGTCCTGGTCGAACAGCACGAACGGTGTCTGCCAGCCTTCGCCCCAGGGAATATCGTCGTCAGTCAAAATGGGATTGTCCGGGTGTTCGGTCCAATGGATGCCGTCGTCCGACTCGGCGTATCCCATGGCCATGCCCGGGCCGCGCGACCCGGCCGAGGTGCCGATGTACCAAATCTTGAATTTCCCGTCCTTGACCAGCACTGCGGGGCTGTACAACACGACTTTGCACCACGACTGCTCTGTGGTCAACGCCGAAAGCACCGGCTGGCGCTGCTCCCACGGCTGGGGACGCATGTCAAACGGATGCGTACCGTCGGCTGCCGGTGCGTTCTGCATCGGTGCGACGCCGATCGTCAAACAGCAAATAACGAGGATCTTCAAGGATACGCGAATCAACATGCGAATTCTCCCATTGGTGTGCAAAGCGAACTAGCATTAGTTGTTTCAGTCGCGGCGAATTACTTGGTATCATTTGGAGCGTCGCCTATTCTATCACGCGGAGATGTCGCTGGCACTCGGCAGACGTTGATTCCTACCGGATGTACATGGAGAGAAGAAATGAGAATCTCACTCGTATGCACAATCGCCCTGTCGTTGCTTGTCTTTCCGGATACGAATGCAGATGCAGCCTCACCGCAGCGAGACGGACAACTCTCGTTCGGTTGGGCCGTCGAAAGCATCACTCCCGACAAGCCCGTGGCCATTGGTGGCCAATATCATACGCGGATCGGCGGCGAAGTGCACGATCCATTGTCGGCTACGGCGTTGGCTATCGAGACGCGAGACGCGGACGGCGTGGTTGATCAGGCCGTGATCGTCTCGTGTGATCTGTCGCTTATCCGTCGTAAAACCCAGGAGCAGGTGCGCGAGCTTGTCAAAGAGCAGTTGCCGGATTTGGACGTGCAGAAGATCTTCCTTTCGGCAACTCACACGCACACTGCGCCGGCACTGACCGATACCAACGAGACTGACTTCCATCCTTACGACTTCATCGGTAGTTGGGCTTATCGCATCCCTGCAGATCAAACGGGCATCATGCAGCCTGTAGAATACCTTACGTTTCTTGCGGAGCGAATCAGCGATGCGGTCGTCAAAGCATGGAAGGCACGAAAGCCCGGTGGAATGAGCTTTGCGTTGAGTCATGCTGTTATCGCACACAACCGTCGTGCCGTGTATGCCAATGGAACGGCACGCATGTACGGGAGAACCAGCGATCCCACATTCTCGCATATCGAAGGCGTCTCGGATCACTCGGTGGATGTGCTGTTCTTCTGGCGAGATGACGGGGGGCTGGAGGGCATGGCGATCAATGTCTACTGCCCGGCGCAAGAGGTCGAAGGCGAGAAATGCCTTTCCGCCGACTACTGGTACGACGCAAGGGAACTTTTGCGTGAACGGTATCACGCCGATCTGTTCGTCTTGCCACTCACCGGCGCCAGCGGCGACCAGTCGCCTCATTTGATGTGGAATAAGAAAGCCGAAGCCGCGATGCGAGAGCGCAGAAAGCTGAGTAGTCGGCAGGAGATCGCGCGTCGAATTCTTCGTGCCGTGGAAGATGTCTACGAGGTTGCCCAAGCGAACATTCAGACCAGCCTGCCATTCGAGCACCGTGTAGAACGTGTGCCGCTGCCGGTTTGGCAGGTGTCGGATGAACGTTACGCACAGGCGCTCGCCTTGTATGAGGCTGGTAAGGACAAGACGGGCGAACTTAGCAGCAAGGACTATATCTACTGGCGAGTAAGCCGAACCATGCTGGCTCGCTATGCCTATCAGAAGAAGGATCCCTTCTACAAAGCCGAATTGCACCTGTTGCGTTTGGGCGATCTTGCCGTAGCCACGAATCCGTTCGAGTTGTACACGGACTACGGAGTGAGGATCAAAGGTCGCAGCCCGGCAACTCAAACGGCAGTGGTCCAACTGACGGCTGGCTGCGCCGCCTACCTGCCGACCGTACGAGCGGTCGCGGGCGGAGGATACAGCGCGAGAATCGACGACGGCGTCGTGGGACCGGAAGGTGGGACGGTGTTCGTCGACGAAACAACGAGGATTCTAAGCGAGATGTGGCGTCAATAAGCCAACGTAATCACCAGAACCAGCGAGGATTGCGAGATGTATGTCCCTCTTATTCACACGAGCGTGGTCCTGTTTTGTATCAGCGTTGCGATGGGAGTCTCAGCCGGGGAACCCACGAGCGACAAGGCCGAAGAGGCATTGGACTACTCGATCAGCGTCTTCGGTCCAACCCATGTCTTCCAGGGATACGGAATGCGAGTGGGGGCGACCGTTAAGAAGAAATCGGAACGCGGCGAGATCATCGCCCTGAGCGTTGATGGGCTCCCGGCGGGTGCGGAGTGTACATTTGACTTCTGGAGTGAAAACCGGCTCTATCATCAGGGCACGGGAGTCATCCACATTGTCACCAGCCAGGATACGCTGACCGGCGATTACATTTTGAGCATCAAGGCCGCGTCCGAGAAGACCAAAGTCGAACGAGTTGCCACTTATTCGATCAAGGTCGATCCGGTGCCGGAGCCTCTTCCAACGGTGGCTGTGAAGAGCAATCCACCGATTCCGCTCTTGGACCGGTGGGAGAAACAGATGGTCACGT
>JACKQG010002930.1_pt1 | contig 21574 bp, 25 predicted proteins | sample 8237621 | NCBI WGS metagenome assembly JACKQG01 (sample SAMN15677084, study PRJNA649215) | marine metagenome | biome: marine; feature: Black Sea; material: saline water; isolation source: suspended particulate matter (SPM) from the Black Sea western gyre | collected 2013-06-09/2013-06-10 | depth... | reverse complement strand
GGTCAGTCAAACGGGACATCCGATGACTGGCGCTCTTCATTGCCTTGAAATATTTGTCTCTCCTCTCATCTTCAGGCAAATCCATTTTAAGCAGCTCAATGTTCCCTAAAATCCCCATCAGGGCATTGTTGAATTCATGGGCAATGCCGCCAGCCAAGGTGGCAATAGCCGCAATCTTGAACTTCTCCCCCTGTTTCTCGAGTTCTTGAACCTTCCTTTCCAGCTCTTCATATGTTGGTTTTTTGGCCATCAGGGAACCCTCCAATATTTCAAAAAGCGATAATCCTCTTGATACAGACTGCGGTCATAATTTCTTGCATCAAACTCAAGCCCCAACAACCCAATTTTCATTGAACCATTGTGTTCATGGTTTTACTGTTATCTGTTTCCTTGGCTGGGGTCAATTCATTTTTGTTAACCCGAAAAGAGAGTACACTGAATATCCCGCTTTCCTGTTAGCATTGGTAGGTATTGGATCTTAGTACGACCTCCAAAGATCCATATTGACTTAGGATTACATAAATGATCTACTGGCATGGGAAAGGAGGCGGGTAACAGATGGAAGAAAAGACCCTGCTCAGTACCCGGGAGATTGCGCGATTCCTCAACATCAACGAAAAGATGGTCTATACCCTTATCGCCGAAAAGGGGCTTCCTGCCACAAAGGCGACGGGTAAGTGGCTTTTCCCTCGCCACCTTGTGGAGCAGTGGTTAGAGAATCAGACCATCAACTACCCCAAAACGGCCGATCCCCTCCCTCCATATCACGGTTTACTCATCATCAGCGGGAGCAACGACATCCTTTTAGACAAGGCCCTGTCCCTCTTCAACCGGCTCTATCCAGAGAATGTGGCGGTATTCGGCAACTTAGGGAGCCTGGGGGGTCTCCGTGCCCTCAGACGGAATCTCTGTCACATCGCATCAAGCCATCTGCTCCAGGAAAACGATCAGGAATACAATTTCGGTTTTGCTAAGGAAGAATTGGGGCAAATGCCAGGCGTGGTCAACTTCTGCAAACGGGAGCAGGGACTTCTGGTCGGGAAGGGTAACCCTAAGAAGATCGAGGGAGTCCCCGACCTGGGTCGCAAAGGGATACGGATTGTCAACCGACAATTAGGAACAGGAACCCGGTTGCTCTTGGACGGAGAACTCACCAAGGCGGGGATAGAAGGAGAGCGGATCCAGGGTTATGACCGGGAGGTCACCCGTCATTTTGATGTAGGTTTGGAAGTGCTTTCAGGACGCGCTGATGCCGGTCCCGGGATCAGGGCGGTGGCCGGACTACTTGATCTTGATTTTATTTCCCTGCGCTGGGAGAGATTTGATTTTCTTATTCAGAAGGACCGATTCTTTGAAAGGGGGGTGCAGCTCTTTTTGGGGCTCTTGAGCGAACCCGCCTTCAGGGAGCTGGTAAAGGATCTGGAAGGGTATGATCTGGATCTTTGCGGGAAGATGGTTTTCCCCATAGAGGCAACCGAAGAAAGGCGGTGATTTTGAACCGTACCAGTATGAGCAGATCCGTTTGCAGACAGTGGTTTGGCGCGCGCTGGCCTGTATGGGCTGCAAAAGTTCTGAAGTTTTTCTCTTGCCTGGTACGAACGAAGACTGTCGGGTTGGACCAGACCCAAAGGATCACATGCGGCGTTGCCCACTGGCATGGTGATGAGCTTGCACTGATGCCCCGTTTCGGCCATTTAGCCCCTACCATCCTGGTAAGCCACTCAAAGGATGGGGAACTGATGGCGAGGGGAACGCGCGCCTTGGGCTACAGGGTGATACGCGGCTCATCCACTCGAGGAGCCATCGGCGGGCTGATAGCGCTGATCAAGGCGGTGAGAGAGGGATATACGGTCGTCCTGGCCGTGGACGGCCCTCAAGGACCCCGTGGAGTGTGCAAGCCCGGCATCATCCGGATTGCCCAAAAGACCGGGGCCCCGCTGTTCCCGGTGGGGGTTGCGAATTCGCACAGGTATGTATTTAAAAAGACGTGGAACCAGGTTTATCTCCCCCTCCCCTTCTCCCGCCAGGTCATTTTTGTCGATAATCCGATCACATTTTCCAAAAAGACCGGTGCAGAGGCGATGGATCTCCATTGCCACCGTGTTGAAGCGGCCCTTCAGGCGGCCCATGATAAGGCGGTGATGGTCCTCGAACGGGGGGCGTTCCGCGACCAAAAGGATTGATGATGACGTGTATACCTGGCATAGAGAATATGACTTCAACTGAAAACCGATCCGTGCACCCGTTGCGTATCTTTTTCCGGATATCTCTTTTCATAGTCCTCCTGCTACACTCGATGTTCCCGGCAGGTCCTGCCGGGGCGTCCGGCGATGACGCGCCCATAACAGAGCTCCTGAAGCTGAATGAAAAATGGACCGGTGATTTTGACGGAATGGTGAAGCGACGGGTGATCCGCGCCCTGGTAACGTACAGCAAAACCAATTACTTCCTGGACGGGTTTGAAAAGAGAGGTGTCACATATGAGCTTTTGAGAGAATTTGAGACGTACATCAACAAAAAGCTCAAGACGAGGCACCTCAAGATTCACCTGGTCGTCATACCGGTTGCCCGTGATCAACTCATACCCGCCCTGATCGACGGCAGGGGCGACATCGCTGCAGCCGCTCTCACCATTACGACGGGGCGAGAAAAAGTGGCTGATTTCGCAGACCCGCTATTTAAGGGGGTGAATGAAATAGTCGCCTGCAGCCCTAACGTCGCCCCACCCTCGAGTCTGAAAGATCTTTCGGGCAAGGAGATCTATGTGAGGCGATCGAGCAGCTATTGGGAGAGCCTTTCCCGGCTGAACGAATCCCTCAAGAAGACCGGGAAACCCCAGGTAAAACTCAAGCCTGCCGATGAACTCCTCGAAGATGAAGATCTGCTGGAAATGGTGAATGCCGGGCTTATTCCAATGGTGGTGGTGGACGATTATTTAGCGCGATTCTGGTCCCAGATTTTCAAGGAGATCACGCTCTGTCCCAGTGTTGTACTCAATAGGGGCGGCGAGATCGCATGGATGATCCGCAAGAACACCCCGAAACTGAAGGAAGTCATTAATGCGTTTATAAAAAGGCATAAAAAGGGCACCCTGCTCGGAAACATCATGTTTAAACGCTATTTACAAAACACCGATTGGGTCCGGAATTCTCTCACTGATGAAGAACTGGAACGTTTCAAGACTGCTGTACCCTATTTCAGGGAATATGCCGGGAAATATGGTTTTGACTGGTTAAGAATCGCGGCGGTTGCTTATCAGGAATCCCGAATCGACCAGAGCAAGCGAAGCCCGGCCGGTGCAGTGGGTGTCATGCAGCTTTTACCCAGCACCGCCTCGGGAGATCCTATCAATATCTCCACTGTTGAGAAAATGGAAGACAACATCCATGCCGGCGTAAAATACCTCAGGTGGATATATGAAACCTACTTTGAAGATGAGGATATGGATCAACTGAACAAGGCCCTTTTTGCCATCGCATCCTACAACGCCGGCCCGGCCAGGATCCGGCAACTTCGGAAAGAGGCCCCCAAGATGGGGCTTGATCCCAATGTCTGGTTCCGGAACGTGGAAGTTGTGGCGGCAAAACGGATCGGGCGTGAAACCGTGCAGTATGTCAGCAACATCTACAAATATTATGTGGCCTACCGGCTCCTTATCGATCAGCTTGAAAAAAAAGAGACGGCAACCAAACCGGGCTTAAAAAGCCGGTAGATCAAAGCCGGGGATGCACTTTCCGAAGATATCTAAGACTTTGATGCCCTTCAAGACATTCGATGGTCTTGTAAAAAGCCTCCAAGGCCTTGATTCAGGGTGAACTCAGGGAATGGCTCAGGGATCAAATGGATGCAAATTAGCCATTCAACCACTTGACGACTTACCTACTTAATCACTCAACCAGTTAACAAACTCAAAGGAAGAAAAAAATGGAGAAGAAAGTGCTGAATGCCATGAAAAAGGCCGGAAAGCCTGTGAGGCCGGGAGACATTGCGAAGATCTTAGGCGTGGAGAGCAAAGAGGTCTCCAAGGTGATAAATTCCCTGAAGAAAAAGGGAGCGGTAATTTCTCCAAAAAGATGCTATTATTCTTTAAGTTTAAGTGATCAGTAAGAGGAGTGCAGAAATGGCAGCACCCGAAGAGATGTGGCAATGTCAGACTACAAGCTGTGGTTATATCTATACCCCGGACAAGGGAGACAGAAAGGGAAAGATTGCGAAGGGAACCCTTTTTGAGGAACTCCCTGATGACTGGAAATGTCCTGTTTGTGGCGCCAGCAAAAAGAGTTTCAGGCCTCTTGTCGGAGCCGGTACAGACACGGCACGAAGAAGTTCATAGGTTATGGCGGCCAATCAATGGAAAAAGGCTCACCTGTACCAGTGCACATGCGGATATCGCTATGAACCCGAAAAGGGCTGCAAAGAAGGCGGTTATAAGCCGGGAACCCCTTTTGAGGCGCTGCCTGACCAGCTCACGTGCCCAAGGTGCCAGAGGGCCAAGATTCACTTTCGCGAGAAGCGGTTTTCCGTTGTTGTAAATTGAAGTTTCAGTATTTATCGAAGTAGGTTTAAGAAACTATAGGGGAATATAAAGGAGGTATCAACCCATGGAACTAAAAGGTAGCCAGACAGAAAAGAATTTGTTGACGGCGTTTGCAGGGGAATCCCAGGCGAGAAACCGTTACACCTATTTTGCCAGCCAGGCCAAGAAAGAAGGTCTTGTTCAGATTGCCTTTATCTTCGAGGAAACCGCCGACCAGGAAAAGGAGCATGCCAAAAGACTGTTCAAGCTTCTGGAGGGTGGTGAAGTAGAAGTGAAGGCGGCCTTCCCGGCTGGCGTGATCGGTAGAACTGTTGACAATCTTAAGGGATCTGCCGCCGGGGAGAAATATGAACACACCGAAATGTATCCCGGTTTCGCCGCGATTGCAAGGGAAGAGGGATTTGACGATGTTGCCGCTGTTTTTATGGCAATAGCAGTAGCTGAAAAGCAGCACGAAAAGCGCTACAATGACCTTATCGCAAACATTGAAGCCAATCGTGTTTTTAAAAGAGATACCGAAGTGGTATGGCGCTGTAGAAACTGCGGGTATATCCATAAAGGAAAGGTAGCCCCTGAGAACTGCCCTGCATGCGAACATCCACAGGCATATTTTGAGCTATTGGGAGAGAACTATTAGGATGGGTGCCCCGGTAAAATAAAATGTGAAAGGGGACTTCGTTTACCAAACCAAGCAATCAAGGAGGAGACAAAATGGCAGAAAGACTCGAGGTTTACAAATGTGAAGTATGTGGCAATATCGTGGAGGTACTGCACGGGGGCAAAGGGGAACTGGTGTGTTGCGGCAAGCCGATGGTTCTTCAGAAAGAAAACACCGTGGATGCTGCCAGGGAGAAACATGTTCCGGCCGTAGAAAAGCGTTCAGACGGGTTTAAGGTGAGGGTGGGGGAGGTAGCCCATCCCATGGAAGAAAAACACTTTATCGAATGGATAGAGATTATAGCTGACGGAAAGGCCTATCGCCAGTTTCTCAAGCCTGGTGAGACCCCGGAAGCTTTGTTCGGTATCGATGCTGACCAGGTCGCAGCCCGCGCCTACTGCAACCTGCACGGGCTCTGGAAAAGGTAAATAATTCGTAAGATTTAAGACAACAAAGGAGGTGAGTCGGAATGGGAGAATGGAAGTGTAAAGAATGCGGCTATACCATCAAGGAGGATACCCCTCCTGAGAAATGTCCATCCTGCAAGAAGAAATGCGAATTTGTCGATACAACCTGCTACATCCCGGATTGTGGTAAAACCGGGCAGGATCCGAGGCTCTAATTACATCAAGGGTATTGGAGGCTCTATTATGTCTAAAAAGAAGTATACAGTGAGAGCTGAATGTCCGCAGTGCGCGTGCGGCGATATAAGTTTTCTGGGTCCTGAAAAACTGCGGGATAAGTTCATCGGGGACGAAAAAGAAATAGACATCCTTTGTCCCCTTTGTGGAACAAAACATAAAGGAAAGGTAGAAGAAGATGAGGGATAATAGAGGAGATTACTAATGGCAAAGGCATTGATTGTCTACACCACGAGGACCGGTGAAACGCAAAAGATTGCCGACCTGATCGCTGAAGGTATCCGCTTTAGCGGGGCAGAAGCAACTGTAGTCAATGTCACCGGGGTGAAGAAGGTGGAGGATCTAACAGGCTATGACGCATACGTCTTCGGGTCTGCAACCTATCACGGCGAAATGATGCAGGGGATGAAAACTATGCTTTTCTTAGCTGAAAAGACTGGACTGGAAGGAAAAGCGGGCGGGTCTTTCGGCGCCTTTGGATGGAGCGGTGAAGCCCCGGGTCGTATCTTCGACACGATGAAGAATATCTTTAAGATGGATGTGGTCGGCGGGCCATTACGGCTCAAATCCGCGTCGTTAGGGGGCGGAACCCAAATGGCCCAGGATTATGGGCGTGATATCAGCAAGAAGTTGAACGCGTCGTAGTTCAATACGTTTTCACTGTGAGAAAGGAGATGGGCCATGACGACACCACAGCATTGTCCCGGATGGGAGCAGTTTAAGGATTTAAAGGTATTTACGTGCAAATGCCCTAATTGCGGAAAAGAAAAAGAGATTTTTTCAGACGAGTTTAACAAACCACACATCTGTTCAGGGTGTAAAAAAGAAATCGATTTTACCCAGTGTACGTTGGATGCTGGAACTTAGGAGAAGAAATAATGGATAAATACGAATGTTCAGTATGCGGTTATGTGTATGATCCCCAGAAAGGCGACCCGGATAATGGCATAGCGGCCGGGACTTCATTTGAGGACCTTCCCGATGACTGGACCTGTCCGGTTTGCGGAGCAGACAAAGAGCTATTTGAAAAAGCAGAATAGGCGTGTTTACTGGGGAGCAATGGAGGTGGAGAGCGTCATTGTCAAGTGTCGCAATTGCGGCGCGCGGAACAGGGAGATTAAAAAACCATTCAGGGCGCGACCATGAGTCGCGAGTCAGGAGGAGATGATGGCTAAATATGTTTGTTCGGTATGCGGTTATGTTTACAACCCTGCTGAGGGAGATCCGGATAACGGTATAAAACCAGGGACTGCATTTGAGGATCTTCCTGAGGACTGGGAATGCCCCGAATGCGGGGCGGCCAAGGACGATTTTGAAAAGGAATAAGACAAAAGAGCCGAACCTCCCAGCGGAGACAAAGTGCGCGGATTGCCTTCAATGCCAGATGTGCAGCAAAAACAGATGTGGTGTTTGTCAAAGAACGCACCATGAGCCTGCATTCTCAGAGTTAGGGACCAGCTTCACCCACGGAGAATATCTCAGGTGGAAACGGAGAAAAGAGGGGAGTCACGCGACCATCTCTGATGAATGCAAGAAAGGCAACAAAGACAGAATTCCGTGAAAATATAGACAGGGGAACCGCCAACACGGAGAAGGGTGCTATTATGAATAATCGAAGAGACTTTCTGAAAGGATCGTTCCTCATGGCCGTAGGTATGGTCGCAGGGGGCTCATCAACTGCATTTGGGTCATCAGGCAAGTTCCCTGCCGGTATTGTATATACCAGGCAAGACCCCGGAAAATGGGCCGAAAAAATTGAGAGCCACGCGCCAAAAGTGGATGTCAAAGGGAACAAGGTAACGGTCACCACAGAACATACCATGTCAGAGAAGCATTACATTGTTCGTCATACCCTTGTTTCTTCTGACGGGCGTGTCATCGGGGGGAAGACGTTTTACCCTTCAGATAAAAAGGCTGTCTCCACCCATGAACTTTCTTCAGGTCACGGACCGAAGCTCTACGCCACGAGCTTCTGTAACCTACACGACTTCTGGGTGACCGGTTTTGTTCTCCCAAATCAGTAGTAGCATTGAACATGTATCGTTTCTGTACTAACACATCGTTAGATACAACTCGTTGAAAGAGAGAGGGTCCCGATGGATGATTCCATAAAGATGTATTCGCTGAGCACCTGCAGTCATTGCAAGGCAACAAAAAGGTTCCTGAACGACTGCAGCGTGAAATATGAGTTTACGGACGTAGACCTGCTTGAGGGTGAGGAAAGGGATGCCATACTCGAAGATGTCAGAAGATGGAATCCAAACTGCTCCTTCCCGACAATTATCATCGGAGAAAAGGTCATCGTTGGCTATAAGGAGAACGAGATAAAGGAGGCGCTGGGGTTATGAATGCTGTTGAAAACCTCTACGGAACATTGAAGAAGTCCCAGGAACCAAAAGGGTATCTGTTTAACAAAGACAAAGAGAGGGTCCTTGAGCTTATTGAGGCGCTCCTCGTCAACAAAGCACGTTACGGCTACATGTGCTGCCCGTGCAGATTAGCCTCGGGAAGCAGTGAAAAAGATCGGGATATCCTTTGCCCGTGCCTGTACAGAGAAGCCGATCTAAAGGACTATGGCAGCTGTTACTGTAATCTCTACGTTACAAAGGAATGGAACGAAGAGAAGATTCCACATGGATATGTTCCTGACAGGAGATCTTCTGAACGCGTTTTTTCCGATGGCAATATGAAGCACCAATAGCAAAAAGGGGAAGGGGCCGACCGCCTGTGACAAACCGCAGAAGACAACATGACGCTAAATGATTTCAAACCGTTAGAGATTGGTGACAAAGGCACTTTTGATAGCTTCCTCCGTCAAGACCCGCCTGAAATTTCCGAACTGACCTTTACTAATCTTTTTATGTGGCGCCACAAACATCGTCCCGTGTGGCTCCAAACTGAAGCGTGTTTACTGATAATCTTCAGGCAGGCCGGGACTGCTCCGTACGGTCTACCTCCGGTCGGCCCGGGAGATAAGAAAAAAGCGCTTCAGGTCCTCTGTGAATGCCTCGGAGAGATGACTCCTGTCGTAAGAATCTGCAGGGTGCCTGAGCACTTTATAGAAAGGCATGTGGATCCGGACCGGTATGATTGCGTTCTCGATGTGGACAATAGCGACTATATCTATCGCTCACAAGACCTCATCAGCCTGGCCGGGAGAAAGTACCATCGGAAAAAAAATCAGGTAAACCGTTTCAACAAGACCTACCAGTTCGAATATCGAGAGATGGACGCCGAGTTGATAGAGTGTTTCATGGACATGCAGGAGAACTGGTGCCAGATAAAGTCGTGCGTCGACAACCAGGACCTTCTAACTGAAGATTATGCCATCAGGGAAGCTCTGACCCATTTCCAGGAATTGGACTATCGGGGCGGCGCCATCCAGATCGGCTCAAGGCTCGAGGCCATTTCACTTGGCGAACCGTTAAACTCTGAGATCGCCGTTATTCACATTGAAAAGGCCAATCCTGAAATTCCTGGCCTTTATGCGGCCATGAACCAGCTTTTCTGCAGCCATGCATGGTCCGAAATGACCTATATCAACCGGGAACAGGATCTGGGCATTGAGGGGTTGAGAAACGCCAAGAAGTCCTATCATCCAGATCGTATGGTTATGAAATATATCATCACACCAAGGACTGCGGTTTCCGATCTCTGAGATCTTTCCACTCAAATTCCTGACCCCGGGCATCAGAGGTTTAACGGGCATGGGAAAAAAGAGCACAGCATTGCCCTCCCAAATGAGAGACAGACGGGGTCGTCTCATAGCCATTCGGGCCTATACCTACTCAGATTACGCAGATCTAAGGGAGATGTATGATAGTTTTGAGCCTAAAGGATTGGAAGCTGGGTTGCCGCCTCCGGATGACAAAACCCGATATAATTGGATTGATCGGATGACATCATCTCTTTTCAATGTGCTGGCGCTTCATCGGGGCCGTGTCATCGGTCATGCCGGTCTTGATATTTCGGATGTGACCGGCTGTCCCGAGTATTTGATCTTTATAAAACAGGGGTTTCGCAACTGCGGAATCGGTACCGTACTGTCAGAAACAATGAAGAAGGTGGCTAAGGGGGCCGGGTGTAGAAAGATATGGCTGACGGTAAGGACCGGAAATACCTGCGCAATTTGGGTTTTCAAAAAGGTCAGGTTTAAATTCAGGGATGGAATCGGTGTGGAGCGTGAAATGGAACTGATCCTCAAAAAGGGAGTTGAATGATGGGTTCTGAGCGAAACCGCGCGGATCGATGAGACAATGAAATCGGCTTTTATTTACAACAAGGCATTTTCAAGCTTTAAACCGCCAAAAGGCTACCCATGGTCGGTCCATCGAACAGAGGCAACCTATAAACTGTGCAATGCGCTCAACCTGCTAAAGCATGATTGGATACAGGTCCAAACGCCGCACCCTGCTGAGCCATCAGATCTGTTCTCATTTCACGACAAAAAATACGTAGGGCTTCTCAAGGAGGCAAATAGCGGTATCTTCAATGAAAGATGGCTGAGCCACGGGCTGGGAACGACTGAATGTCCCGTATATGCAGGGGTTTATGACTACCATCTCCTTTGCACAGGAGCCACTCTGATCGGGGTTAAGCTGATCAGTGAGGAAAATTATGACATCGTTTTTAACCCCTCCGGGGGATTTCATCACGCCGGCAGGGATTTTGCGGCCGGGTTTTGCTATATTAACGATATCGTGCTGGCCGCCAAGAAGTTGCTTGACCTCCAAAAGCGGGTTCTGATAGTGGATATTGATGCCCATCACGGAGACCAGGTCCAGGAGGCATTTTATGAGAGCAACAAGGTGATGACAATCTCTTTTCATGAGAGCGGGAAGAGCCTGTTTCCTTTCAAGACCGGTTTTGAGAATGAAATTGGCAGGGGCCGGGGAAAAGGGTATAATATCAATGTCCCGATGCCAGAAAACACCGGTGATGCTGAATTTATTTGGGCCTTTGAGAGGGTGTTTCCACCGCTTGCCAGGTCGTTTGAGCCGGATGTAATTATTGCCGCCCTCGGGGCAGACGGCCTTTATTCTGACCCGCTTTCGCATCTGCAATTGACCAATGTTTCTTACTCGAAGGCGGTGAAGGAGATTGTTGATCAGGCCAAAAAACTTATCGCCATTGGCTGCGGGGGGTATCAGCTCGAAGATATTGCCCGTACGTGGACCCTGGAGTGGGCCATCATGAACGGCCTGGGATGCAGTGAGGAAGATGTTGTTTCGTTCGGAGGGAATTTCTGGGGAGATGGGGTCTGCTCCCTTCAGGACAGGGACCATTTTATCACGGACGAAACCAGGGGGAAAAACAGGCAGGAATTGGAACGGATTATAAGGTCCATCAAAAAAGAGATTTTTCCTGTTCACAATATCAGCCTGTAGTGGATTCCTGGTTAGAATGTTTACGGCTTCTGGCATCATGAGTTGTTCTCAGGGATTAGATTCGGGGGCATTGTTCAGGGTACCTAACTTGTGTACCTTTTATGAAACCATAACTCCGCTAAAGAGAGGAAAATGATGGGGAACAGAAAAACGGCATCCGCAGCGTCGGGAGGTAAGAAATATCCTCCGCCCAATGATTTCCGAAAGAAGGCCCAAATCAAGAGCATGAGAGAATATCGAAGTATCTACCGGCGTTCGGTGGAGGACCCCGAGGCCTTCTGGGGCGAACAAGCGAAAGAACTGTCATGGCTCAGGAAATGGAAAAGGGTCCTTGACTCTGATTTCGGTGAGGCCAAGGTGAAATGGTTTGAGGGGGGAAAGATCAACGTCTGTTTCAACTGCCTGGACCGTCACGTAAATACGTGGAAAAAGAATAAGGCCGCCCTTATTTGGATAGGTGATACACCGGATGAGGAGAAAGTTTATACATACCAGCGCCTTCATGCAGAGGTTTCCAAATTTTCAAATGTCTTAAAGAAACGGGGGGTCAGAAAGGGTGACCGGGTGGCCATATATCTCCCAATGATCCCTGAGCTTCCCATTGCCATGTTGGCGTGCGCCAGAATCGGAGCTGTACACAGTGTTGTTTTTGGCGGCTTCAGCCCTGACTCTCTGGCAACCCGGATCAAGGACTGTGGGGCCAGAATCGTGATAACAGCGGACGGTGGCTACAGGGCCGGGAGGGTGATCCCTCTCAAAAAAAATGCCGACGCAGCTCTCGGAGGCTGCCCGGGTGCGAAGACCTGCATTGTCGTTAGACGAACAGGCGCCCCGGTTGAGATGAAAACAGGGAGAGACTTCTGGTGGGATGACGAGATGAACGACCCCGGATTGAAGTCGACCTGTAACCCCTGTCTGACCGACGCGGAAGACCCCCTCTTTATCCTGTATACGAGCGGGTCAACGGGTAAGCCCAAAGGGGTACTACATTCCACTGGGGGTTATCTCCTGTATGCTTATCAGACATTTAAATGGATATTTGATATACGTGATGACGACACCTACTGGTGCACCGCTGACATCGGATGGATCACAGGCCACAGCTACATCGTATATGGGCCTCTTGCCGCAGGCGCCACCAGTGTAATGTTCGAGGGCGTTCCCACCTACCCGGATCCCGGAAGGTTCTGGAAAATCGTCGAGGAGCATCAGGTGAACATCCTGTATACGGCCCCGACTGCCATCAGGGCCTTGGCCAAATATGGGACCGAGTGGCCCCGGCGCTACAATCTCAGCAGCCTGAGGCTTCTTGGCAGCGTGGGTGAAATTCTGAATCCTGAAGCGTGGAAATGGTATCACAAGAACATCGGAAAAGGAAAATGTCCTATTGTGGACACGTGGTGGCAGACCGAGACAGGCGGAATCCTTCTTTCCCCTTTCCCGGGAGCTGTTCCCCTCAAGCCGGGAGCTGCCACCGTCCCTTTTCCAGGTGTGGTTCCCGCCATTATCAATGACAGGGGGAAAAAATGTAAAACCGGGGAAGCAGGATACCTTGTTATTGAAAAACCGTGGCCGGGAATGATGAGGGGTGTTTTTGGGGATCCGAAGCGATTCAAGCAGACTTATTTCAGCCAGTTCCCGGGCCTGTATTTTACGGGCGATGGAGCGAAAAGAGACGGTGACGGGTATTACTGGCTTATGGGCAGGGTGGACGATGTTATCAATGTTTCAGGCCACCGTCTGGGAACGGCTGAGATAGAAAGCGCTCTGGTCGCCCACAGAGATGTGGCAGAGGCCGCTGTTGTGGGATATCCCCATGATGTCAAAGGAGAGGGTATTTACGCCTTTGTCATATTGAATGAAGGCGTTCAGAGATCCGAGGCGCTGAGAAAAGATCTGATCGCTCATGTAAGAAACGAGATAGGACCTATCGCTACCCCTGACAAGATACAATTTGCAGCCTCGCTCCCGAAAACGCGAAGCGGGAAGATCATGAGAAGGATACTGAGAAAAGTGGCCTCTGGTGACGTGGAAGAACTCGGCGACTTAAGCACCCTTACGGATGAGGCCGCTGTTGAAACATTGATTGACGAAAGAGAAGCGTAGGAAGGAGTCACAGATGTTTGTCCTCGGATTACAGGGAAGCCCTCGAACGAAAGGGAACACCACTGTTTTGCTGTCGGCGTTTCTTGCCGAGGCGGAAAGACTCGGTGCCCTTACCCGTTTGGTGCACGTGGCCAAGAAGGAGATCTCTCCATGCCTTGAGTGTGGCACCTGCGAAAGAAAGGGCTTTTGTCCCATTGACGATGAGATGCAGCAGATTTATCCACTACTGCGTCAGGCAGAGATCATCGCAATGGCGACTCCTATCTTTTTTTATGGCCCTACGGCCCAGATGAAGGCGGTCATTGACCGGTCGCAAGCCCTTTGGGCGAGAAAATATACGCTCGGACTCGCGGATCCCGGCAGCAAGTGGCGTCGTGGTTTTCTGCTTGCACTGGGAGCAACAAAAGGGAAAAATCTGTTCGATGGCACGAACCTGACGGCCAAGTACTTCTTTGATGCCGTCGGTGCGACCTTCGATGGGAGCCTCGGGTACAGGCGGATTGAGGCGGCTGGAGATATTGAAAAGCATCCTACTGCATTGACTGAAGCAAAAGAGAAGACCAAATCCCTGATAACGCCGTATCTGAACAGAAGGAAGCTCCTCTTTATCTGCACGGAAAATGCGTGCCGGAGCCAGATGGCGAGCGCCTTTACCCAGCTACATGCCGGGGACCGGATAGAAGCTATAAGCGCGGGCAGTGCGCCTGCTCAGGAGATCAATCCGCTCATGAGTGAAGTGATGAGCGAGAAAAATATTGACATGGCCTTTCGCAAGCCAAAAACGATTGCGTCTGCTGCAAGCCATGGAAAACCGGACTTGATCATATCAATGGGCTGTGAGGATGCGTGTCCTTTCTTTCCCGATGTGCCGAATGAGGAATGGGATTTGGAAGATCCGGCAGGAAAACCGATCTCCTTTATGCGTAAGATAAGGGATGATATTGAGAGAAGAGTTATTGAACTTATTGGAAACTTGAAACTTAGGGATCACTAAAGGATCTCTGTGATCTCTGCGCCCTCTGTGAGAGGGAAAAATTTAAAAACTACAAAAGGAGGAGAAAATTATGGATAAGTGGGTATGTTCGGTATGCGGTTACGTGTATAATCCAGAAGATGGTGACCCCGATAACGGGATAAAACCAGGGACCTCATTTGATGATCTTCCGGACGACTGGATCTGTCCCATCTGCGGGGCATCCAAGGACCTTTTTGGAAAGGAGTGAGATATGGATCCGATAGGAATCGCTGACGGTATTTTCTGGGTAGGTGCCATTGACTGGAACATAAGGGATTTTCACGGGTATTCCACGTATCAGGGAACCACATATAATGCATACCTGATAATGGATGAAAAGATTACGCTGATAGACACGGTCAAGAGAGAATTTGCGGATGAACTGATCAGCAATATAAGCCGGGTGGTTGACCCGAAGAAGATTGATTATGTGATCAGCAACCACACAGAGATGGACCATTCAGGAAGCCTCCCGAGAGTGATGCATAAAATCGGAGAGGGCAAGCCTCTTTACTGCTCCAAAATGGGGCACAAGAATCTTTCCAAACATTTTCCTCAGAAATGGGATTATCACCCGGTGGAAAACGGCAGTGAACTGACTCTTGGTAAGAGGACCCTTACCTTCCTTGAAACCAGGATGCTCCATTGGCCTGACAGTATGTTTACTTATGCAAAGGAAGATAAAATCCTCTTTTCGAGCGACGGGTTCGGACAACACTATGCGGGACTTGAAAGGTTTGACGATCAGACAGGTGATGCCATTATGCCGCATGCAAGGAAATACTTTGCGAATATCCTGCTCCCCTACGCACCCCTCATCCTCAAATTAGTGGATAAAGTTACTGAGATGGGGCTGGCCATCGATATGATCTGTCCTGACCACGGCATTATCTGGCGCAAAGACCCAGCAAAAATTATAAACGCCTATGTAGAATGGAGCCAGCAGAAACCTAAAAGAAAAGCCGTAGTCGTTTACGACACCATGTGGCACAGTACCGAAACCATGGCAGAGGCTATCGTACACGCACTGGGTGAACAGGGAGTGGACGCAAGACCCCTTCACCTGAGAACTAATCATCGTAGCGACATCATTACCGAGGTCCTTGATGCCGGGGCAGTCATCATCGGGTCTCCTACCCTGAACAACGGGCTTTTTCCAACGGTCAGTGATTTTCTGACCTACATGAAAGGACTGAGGCCCAAGGACAAGATCGGGGCAGCATTCGGCTCCTACGGCTGGAGTGGCGAGGCCGTAAACCTGATCGCAAGAGAACTGGAAGAGATGAAGTATCATGTTATTGATCCGGGAGTGAAAATACAATACGTGCCGGATGACAAAACTCTGGATGCATGCCGTGAACTGGCCAAGAAGGTTGCTGACGCACTGCCCGCGGAATAGGAGATAGCCCTCGGAGGCAGAGAGGTTTTTCAATAGAAAAGATTGGCGAGCGGTTCATTTGGATCGTAACTTAAAAAATTGCGCCTTTTGGGGGCGCTGACAGGAACGGGGGCCTTTCTATGAGAAGAGTTGCGTTATTTGCCTTTAGCGGCGGACGAAAGTGGGTCGTGCTTGCCCTTCTGATGGTGGCGACGCCAGCCTTTGGAAGCGATCCCTCAACCAAGGGAAGCGAATGTATTACCTGCCACCTGAGGGTCACACCGGGCCTGGTGGCAGACTGGCAGGCGAGTATGCATTCGAAAGAGGGGATCGTTTGTTCCGATTGTCATGGTGACAAACACCGGAACATGAACGACGCAAACCTTGTGAGGCTACCCGATGAACATGTCTGCGCAGAATGCCATCAAGAACAGTTTGATCAGTTTGCTAAAGGGAAGCACAACCACGGCTGGAACTCCATGAACGCCATGCCTGTTACCCACATGGAGCCTGATGAACTTATGGAAGGCGGTAAGGGCTGCGGCGGCTGTCACAACATGGGGATAAAGAGTGAAGCCCAAAAAAAGGACCAACGTGCTAAAGGATATCGCTACCAGAACAACTCATGCGACGAATGTCACACCCGGCACTGTTTTTCAAAAAAGGAGGCCCAGGACCCGCGGGCCTGCCAGCAGTGTCACATGGGCTATGACCACCCGCAGTGGGAGATGTGGAGCAGCTCAAAGCACGGTACCCGTTTTTTTGTCAAGCAGGCAGGCAAATTGCCAAAAAAAGCCGCAGCCCCCACGTGCCAGCTCTGTCACCTGCCAGGCGGCACCCACGAGAACCGGACCGCGTGGGGCTTCTTAGGTGTCCGACTGCCGCTGCCGGAAGACAAGGAGTGGGCAGGCAACCGGGTTACCATCCTCAAGGCCTTGGGGGTCCTGAATCCGGAAACCGGCAAGCCTACGAAACGGCTTGAAGCGGTGAAGGCCCTTGACATGGTGCGTCTGACCGAGGAGGCCTGGAAGACCGAACGGGAAAAGATGATCAAGACGTGTACGGCATGTCATTCGGAGCAGTACGCGCGGCTCCAGCTCGAGATGGCGGACCGGATGATGAAGAATGCCGACCGGCTGATGGCTGAAGGGATTGGGATTGTGGCCGGGCTCTACAAGGACGGCATTATCAAGAAACCGGATCACTACCCCTTTGCCTATCCGGATTTGCTCTACTTCAAGCAGACGGGTGGATCATACATTGACCAGGTCTTGTTCAGGATGTACATGAAATACCGGATGCGAACCTATCAGGGCGTTTTCCATGCCAACCCGGATTATGCCTACTGGTACGGATGGGCTGCTATGACCAAGTCTTTAGGCGAAATTAAAGAGCTTGCCCACACCATGAGGGCAACTCACAAGGCCAAGTAGCTTTTTTATGCCGGCCCCACTCGTTGATATGAGCAAGTGCTCTGATTGTGAGACCTGTCTGGAACTCTGTCCTTCTGTCTTTAAGAGAAACCAAGGGTCAGGCATCATTGAAACGATGGAGCTTCCTCAATATCCTGAAGAAGAGATCCGGGAAGTTATTAGTTGCTGTCCCAAGGATTGTATAACCTGGGAGAAGAGTGATTGAAATTGCTGCGGACAAACCTTTAGGGAGGAAAGACTGCAATGCATAAAAAGAAAAAAGTCGTGAAACACCTCCTCCACGGTTTTCTTCCCATATTGGTTTCAATCTTTGTGCTGTCTTGCAGTGAAAAAACAGAACCCGAACCATCCGAAAAATCCGGTCCAATAATAAAAGACGTGTCTGTGGCAACCGCACACATCACGGATCAGCCTCGCTTTTATGATGCCGTTGGCACCGTAAGGGCCGGGATCAGCAGTGATTTGTCAAGCAAGCTTCTCGGAACCATAGAGGCCGTACGGGTGCGTGAAGGTGACCTGGTAAAAAAGGGGGAGGTCCTCCTTATTATCGATCAACGCCAGGTGAACGCAAACGTTCATAAGTCCGAAGCGGGTCTCTCTGTTGCCAAAAAAGCCTTCGCTTCCGCCGCTTCCACCCGAGACGCTGCCAGCGCTGAAGAAAAACTCGCTCTTGCCACCTACAAAAGGTACCTCCAGCTCAAAGAGAAGAACATGATCAGTCTACAGGCATTTGATGAGGTGGAAACGAGATACAGCAAGGCAAAGGCGAGCCTTGCAAAGGCAGAGGCGCTTATGGATGCGGCTGAAGCAGGGATCGAGGAGGCCGAAGCAACTTTAACGGCGGTAGGGGTTACGAGCAAAGACGCGGTTATCACAGCGCCCCATGACGGCATCATTACCGGAAAATTCGTGGACAAGGGTGATCTCGCCTCGCCCGGGACCCGTCTGTTAGCCCTCGAAACCACCCGCGGGTTTTGTGTAGATATGGTCTTGCCTGAAACTTATATTGACCATATCCAGCCTCAACAGCAAGTCTTTGTCACAGTCCCGGCCTTGAAAACCGGCCCTCTGGAAGGGACCGTATGTACGATTGTCCCGAGCGGTGATCCGCGAAGCCGCTCCTTTATTGTAAAGATCAATCTGCCCATCGACCTGTCGGTGAGATCCGGAATGTTCGCCCGGGTCCAGATACCTACGGGCGTCAGCAGAAAGCTGACCATAAATAAGAGATCAGTGGTTTCGCGTGGACAACTCACCGGGATCTATCTGTTGGATAATAACAATATCGCTCGATACCGCCTCATCCGGCCCGGCAAGGTCTTGGGAGATCAGTTGGAAGTCCTCTCCGGGCTCAAGGAGGGAGATCGATATATTAAAGAACCGACGCCTGAATTATCAGACGGGGCACTTGTGGTCGCTCAGTAGTCATTCAATGGTCAATAAATGGTCAACCAACACTCAACCATCAACCATCCCAAGATGGGTGCTGCCGGCAAGATAGCCCATTTCTTTATTGAATCCAAACTGACTCCCCTCATCATTATTGCCTCCCTGCTCTTGGGACTTGGGGCACTTTATGCCCTTCCCAGAGAAGAGGAACCCCAGATCATTGTCCCGATGATCGATGTCTTTGTAGAAATGCCGGGCGCCAGTCCAAAAGAGGTCGAACAACGCGTTACAAAACCGATGGAAAAACTGCTGTGGGAAATCCCGGGGGTGGAATATGTCTATTCCACTTCCAGTCCGGGAATGTCCATGGTGGTTGTCCGCTTCTTGGTGGGCGAAAACGAAGAGGATGCCATCGTCCGGCTCCAGTCAAAACTGGCGGCCAACTATGATCTGATCCCTGAAGGCGTCTCCCCTCCCCTTGTCAAACCGCGCTCCATCGACGACGTGCCCATCCTCACGCTTACCTTCTGGGGTAAAGATGTCGACCACTATACCCTCCGCCGGGTGGCGGCAGAGATAGAAGACATGGTGAAACGTGAAGACAATGTCTCGAGCACAACCCTTATCGGCGGGTATCCGAGACAGATTCAAGCGCTCTTAGACCCGGTGCGTCTTGCCGCCTTTAATTCAGACCCGGCAGGTGTTGTCAGGATGTTGGGTTCTGCCAACCGGGAGTCAAGGGTTGGGACCTTTCCTTCCCTGGACGGTGAAATCGTGGTGCACACGGGTGGTTTTTTGACCGATACGGACGAGGTGGGCCGGGTCGTGATCGGATTTCACGGAGGGAGACCGGTATATTTGAGAGACGTTGCGACGCTTGTGGATGGCCCGGGTGAGCCCGAACAGTTTGTCTTCTTTGGTATGGGACCGGCCGCTGAAAAAGAGGGCATCCACAGTAAAACCGGCAAAGGCGTATATCCGGCGGTGAGTCTCGCCGTTGCCAAGCGCAAGGGTGCAAATGCAATTACGGTTGCCGAAAAGATCCTGAAACATATTGAGGAAAGCCGGGGGGTAATTATCCCTGATAACATCCAGACTACCGTAACTCGACATTATGGAGAGACTGCAAAAGAGAAATCCGACGAACTTCTTCTGCATATGTTTATCGCGGTTTTCTCTGTAACTCTTCTCATATGGCTCACTTTAGGGCTCCGTGAATCAGGGGTTGTGGCGCTTGCGATACCTGTGACCCTCGCTCTGACCCTTGCAGTTTTTTATCTCTATGGCTACACCCTGAACCGTATCACGCTCTTTGCGCTCATTTTTTCCATCGGTATCTTAGTGGATGATGCAATCGTCATTGTGGAAAACATCGTCCGACATTTTCGCCTCCCTGAAAACAGCAGCCGATCGTTTACAGAGGTGGCAGTCGAGGCCGTCAATGAGGTGGGAAACCCCACCATCCTCGCTACCCTTGCCGTTATCGCCGCCATACTTCCGATGGCTTTTGTTGGGGGCCTCATGGGTCCCTATATGCGGCCCATTCCGGTGGGCGCCTCGGCTGCCATGGTTTTCTCCCTCCTGGTGGCCTTTGTCGTTACTCCCTGGGCCTCGGTCAGACTTCTCAAGCGAAGAAACTACGATATGGATCATGGCCATGGTGAGAAAGAGGATTGGAGTATACGGCTGTATCGCCGCATCATGACCCCACTCATTGCGTCACCTTTCTGGCGGTGGCTTTTTCTTGCTGGCGTTGTGACATTGCTGATAGGTGCCTGCGCACTTGTTGCAGTCGGATGGGTCAAGGTCAAGATGCTCCCTTTTGATAACAAGAGCGAATTCCAGGTTATTATTGACATGCCCGAATCTGCTACATTGGAAGAAACCTCTGCAGTGGCCTTGGAAATGGGTGACTTCCTGAAAACCGTAAACGAAGTGACCGACTTTGAGATCTATATCGGAACTGCGGCGCCGTTTAATTTTAACGGTCTGGTGAGGCACTACTATCTGAGAAAGGGAGCCAACGTAGCGGACATCCAGGTCAATCTTCTGGGAAAAGGCGACAGAAAGGCCCAGAGCCACGAAATTGCAAAAAGGGTCCGGCCCGGGCTCAAACGTATCGGTGACAAGTACAATGCCCGCATAAAGGTGGCCGAAGTGCCTCCGGGACCACCGGTACTCTCCACGCTCGTTGCAGAAATCTACGGACCCGACTATGAACAACAGCGCCAGATTGCCTTGAAAGTATTAAAGATCTTTGAAGAGACGCCCGGGGTGGTGGATACGGACTGGTACATGGAGGAAGAGCAGGCCAGGGTTAATATAGAAGTTGACAAGGAGAAGGCGGCACTGCACGGTATCAGCGCCGCACAGGTAGACGAAACCCTTAAGTTGGCCCTCAAAGGGGTCCAGGGGGGGCTTCTCCATCAACCAAAAGAGAAAGAGGATGTACCGATAAATGTTCGATTTCCATTGGCGGAAAGGGCCGGTATCGAACGATTGGCGGCGATCAAGCTGCCTTCGACCGATGGCACGCTGGTGCCCCTGAGTGATCTGATATCCGCTCGCAAGGCCTCCATCGACCGCAGCATATACCACAAGAATCTGATGCCGGTTGTCTATGTGACCGGTGACGTGGCCGGTGAGAAAGAAAGCCCCGTATATGCCATACTCGAAATGAGGAAAAAGATCGAGGAAATCCCTCTGCCGCAAGGACAAAAAATCGTTCAACACACGGCCCATATACCGGAAAGCGACAGGAGATTCGCCATGAAATGGGACGGTGAGTGGCATATCACCTACGAGGTTTTCCGCGATCTGGGTATAGCCTTTGGGGTCGTGCTCCTCCTTATTTTTATCTTAGTGGTGGGATGGTTCCAATCCTTCAGCACACCCCTCGTTATCATGGCGGCCATCCCCTTTTCTTTGGTTGGAATCCTGCCTGCCCACGGCCTTTTGGGGGCGTTCTTTACGGCCACTTCCATGATCGGGTTTATCGCCGGAGCCGGGATTGTGGTGCGCAACTCCATC
>JACKQG010000594.1_pt1 | contig 21585 bp, 17 predicted proteins | sample 8237621 | NCBI WGS metagenome assembly JACKQG01 (sample SAMN15677084, study PRJNA649215) | marine metagenome | biome: marine; feature: Black Sea; material: saline water; isolation source: suspended particulate matter (SPM) from the Black Sea western gyre | collected 2013-06-09/2013-06-10 | depth... | reverse complement strand
CTATTTAAGTTGCCAAAAAGAGAGTTTTTTAATGATGATAAACTTTCCTTAGTATTACTTTTAAAATTGATGGGCATGGTAGCATGTAAACTAGCAATTCCTAAATTATTCAAATGGGAATGCAAAACAGTTACATCACTATAACCAACAATCCATTTTGAGTTTATTTTCAAATTAGTAAAATCAATAGAATCAATTATTTGAACTGTACCATAACCTCCTCTAGCGCATAAAATTGCTTTAATGCTATTATCATCAATCATACCTTGCAAGTCAGCAGTTCTTTGCTCAACTGTTCCTGAGAATTGATCCTCTTCTTGAAATAAATTAATTCCAAAAACAACTTTTAATCCCCAACTTTCAAGCGTTTTTATGGCAGGACTTAACTCTTCTATAGTGATTTTACGAGCAGTAGAAATAATACCAATTTTGTCGCCAGCCTCTAATTTTTTAGGAATTATCATTGTTTTTCTTTTACTATGTTAATATTAGTTTCAGATCTAGTATCTAAAAGCGTATCGGTCATGTGTCTATTTTCTAATAACTAAAACTTATCTTTGCGAAAATAATTTTTTCTAAGAGAAATGAGTACAAAAAGATACACAGTTACATCCGCACTACCTTACGCTAACGGACCACTACATATTGGCCATATAGCAGGAGCTTACTTACCAGCAGATATTTATGTTAGATATCTAAAAGGAAAAGGGCATGATGTTGCTTTTGTTTGCGGGTCAGACGAGCATGGTGCTGCCATTACTTTGCGTGCTAAAAAGGACGGAGTATCACCACAAGAAATTGTAGACAAATACCACAATATCAATAAAAAAGCATTTGCTGATTTTGGCATTGACTTTAGTATTTACCATAGAACTTCTGATGAATTACATCATGAGACTGCTCAGGAATTTTTTAAAACATTAGAAGAGAAAAATGTCTTCACTAAAAAAACAGCCGAACAATTTTATGATGAAGAAAATAATCAGTTTTTAGCGGATAGATACATAAGTGGTGAATGCCCTAAATGTAATGCTGATGGAGCTTATGGTGACCAATGTGAAAAATGTGGTTCGACACTTAGCCCTGAAGAATTGATAAATCCAACCTCCACTTTAAGTGGGAAAACACCCATAAAAAAAGAAACTTCACACTGGTATTTACCAATGCAAAAACATGAAGAATGGTTAAAACCTTGGATAGAAAAAGGCACCTTAAATGGTAAAAATCATCATGATCCTAAAACTTGGAGAAGTCAAGTAATTGGTCAATGTAAATCTTGGATTGATGGAGGTTTACAAGCCCGTGCCATGACGCGTGATTTGGACTGGGGAGTAAAAGTCCCTATAAAAGATGCCGATGGGAAAGTGCTTTATGTTTGGCTAGATGCTCCTATTGGTTATATTTCGGCAACTAAACAATGGGCCGCTGACAATAATAAAAATTGGGAGGATTACTGGAAAAATGAGGAAACTGAATTGGTGCATTTTATTGGGAAAGACAATATCGTTTTCCATTGTATTATTTTTCCAATTATCTTAAAAGCGCATGAAGGGTATATTTTACCTACCAATGTTCCTGCAAATGAGTTTTTGAATTTGGAAGGGAAAAAACTTTCTACTTCTCGTAATTGGGCAATTTGGTTGCATGAATATTTAGAAGATTTTAAAGGACAAGAAGATGCTATGCGTTATGCACTCTGCGCCACAGCTCCTGAAAGTAAAGATACTGATTTTACCTGGACCGATTTTCAAGCAAGAAACAACAATGAATTGGTTGCTATATTTGGGAACTTCATTAATCGTGTAGTTGTTTTAACCAATAAATATTGGGAAGGAATTGTGCCTAAATGTAATACACTTGAAGCTTATGATAAGGAAGTCTTGGAGAAACTAAAAGCATTTCCTGATAAAATTAGTGCCTCAATTGAAAAATATCGTTTCCGTGAAGCGCTAGGTGAACTGATGAATTTAGCCCGTTTAGGAAATAAATATTTAGCAGACACTGAGCCATGGAAATTAAAAAAGACTGACGAGAAAAGAACAGAAACTATTATGAATATTTCCATGCAAATTTCGGCTTCTTTGGCTGTATTATCTGAACCTTTCATGCCCTTTTCATCCGAAAAATTAAAAGGATTATTGAACCTTGATAACATGACTTGGAAAGATGCTGGAGGAATCATTATTAACGACAAGCATAAAATAAATCCTGCAACTCATTTATTCAATAAAATTGAAGATGAGCAAATTGAAGAGCAGTTAGAAAAATTAAAACAATAGAATTTACTATGCATGCATAATAAATTGTATATTTGCAATCTAAAATTTATATCCTATGAAAAAATCAGCTACACTCCTTACTCTAACTTTTATTAGTGTTTTAACATTTGCACAGTGTAATGGCAGATATCAAACAGAAATATTTAGCTCAGTTACCAAAATTACAGTTAACTACTCAGATGTTTATACTGACAATGCACATGAAATGGACATCTATACCCCAGATGGGGATACAGAAATAAATAGACCTGTAATTCTATATATGCATGGGGGGTCTTTTTATGGTGGTGACAAAACATCGACTGATTGTGTAGATTTCTGCGAAAGCATGGCAAAAAGAGGTTATGTTACAGCTTCTTTAAACTATAGGTTAGCAACAAACGTGATAGGATTTTTAACAAGCAATGAAACTCAATTTGAAACTGTCTTAAAAACTGTTTCTGATGCAAAAGCTGCTATTCGGTATTTTCGGAAAGATTTTGCTGCTGGAGATTCGTATGGAATTGACCCTAATACAATTTTTGCAGGAGGGTACTCTGCTGGAGCAGTAATTGCAATACACCACGCTTATATAGACAATATCTTTGATTTACCTTCTACAACTACAGATAATGATGGGAGCTCATTTAATGTTCAATCAATTGCAAATAATATAGGTGGAGCTTATGGTTTAGAAGGGGATGCTGGAAATTATGGCTATTCTTCAGATGTAAGTGGAGTTATTAGTTTTGCTGGTGGAATAAATGATGTTGGCTGGATAGATAATAATGATGAGCCGCTAGTTAGTATTCAAGGGACTAATGATGTAACTGTTAGTTATAACTGCGCTCCTGGGTTAAATAATTCATTAGTCCTCACTTTATGCGGTTCTGCAGAAATGCACTCACAAGCTGATTTAGTTGGACTATTAAATGATAAATTAATATTTTCTGGAGAAGGACATAATTGGGCTGCATATGGGAATAGTAATCCTAAATTTATACAGGCAATGGATTTTACAACAGATTTCTTATTTCCTTTACTCCCATGTAATAATACTACATCAATTTCAGAAGAAAAAACAAGAAATAAGAAACTTATTAGAATTACTGATATACTTGGAAGAAATACTAATAGAATAAGCAATAGCCCTTTATTTTATATCTATGATGATAATAGTGTAGAAAAGAGAATCATCCTAAATTAATTGGCAAAACACAATAAACTAGGAAAAGAAGGGGAACTTATTGCGTTTATGGTTTTGCAAAGAGATGGGTTTACAATTCTAGAAACAAATTGGCGTTTTCAAAAAGCAGAAATTGATATTATTGCTAAAAAAGATAGTTTTCTTATTTTTATAGAGGTAAAAACTAGAGGGAGTAAGAAATTTGGGAAACCATCAGACACTATCGACACAAAGAAAATAGCACTTTATAAAGATGCTGTTGAAGGCTATTTAGAGCAACACCCAAGTGAAGATGAAATCAGGTTTGATGTAGTCAATATTATCATTGGCAAAGATGAAACCCAAATAGAACATATCCCCAATGCATTTTAAGTATATTTGCAAAAATTTTCAAGATGAGAAGAGAAGGCAAAACTAGAAGAGACTTTAGCGAAAAACCAAATCCTAAAGCAAAATCTTCATTTCGTAATAGACAGAATGAAAAAAAGACTGTAGATGACGGAAAAATGAGATTGAATAAATTTATTGCTAATGCAGGAATTTGCAGTAGAAGAGAAGCAGATAAATTTATTGAAGCAGGTGTAGTTACTGTTAATGGTGTTGGCGTTACTGAAATGGGATTACGAGTAAGTAAGACAGATGAAATAAAATTCAATGGACAAAGATTAAAGTCAGATCCTCCAAGATATGTGCTTTTAAACAAGCCTAAAAACTATTCTGGTAGAGTGGATAGTGCTTCAAGTACTACCTCAGTAATGCAACTAATAAAACAAGCTTGTAAGGAAAGAGTTTATCCTGTAGATAAACTGAATAAAACAGAAACTGGATTATTACTTTTCACAAACGATACTGACTTAGCAAAAAAACTAGGGGCTTCTAAAAAGAATATCAAAGAAATTTATCAAATCACTTTGGATAAAAACTTAAGTCAAGTGCATCTAGAAAATATCCGAGAAGGAATTTTTATGAATGGAAGAACTATTAACATAGATTCAATATCCTACATAAACGGAAAAGATAAAAACGAGATTGGTATTGAAAATAGCAATGGAGGAATAAAATTAGTGAAGCAGTTATTCGAAAAAATAAACTATAAAATCATAAAATTAGATAGAGTGTTTTTAGGAGGACTAACTAAGAAAGATTTACCAAGAAAACATTATAGACATCTTACTCAAGATGAACTAAATATTTTAAGAAGGCTATAATTTATACCAGAACTAAAAGTCTTTCGTTATTGTTTTGATTATCGTATTTTTATCGACTTAATGAAACAATTTATTAAACGCATTTTCCAAGCACTCTTAGGAATTAGTCTACTCTTACTAATTTCAGGATTTGTTATTACCTATTTTTTTAGCGAAAAGGTTGAAAAAACAGTGATTAATAAAATCCAAGAGCAAATGAACTCCGAGTTACAACTAGGAGATGTTGCTTTTAGTTTATATGAAAAATTCCCATCTGCATCCGTAAAAATAACTGATTTACTTGCTTTTGAAAAAAAAGGATTTAATAATGACACGCTCTTTTATGCAAAAAACACTTATATTGAACTTAGTGTCATTGATATTATACTAGAAAAAGTTGACATAAAAAAAGTTGTCGTTGATAATGGATATATTAATATAAAATATGATAGTGATAATAATCCTAATTTTGCTATATTCAAAACTAATGAGAAAAGTAACAATAAATTAACACTTAATAACTTACTTTTAATCAATACACATATTAGCTTCAACAGAAAAGACGTTAATCTTAATTGGAAAACACAAGAGGCAGTTTTGAGTTTTTCTGAAAAAGAAATAATCATAAATGCTAAAATATTTTCTGAAAAATTAATCGTAAACAATCAAGATTATATTCATAAAAAACAAATGAGATTACATACGACTCTGGAAGTAATAAAAGATAGTATTCTAATTCAAAAAGGATCAACCGTTAATATCGAAAATGTAAAAATTGAATTATCAGGGGAAATTTTTCAAGGGACCATAATTGACCTAGATTTTTCCTGTGAAGATCAGGAATTAATCAATATTATCAAGAATACTCCTGAATACTTAAAATCAATTTATAGCTCATTTCAAGCGGATGGGATTGTAACCTGTAACGGAAATATTAAAGGATTAATTAGTAAAGAGTCTAATCCATATCTTGATATGACATGTAATATTGAAAAAGGAAATTTCAATTTAAAAAGCAGACCATTCATCTTAAAAAATGTTAGCCTAAACGCTAAAATAAATAATGGCGAACAATGTGATTTTCATAACACAAAAATTGAAATTAGTGATTTTGATGCAAAAACAGAAAATGGGTTCATAAAAGGCGATTTTAGCATTCAGAATTTAAATAAATATTATTTAACAGCTAACCTAAATTCTAGTTGGGATTTAGCCGAAATTAACCATTACTTTGAAGACTCTCCATTTTTTAATTTACAAGGGAAGCTAAATGTTAATACCCAATATTCAGGATATATTTCATTTGACAGCAAGTTTACCAACTATTTTCTAGCAGCCAATCATACCTCAAAAACTAGCTTTAAAGAAGCTAGTTTTACTTATCAGAATTTTCCGCTTGGATTTAATTTTAATACTGCTAAATGTACATTTAAAAATAACCGAATTGTAGTAGAAAATAGTGCTTTTACAATTGCAGATAGCGACCTTGATTTTGAGGGAGATATCACTGATTTAATTGGATATATTCTAAAAAAGGAAAATACACTTGAAATTACTGGAAAGCTGAAATCAACTTACATGAATTTTGAAGAGTTGTTTACTTTAAAAGATATATCAGAAGGAAAGGGTACGGAAACTATGCCTAATTGGATTAATGCTGACTTAAACACAAACATCACAACCTTTAGTTTTAATGACTTTATTGCTTCAAATATTACAGGAAAATTAACCTACAATAAGCAAACCTTTGTAGGGGAGGATATAAGGTTAAATAGTTTGAATGGGAATATAGCTGGAAACTTCAAATTCTATGAAACTAAAAACAATAAGTTAACTTTATTTTCTCAACTTAATCTCAAGCAATTAAATATCCGAAATGCCTTTTTGGCTTTTAATAATTTCAATCAAGATTTTATAACTGCCGAACATATTAAGGGAATTGTTACTGCAGAAATACAAATGCAAGCTACATGGAAGCCTGGTTTTATTTTTGAAAAAGAAGAGTTAAAGGTGAAATCTCATTTGGTTATTGAAAACGGAGAATTGATACAATTTAAGCCTCTTGAGAGACTATCGGATTATGTAAGTCTTGAGGATTTAAAAACAGTACAATTTTCAACTCTAGAAAATACAATTGAGATTGAGAATAAGGTAGTTACTATCCCTAATATGGAAATAAAATCATCTGCATTATCTGTTTTTATATCAGGGAGCCATACCTTTGAACAAGAAATAGATTATCGAATTAAACTCTTACTTTCAGAATTAATTTCAACTAAATTCCGAAAGAAAAATACTCAAGTTAAAAAAACTGAATTTGGAGAGGTAAAAGAAAACGGAAAGATTTTTAACACTATCTATTTTAAAATGACTGGAAATTCTGAAAATCCTAACATCTCATTTGATGGCATACGCTTTAGAGAAGATGTACAAAAAGGAATTACCAAAGAAAAAGCAACCATCACTAATATTATCAAAGAAGACATCCTATTAACCAAAGAGCAAGAAAAACAGGAAAAAGGGCAGGATGTTATTATTGAATGGAATGATGAATAAACAATAAAATGGATATATATTCTAAAAAACAAAAGTGGAAATTTACCCTATTAGGTTTTGCAATTATTATTGGAATATCTTCCCTTTTTGTAACCAATCGTTTGGTAAAACAATTAAAAAATGAAGAGCGTAAAAAGATTGAGCTTTGGGCTCACGCTACTAAACATTTAGTTAGTATCACTGGAGAAGGTGATTATTCTTTAGCTATAAAGGTAATTTCAGAAAACAGCAATATTCCTGTTATTTTAGTTGATGAATGTGATAGTATTTTAGAACATAGAAATTTCAATTATTATAGCAAAGTGGATAGTATCTTATTAAAGCTAGGGCTAATAAAAAAGAAAGAAATTACAAAATCATATCTAAGAAGTGAGCTAATAGAAATACGAGCAGGTGAAGAAATCCCAATTGAAATTAATATAATAGGAGACAAACAATGGATTTACTATAAGGATTCAGCATTGCTTTATCAATTAAGATACTATCCAGTTTACCAATTAGGATTTATTGGCTTATTCATGTTTATAGCCTACTTTATGTTTAGTGCCAGCCGAAACTCTGAACAAAATAAGGTTTGGGCAGGTATGGCAAAAGAAACAGCCCACCAGATAGGAACACCTTTATCATCATTAATGGCCTGGGTAGAACTTCTAAAAGAGAAAGAAGGGACAGAAAGTATGGTTTTTGAGATGGATAAAGATATTAAAAGGTTAGAAACTATTACAGATCGATTCTCAAAAATTGGATCAAAATCAGTATTGAGAGAGACGGATGTAGTACAGTTAATTAGTCAGTCTGTAGAGTACTTGAAATCTAGAATGCCTGTCAATACTTTATTTACCCTTGATTTTCCAAACAAAAAAATTATCATTCCAGTAAATAGCATATTACTAGAATGGGTAGTAGAAAATTTAGTAAAAAATGCAGTTGATGCTATGAAGGGAAAGGGAGAAATTAAAATCTCAATTACTGAAAATGCTAATAATCTTATCCTAAATATTGCAGATACAGGAGGAGGAATTGATCGTTCAATACTTAAAAATATATTTAAACCTGGAGTAACTTCAAAAAAAAGAGGATGGGGTTTAGGGCTTTCTCTTTCTAAACGAATAGTTGAGCAATATCATAAGGGAAGTATTTTTGTTATGCAATCCAAAAAAGGAGTAGGAACAACCTTTTGTATTCACTTACCTAAAAATCTAAATTCTACAGCTTCCTAAATTATTTTTATTCAAATAATTCTGATGATATTCTTCTGCTCTGTAAAAGGTTGAAGAATCCATTACCTGAGTTACAATTTCATTTTCCCAATTTTCCTGCTGTTCTTTAACTGACTGTTCAACCTCAATCAGTTGTTGCTCATTATGATAAAAAACAATTGAACGATATTGCGTTCCGTTATCAAACCCCTGCCTATTTAAAGTCGTTGGATTATGATTCGCCCAAAATAGATTGAGCAAAGTATAATAACTAACTTTTTCTGAATTAAAATACAAGTCAACTACCTCAACATGATTGGTAGTTCCGGTACAGACTTCTTTATAAGTTGGCTTAACAGTATCACCTCCCATATAACCAACGCTAGTAAGATAAACTCCTTCAGTTGCTTTAAATAACTTTTCAACTGACCAGAAACAACCTGCTCCAAAAGTTGCTCTTTGCAGCTTAGAATAGGCTTTGAAACGTATGCTCAATGAATTTACGCAATGGCGTGTATCTTTAGCAGTAATTTGTTCCCCTACAAAAACATGTCCTAGATGCCCATCACATTTTTTGCAACAAATTTCTGTTCTTACTCGACCACCACTTAAATCTTCATAATGAGTAATTGCACCTTCAATTTCATCATCAAAAGAAGGCCAGCCACAACCCGAATTAAATTTTGTATTGGATTCGTACAATGGGTTTTCACAAGCACGACAAATAAAAATACCGGCCTCAAAATGCTCATTATATTCTCCAGTAAAAGGAGCTTCTGTTCCTTTATCTTTTAGAATATGTTTTTCTTCAAAAGTGAGCCCTGAAAAATAATCTTTAATCATAAAACCAAAAGTAGTAAATTATTTCAATTGAAGGTGAGTTTTTAATTTTTGGGTTACTTGCCAACTATTAACACTTATACTTTGCACAGAAAGTGTCGCACCTGATATACCATCAATGCTATTATTATAAGTTAAGAAAGAACTAGTATTAATCTTCTGAAATTGTTTTAACCACCTTTTATTACATATTTCAGCTCCATAATTTTCATTATAATTCAGCACTTCTATCTTTAAAACATCACCTTTATCACTAAAAATCATATAATATACAAACTTATGAAATTTGGATGGGGCTTGGTCAAAAGCTAAATAACCCAAATCATCAATTTTAAATAAGCGAGTGTTACCAAGTTTAGAAATAGTATTAATCTCTGAAAAGCTGAAGTCAGCCGTATTAAAAAGAGCTTTAGTGCTTTTTTCTATTTTTTTCCAATCTCTAGCATTTAATACATAAGCGCTAGTAAATGAAAAAAATAACAAGGCAGCTACTATTAAAGTAACCCCCTTGCTAATATTGTTTTTAAAATGCATTAATCATAAACGTTTTTAAAACCATACTCCTATTCCAAAATTAAATTGTCCTGTCTCTTCTTCAGAGCTAGCATTAGATTTGATTTGATAATCTGCTTTAAACACAGCTCCTTGTGCAACTTTAAACCCTAAGCCAAAAGTCATTTCTGTTCGATTATAAACATCATTAATCGCAACTCCTTCAGTTTCAGCATGCGTATTATAATTCTCATATCTAGCGAAAGCAATTAATTCTTCCGTTTCACTTTCAATAAAAGGAATAATACCATCCATTAAGTTGTAGCCTACTTCAGCATAATAACCTGTGAGTTTACTTCCTAAGTCTTTACTTGTAATAGCATTGTACTGGTCAGTATTTGATAAGTTAGCAAGAATATATTGCCCTGTTAGTTGCAATGACCCTTTATTATATCTTGCATCAACACCAAGCATTTGAACTCCAATTATAGTAGAATCAGCAGATGCCACAGCTGAATCATCAGCTAAATCTAATCCATCATATGCTTTACTCTCTGAATCACCTACATAAGCAGAAAACCCTAGATTTAAACCTGGATGTCCATAATAAGAAACTCTACCTGCAAAATCAGGATAAGTAATATATGATTCTGCTCCTTTTTGTCTTCCGCTTCTTAATCCGCTTTTCCCGCTAAACACACCACCCTCATTATAACCATTAAAACCATTTACCAACATAGCTTGATAATTTATTGAATGTTCAAGACTTCTGCCACTGAACCCAATACCCATTTCTCTCCAGGTAGTAGGAATAATATATTTATCTACATTTGTTCTTTCCACTCCATTAAATGATGCTGGCTCATGGTACAAGTTTTGAATTCCCATGGGAATAAGCATTAAACCTGCATTAATAGATAAATTTTTCTTAATCTTGTAATCTAAGAATGCCTGTTCAACATAAACTTCAGAAACATGCTCAAATTCTACTTCCGATACAAAAGAAGCCTTTTCATTAAAGTTATATCCAAAAAAAGTAACTAACCTATGCACATCTAATTTGCCATTGTTGTGAATAGTTCCATCTCGACCATTTAAATTAAAATCAACTTGGGCATAACCCCCAATATGCAGGCCAGGATTTCCTGCAACAATTTTTTCTGCACTGTTCTGTGCATTTATATTACTAAATAATGCAATAAGCATTATACATATACTCGTTCTTTTCATTTTTTATCTTTATTTAGACTTATTACTAATAGTGGCAAAAGTAAATGATTTTTTATATTAGCCAAAATTTAAATACAAAATATTTTGGCAAGTATCTATATACATATTCCCTACTGTAAACAGCAGTGTACTTATTGCAATTTCCATTTCAGAATTGCACAAAATGACAAGGAAGAAATGCTAAAAAGCATTAAAAAAGAAATAAAGTTGCGACAGTCATACTTAAATGGTGCTAGTATTAGCTCAATTTATTTTGGAGGAGGGACACCTTCAATCCTTAATAAAGAAGAAATAAAAACTTTGATTCATACTTTATATGATAATTTTAAAATTGATCCTGATGCTGAGATAACATTAGAATGCAACCCAGATGACCTAGATACAAAGAAACTTTTAGAACTTAAGGAAATTGGTATTAACCGGCTAAGTATCGGAATTCAATCCTTTGATGATGCGGATCTAAAATTTATGAATAGATCCCACAATGCAAAGGAAGCACTTAGCTGCATTCAGTTTGCAAAGGAATCAGGTTTTGATAATATTACTATTGATTTAATTTACGGTCTACCCAACCAAAGTAATGAAAATTGGAAAAAAAACTTAGCAAAAATGCTCTCTTTAGACATACAACATTTTTCCGCTTATTCCTTAACTGTAGAACCTAAAACAAAATTAAAATATCTAATTGACAAGAAACTTGTTACACCATTAGATGATAAAATTACAGTTGAACATTTTAATACTTTGGTAGAAATTGCTAATGAAAACAATTTTATTCATTACGAAATTTCAAATTTTGGAAAGGAAGGATTCTTTTCCAACCATAACTCAGCCTATTGGAAAAATAAGCATTATTTAGGAGTTGGTCCTTCTGCACATTCCTTTAATGGAAGTAGCCGACAATGGAATGTCGCTTCTAACAAACAATACATTGAAAAGGTAAATGGAAATGAGTCATATTTTGAAGTGGAACAACTTAGCAATACTCAACAATACAATGAATATATTTTTACAGCCTTGCGAACAATTTGGGGAGTTGAGCTAGACTATATAAATAATCAGTTTGGACAAGAAGCACTTAACTATTTTAAAAAACAAGTAATAAACTGGGAAAATAAGGGAAAAATAAAACAGGAAAAAAATACTTATACTCTAACTAAAAAAGGAAAATTGTATGCTGATGCCATTGCTTCAGATTTATTTATTGTCTAAAATTCTTTTAAAATAAGATTCATATTGATTAACAACAATTGACCACCTATAGACATTATCTATTCTTTTGAGATTATTTTTTGCAAATTCTATTTTATTTTTTACAATCTCTTTATCCTTTAGTAAAGCAGCTAATGTAATAGCACTGTTAAAATAATATGCATTCTGATTTACAACTGATTTATTAAACTGATTATCGTGTATTAAAAAAAATGTATTTGCTGCCATAGCTTCAAGTAAGGCGGGATTAGTTCCTCCTACTGAATGACCATGTAAATAGTACTTTGAATAATACCTAATATTATCTAAATTAGCTTTATTAAAGATACCCCCTAAAAAGATGATACCAGTATTTCTATATTTATCTTTCAAAAAATCTCCATACTTAGTAAGATGATTTCCAACAACAAAATAAGGTGTTTGTATTTTACTTTCAATATAACCATCAAACATCATTTCTAAATTATTCTCTGGCTCTAATCTGGCAATAGATAATAAATAATTTTCTGCTATTAATCCATATTCTACTAAGCAATCTGTATTAGGCTTTGCTATATCTACCGCACCATATGGGATAAATTCTGATTCCCTATTGTACTCATCATGAATATATTCTTGGATTCCAGCATTATCAGCAATTAAATAATCAGAATGCTTAACCCCATATCTCTCAAGTGTTTTAGTGATTTTCTGAATTATATTATTCCATTTTGAACGCTTCCATTCCAATCCATCAAGATTAGTTACAATCACTTTATTTTTATGATTACAAAATATTATTGATAAAGCAGAAGTAATTAAGCCAAGCTCTAAGATGATATCAAAATCTTTTTTTACAGCATCTTTAAGACATAAATAATCATAAATAAAATTAGAGGCTGAGTTCCCAAAGAAAGATTGAGGGCTAGCTTTTCGTATTATCCGAATTCCTTGATAGATTTCCTCTTTATAGGGGTGAAAATCTGGCGAATAAACAGTTACCTGATGCCCTTTTTCAACCAATCCTATCGATAAATATTCTGCACATTGCTCAAATTCTCCATAATTATTAGGAATCCCTCTTGTGCCTAAAATTGCAATCTTCATTTTTTTTATTTATGAGTCGCAAATATATAAATAGAAGTCTATTTAAAGGCCAATCTTTTACATTTACATTCTTACAGAACATCTAAATGAAATAAACAAAAATATGTTAACATCTTATTTTCCAAATAGTTAAAATGTAGTTAAACGTTTTTAAGTTTGTTCTGTCGTAATACTTGTTTTGGGTTGTGCTATTCTTTCATAATATTGTACAACATAAAAGCCCTCACTTCAGTGAGGGCTTTCTCTTTATATTTTTATAATTCCTAATGAGGGAGTCTAACGCCTAACATGAATTCATGGGAACCAGTATAATAATTGCTAGTAGCTGAAGAGGGCATTCCATAAGAATAACCAATATTAAATCTATCATTAATATTGTATCCTAACAATGCTGCAATTGAAGACATATCATTATTCATATTATAATTCATCCCCAACCAAAATAATTCCTTGTATTCTGATTTTACACCAAAATCAATTTGAGTTTTAGCACCAGCTACAGCCCTTAAGAAAAAGCTTGGTTCAATAGAAATTGCTGAATTAATATCATAAGTATATGAACCTAATACATAAATATGGCTTGCCAATTTTCCATTTTGACTTGTAGTGTCATATATCCTTGCAAAATCATCATCCATTAATCTAAGCTCTGAACTTAATAATTGAGGAATGGCTGCACCTATATACCATTTATCTCCACTCAAATTTAAACCAAAAGTTGCGTCAGGTAAAGTTCTTACTACATCACCCCCAAGCATTAAAGGGTCAATTTGATCCTGCACAGAAATGTTGTTCTTAACAATCTTAAACTGTGTAAATCCACCTTGCAATGCTAATGAAAGTTTCATTTTAGCTGTTAAAGGAAAAGCATAAGTATAAGAAGCTGATCCTCCAGTCCTACTTGTAGGGCCTGTAACATCACTATAAACAGTACCGCCTAAACCTACATTATTACTATGCCTTCCATAAATACTAATTACATTAGTTCTAGGACCTTCATTCATCCCTACCCACTGATTACGGATAGTAGTATTCACTTGATAATAATCATACATCCCAGCAACAGCAGGGTTTATAGCATAATTATTATTCATATATTGAGTAATTTGAGGGAGTTGTTGCGCTTTTAAAAAACCTCCAAAACAAATTGCGAAAAATAAGATTGATATTTTTTTCATTTTTTTCATTTTCATATTATCTAATAATTGTAACGGGACCTGTTTGCGGCTCATCTCCTGTATTTAGATCTATTATATAGTAGTAAGTGCCAACTGCTAGTTCCTTTCCATTATTAGTCCCGTCCCAAGCCTGGTAATTATTTCCTCCACTTGATTCATAAACTAAACCGCCCCACCTGTTAAATACCTGAACTAAAGCATTTTGATAAGACTCTATGTCTAATGGTGTCCATGTGTCATTAAAACCATCATTATTAGGTGTAATTGCTTCATAAGGTAATACTCCAACAACAACATAAATAGAATCATATCCTAAACATCCATCAGCATCCTTAACCTTTAAATAATACCAATCTGTTTCTGAAACTTGCTGAATAGTAATTGCTCCACTAGCATTTGTAATAACATCATTACTCCACTGCCATGTATATTCTATACCATTATTATTCTCAGAAAATAAGTCAAGATTATCTCCTGATAAAACAATAGGGTAATCACCATATTCAACTCCAGGATTTGATCCTATCATTGGGTTGATTGAAGTGAAATTAACTACAACAATATTTTCTTGCTCACAGTTGTTAGCATCAGTAATTGTTAGAGTATAGTATACAGTAGCTGTCTCTACAAAAGGCAAAGTACCTTCTAGTTCAATAGTCCTGTCTCCACTTTCCACACCATCATTCCAGGCATATGTTAGGTAAGGACTTTCATCAACATCAATAGTAATTGATTGACCTAAACAAATTGTGGTATCAATTGAACTTAAAGTGTCCGGCATAAATACTTTTTGATAATCTTTAATAAATATAGCATCATTAATTTCACATCCTCTTGTATCAATAACCGTAATAGCATACCATCCAGGTGCATTCCCTCCAATAATGTTGCTATTATTTAATGTTGGATTTCCATCTATTTCAAAATTAAAAGATTGGCTTCCTCCTTCAGGGAATATTCTAATAATACCATCATTTAATTGGCAAGTTTCATCAACTGAATCAACCATAATTGTAAGTGGTTCAAAAGGTTCTGTTATTTCAACAGATAATGATGTTACATCACAGCCATTTCTATCTTTAGCAATAACATAATAATTACCAGGAGATAAATTAGAAAATATAAAAGGCGTTTGTGATATGGATCCCGACTCATAATCTACGACTTGATCAACTATTGCTGCTCCAGAATAAAGAGTATAAGAATAAGTTGCTTCAAAAGAAGTCCCTCCAGTTCCTAACACCTCAATATAACCATCATTATCACCGAAACAAGAAATATCAAACTCCTGTATTGATATTTCCACCAAAGTAGGTTCGTTTAAATAAATTTCAAATGTATCTCTACACGTATTTGCATCTTCAACTATTACTTTATAAATACCTAAAGATAAATTAGAAATTAGTGAAGTAGCCCCTCCATTAGACCAAGTATAAGTATAAGCAAGCTCTCCTCCTGTAACATTTGCTTTTAGCTTCCCGTCTGATAAACCATTACAAGAAATTGGACTTGTTATTGAAACATCAACTTGTAATTCTGCTGGCTGAATTAGTGTAAAATAAACAGTGTCTGTACAGCCAACAGCATCTGAAACAATACAAGAATAAGCTGTAGATAAAGAAATACTATCTACACATAAGCCTACTGCTGTATCTGTATTTTGCCCAAGATAATCATTCCATAAATAAGTATATGATGTTAGTCCAGAAAAAGGAACTCCCCCTGAAGTGGTAACACTTAATTCTCCATCACAATCATCAAAACAACCTACATCTATTGTAGTTCCTTGATTTACATTAAAAGCATTAGAAGCATTAATTACAACTGATTCTGTATCCTCACAACCATTTTCATCAGTTACTGTAATGGTATAAGTACCAGCTGATAAATTAGCTAAAGAATAAGTTGTCTCCCCAGAATCCCATAAATAAGAATAGGTAGTTGACGAGCCAACACCTCCATAAACGGAATCTGTAACAGCTCCATTATTCCATGCAACACAACTAACATGCGTTGCAATAAAGTTATGTTGAATAGGGCTTGGTTCGTTAAACACTATTATTTCTTGATATTCACAGCCATTAGCATCTTGCACTATAAAAGTATCAATACCTGCAGAGATACTATCAATATTAATAGAATTCCAGAAAGAAGTACTATCAGTTATATAAGGAGCTGTACCTCCCCATGCTTGAATATCCACATAGCCCGAATTATCCCCATTACACATTATTTGATAATTATTCCAGTCAGATACTGTAATACCAACTTCAAATAAAGTAGGTTCAGTTACGGTAATAAAATCTGAAGTAGCACAATTATTTATATCAAATACTTCAACTGTATGTTGTCCAGGATCCAAACCTGAGAAAAGCATCCATGGTTGATGAATGCCACCATCAATAGAAAATTCAAAAGGACCCGTACCGCCAGTAAACTGGATATTTTGTACGGCTCCATCATCAAGCCCAAAACAACTAATATGCGTAAATACAGTGCTATCAATTTCTAATAAACCGGGGTAAGATAAAGTAACAATCGTATCATCAAAACAACCATTAGCATCAAAAGCTTTAAGAATGTAGGTATTTGGAGCTAAAGATCCAAAAACAGAAGTATTTTGGAATAATGTTGTAGGTCCATATGTATTAGAATAATTATAAGACAGGTCGCCTCCGCTTGCAAATATTTCAATTTGAGCATCATTAATACCGAAACAGCTACTATTAGTAACTACTACTGAATCAATAATAATTGGGTCAACTTGAGAAATAACATCAACACTTCCAGCTATAACACAAGAAGTTGCGTCAGTTACCTCTACGGAATATGTCCCTATTGGCATACCACTAATTGTCGCAGATGTTTCTCCTGTAATTACTCCATTGATATCACTCCATTGATATGAATAAGCAGGTATACCTGTTGCGGAAACTGTTGCTCCACCACTAGAATCTCCTAAGCAAGGAGATGCAGATGTAAACGAAATCGTAAAACCTATATCTGCCGAAACAATAACAGTTTCTGAAAGCTGACAAGAATTTCCGTCAGTAACTACAACTGTATAAGTTCCTGCTACTAGATTATTTGCAACTGAAGAGTTTAGTAAAGGATCATTATTCCAAAGATAGGACAACCCTCCGGTACCCCCTGAAGTTACTGTAATTGATGCTTGACCATTAGACTGATCACAATACTCTAGATTTGATACAGTAGTATATACAAAGTCTGTTGGCTCAGCAAGTGAAACAATTTCAGAAGACGTACATCCATTATCATCTATTGCATCTAAAGTGTAAGAACCATTAGTAATATCACCACAAATCCCAGAAAAATAAGGGGTCGTTTGTTGTGAACCATTATCCAAGGTGTATATTACTTGGGCAACACCATTGGAAGGGTTAATAGAAATTGCACCATTACAATTACCAGGACAATCTATAGCATTACTAACTACATATGGCACACTAAATATTCCAGGGGCATCTAAAGTATCAGTACTCGAAACAATACAACCGCTAGCATCCTTAACTTCAATATTATAGGTTCCTGAAGATAAATTGGGATATATAATTGCCGGATCGAATGTTAGGCCACCATCAGTTGAATATTCGTATGGAGCTAAACCTCCAATTGTATTAGTAAATTCAATAGTTCCATCTGAATTTCCAGCACAACTTATCTGATACCCATTATAGTTAGAAACAGTTGTTGCATAAATAATTTGTGCTGGCTCAGCTAAATAAACAGTAGAAATAAATTGACAAGCATTATTATCCATAACCATTATATCATAATTGATATCCCCTAATAAATTAGGGAAAATAGCACTAGACTGGTAACTTGACCCATTATCATCTGAATACTGATAGATAGGAATTCCTGGTTGTGTTGGATCAACTGTAAAAGTAATTTCACCTGTATTTGCACTATAACAATCTACATCTTGCGTAACACTAGCCGTACCAGAAAGCGCAGGAGGTTCAATCAATGTTAGCTGTTCTGTTTCAATACAACCATTTGCATCTTTATAAGTTACAGTATATGTTCCTGCTGCTAAATTACTAAATATAGTTGATGATTGGAAGGTTAGAGCTGAATCAATTGAATATTCGAGAGAACCGGCAGAGCCAGTAGCTGCAGCCGTGATCTCACCATTAGTAAACCCATTACAAGAAACATTAACCCCACTATAGATAGAGGTAACTAAGCCTGCTGGAATAATTGGATCAATAGGTGAGATTATAAAAGTTGTCGTTGATGGTGAAGTAGAGCATGCATTTGCATCAGTTACTATAACATTATAACTATCTTCGCACAAATCAACAAATGAATAAGTTGAAACGCCACTAGCTAAATTTTGAGAAGTACCTCCATTAACCATAAATGAATACGGTCCTGTCCCTCCCTCAATTAATAAATCTTCAGCTGCAATACATTCTCCTGCGCATAAATTACTAGCAATAATTGAAGTAGAAGCTTTTAATTGAGCTGGCTCAGTTAAACTAATTACACTTGGATATTCATGATAAACACCATCTAAACTACTACCACTGCCACCAGGGTTTGCTGCATAATAAAGAACTGGATCAATTAATCTAACAATATAGTCTTCAGCCTCCAAGCTAGGGATTACAATTGTTGGGATTGTAGCTATAGAAGCTGAAGTCTTCTTAAAAAGGAATGTTGAGGAGAAAGGAAGATAATAACCTACGAGTACTTCTAGTGGGGCTGTTGGAGGGGTAGTTTGAATTATTTCTATAGTAATACCTGCTAAACCGTCGTAACAATCAATAGAATCTGAAACAAATACATTAGCGATACTAGGCGTCGTTTGAGCAAATAAACTAGTTGTAATAGTTAAAAACAAAATGCTTGTGAAAAGTAATATCTTCTTCATATTATCTAAAATAATTAATTTATTTATAAGCTCGCAAGATACAAATTTTATGATAACAGATAAGCAAATAATATGTTGAAAAAAACAACACAAAAAAAGGAGGCGAATACCTCCTTAAATTTTAAAAAAAATAATTAATTACTAGTAGTATGGAGACATTAAAATATAAACTAGTACTCCTGTAATAGCGACATACATCCATACCGGAAAAGTATACTTTACTATTGATTTGTGTTTTTCAATCTCCCCTGTCATTCCTCTGTAAATTGAAAAAAGTGCCAATGGCAAAACAAGAACAGACAAAATAATATGGGAAATAAGAATGAAAAAGTAGATATATCTGATCAAACCCTCTCCACCAAAAGGAACTGGTGCATTGGTAAGTTTTGAAGTTACATACGACAACAAAAATACAGATGATAAAACAAAAGCTGAAAGCATTGAAATTTTATGCAAATTGGTCTTTTTGTTTTTTATTAGAATAAATCCTGTAAAAAGAAGTACTGATGTTGAACCATTCAAAATAGCATGAAAGAAAGGTAAAGAACTAAAATCAATACTTTCAGATTCAATGTGAAATACATCAGGAAATAACATTAATAAAGCAACTACAATAGGTACAATTATTGATAGTGAAATAATTAAAGGAACAAAAAAGGAATCTTGTTTTTTCATATTTTTTTATTGAATTAAAAATTTATCTAACACATAAACGATTTGCATTAAAGGCAAATAAGCAAAAGAACTTAGCATTAGAGTTCGAGCTGTTTCATCATCACAATTTTGGTAAAGTTTTACTGCTTTAAAGGAGAACCATGAGCCTAACAAAAACACAGTAACTGCCCCATAAACCGAAAGGGATAATAAAGGGATTTCGCATAGGAATGGGACAACCGAAATAATGGTCATAAGCATAGCAGTAATTACACCAATAAAAGCTGGATACTTTCCTTTTTCACCACCTAACATCATTTTAAAACCGGCCTTTTTATACTCGGCATCTTGTACCCAAGCAATAGCAATAAAGTGTGGATATTGCCAAAAAAACTGAATGGCAAAAAGTGTACCTGCAGCAACACCAAAATCATCAGTTGCTGCAACAAAACCTAACAAAAACGGAATAGCACCAGGGACAGCACCCACAGTAATTGCTAAAGGTGAAATTCGTTTAAGTGGTGTGTACGCCAAGACATACAAGGCAATGGAAAGCAAACCAAAAGCTCCTGATTTTGACATCAAACCAAAGAAACTCCCTTGAGGATTGATATGATTTAATGCAAAAATACCTAAAGCACCAATTAGTATTGAGAAAATAAATGCTTGAGTAACTGATAAATTCCCTAACGGAAGAGGACGAACAGCAGTCCGTTCCATAAATTTATCATGCTCACGCTCTATTACCTGATTAAAACCATTGGCAGCACCCGTAACAAAGAAACCACCAACAACTAATAAGCTAAAAGTGGTAATTTCAAAAGTATCAACTCCTAATAAATAGCCTATTGTAGCCGAAAATACAACAGTAATTGACAACTTAAATTTTAAAAGTTGTCCGTAATATTTTAAATTTGAAATCAGAATTTTGCTACTTAGCAGACGTTATCAAAGCAATCTTTTAAATTATCAGCAATCATTTCAGCTGACCTTCCTTCAATATGATGACGCTCAATACAGTGTACTAATTTCCCATCCTTAAAAACAGCAATAGCTGGTGATGAAGGAGGAAATGGTGCCATATATTCTCTTGCTTTAGCAACAGCACCAATGTCTTGGCCTGCAAAAACAGTTGCAAAAGTATCTACTTTTTTATCGAATTGTGTTGTCATTTTAACAGCAGGTCGTGCATTACCTGCTGCACAACCGCACACTGAATTCACCATTACTAAAACAGTTCCTTCTTTTTTATCTAATAAATCCGATACAGCTTCAGCAGTTCTTAATTCAACAAAACCTACTGAGGTTAAATCTTCACGCATTGGAGCGCACATTTCTTCTGGATAATTCATAACAATTAATTTTTGGTAAAACTACGCTTATTTACCTTTTGTTTTTAAAAAAATTGGACAATAATTTTGAGCATTCTTCTTGTAGTAAACCACTCTCAATTTCGGTTTTTGGGTGTAGTATATTTTCTGTTAAAGAGGAAAAACCTCTTTTTTCATCCTTTGCCCCATAAACTACCTTTTTTAGCTGTGTCCAATAAGCAGCTCCCCCACACATTACACAAGGTTCAAGCGTAACATAAAGGGTGCATTCGTTTA
>JACKQG010002929.1_pt1 | contig 21587 bp, 13 predicted proteins | sample 8237621 | NCBI WGS metagenome assembly JACKQG01 (sample SAMN15677084, study PRJNA649215) | marine metagenome | biome: marine; feature: Black Sea; material: saline water; isolation source: suspended particulate matter (SPM) from the Black Sea western gyre | collected 2013-06-09/2013-06-10 | depth... | reverse complement strand
GGTGGCTACTTCCATCGCGACAGCGCCTTCATCGACCTGCTCTGGATCCCCGTGAATCCCAAGCAAGGCGGCCAAAGGGACAACGAGCGCGGTAACCCCTACGTCAACGTGAAAGAGGTACTGGCAATTTGGCGCGCGTCGGTCGACGAGGAAGTGCGTAAGACGTGGCCCGTCATTGACCTGGCACCGGAAGACCAGATCTTGGATGTCGCCGCCATCGAGACCTTGGTTCCCGTCCAGAGTCTAGTGAAGGCTCAGAAGCCGCAGCCTGCCGTCGCCGCCAAAGAGGGCGAATCCGAGGAAGCTCCTGCCACGGAGCCGGTTGCCGCCGAGAGCACCAGCGAGCCCGTTGCCACGGAGGACGCTGGCGAGCCCGCTTCTGCCGAGACTGCCAGTGAATCCCCCGCCGAAGAAGAGACGACCAGCGAACGGGTCGCCGCAAAACCCGACGCCATCGAACTGGTTGCCCCCAACGCCGACGATGAATAGAGAGGAACACGCGGCGCACTCTTCCTTCGCCCTCGCATGATCTTCAAGGGCGGTTTTCCATAGCATACAATGCAAGCTGGGAAACCGCTCGGTGATTGTTAGATCTGCAAAGCGGGGGCGACCATGGATATCAGACAAGCAGCCCGTGGGATGCTGCAAGGTTGGGGCGTGGTCTTGCTTATTGGGCTGTTTTGTGCCGGCCCGTGGGGCTTGTCCTTCTCGATCAAGCCCGCGCGGGGCCAGTCGCCCGAGAAGGCGGCCGGTTCGTTTCTGATTCCGGCCTACGCCTACGATCGCGGCGTTAACATCGTGGCCTGCACGTCGACCACGTCTCGGTACGTCGACGCAGAACCGATGGTGGGCAATCGACGGTTCCCGACCCACGTCGAGTACGACATCGACTTTCCCGTCTCCGCCAAATACATCGTACATATCCGCTACGCAGCCCACACGGCTCGCCCGGTTCAGTTCTCTCTCGATGGCGAGGATCTCGGCCTTGCCTGCCGCACGCCAACCGGCGGCTGGAACACCAGCAAGGCGGCCTGGGAAGAAACGTGCGACGTGAGCGTCACGCGGGGCAAGCACACGGTGAAGCTATCCAGCGACGGGTATTTCCCGCATGTGGTCGCCCTGCGTTTCGACTCTATCGAGCCGTTCCCCAAGGACTGGAAGCTCCATCGGCCGGGTGCGAAGAGTCTGCCGCCGCCCCCACCCGTACCAACCGATGTGAAGATCAAGTCGCTACGCCTGGCGATCTGTGACCTCATGGAAACCTACGGGGCGGAATACCCTAACGGACCGCAGTACCTCGGACGAACGGACGAGTTGGCGGCCAAGATGAAGGACCTTCCCGCCGACGCAACTGAGGATATCGAGACGCTGAAAGAGGCGTTGGTTGCCTTGCGGCGCGAGGCATTGTTGGCTAATCCGCTATTGGCCTTCGACCGGTTGTTGCTGGTAAAGCGCGGTGCCAACTCGCCGCGTCTGGGGTTGCCGCAAAACTGGGAAAGCAATTCCAGCTTGGCCAAGACGGGTTACGACGACCAGATCGCGGTACTCTCACCGGTCGGTCCTGATGGTCAAATCAGCACGCTGTTCCAGCCCGCGAACGGCGAGTTTGTCGGCGACGTGGATCTGCATTTCGACGCCGAACGTATGTTGTTCTCCATGCCGGGGACCAACGGCCGTTGGCAAGTGTTTGAGATTCAGGCCGATGGGTCCGGCCTGCGACAATTGACCGGCGAACAGCCAGATGTGGATAGCTACGACGCCTGCTATCTGCCCGACGGCCGGATCATCTTCACCTCGACCGCCTGCTACATCGGCGTTCCTTGTGTCACGGGTGCATCGCACGTGGCGACGTTGTATGTGATGGATGCCGACGGCGGCAACATTCGCCAACTCTGCTTCGACCAAGAACATAACTGGTGTCCAACCATGCTGAACAACGGCCGTGTGCTGTACAGCCGCTGGGAATACACGGACACGCCCCACAGCAACTCGCGATTGCTGTTCCACATGAACCCGGACGGCACACAGCAGATGGAGTACTACGGCAGCAATTCCTATTGGCCCAACTCGATCTTCTACGCTCGGCCGATTCCCGATCACTCGACCCAAGTAGTCGGGATCGTCGGCGGGCACCACGACTACCCTCGGATGGGCGAGTTGGTCATTTTCGACCCGGCACTCGGCCGCTTCGAAGCCGACGGCGTCGTGCAACGCATTCCCGGCCATGGAAAGAAGGTCGAGCCGATCATTGCGGACGGGCTGACGCGGGACAGTTGGCCGAAGTTTCTGCATCCGCACCCGCTGAGTGAGAAGTACTTCCTCGTCTCGTCCAAGCCCACGCCGACATCGCTCTGGGGGATCTACCTGGTCGATGTGTTCGACAACATGGTGTTGATCGCCGAATCGCCAGGGTACGCGTTACTAGAGCCAGTCCCGTTTCGCGAGGCCCCCCGTCCACCGGCGATCCCCGACAACGTAGACCTCACGCGTCAGGACGCCGAGGTCTACATTCCTGATATCTACATCGGCGACGGCCTGAAGGGGATACCGCGAGGCACGGTCAAAGCGTTACGACTGTTCACCTATCACTTCGCCTATCACAACTTGAGCGGTTCGATGGGTGTGGTGGGCATGGACGGCCCCTGGGACATCAAACGGGTAATTGGCACGGTGCCGGTCTTCGAGGACGGTTCGGCTAGGTTCCGCGTCCCTGCGAACACGCCGATCTCGCTCCAACCGCTGGACGACCAAGGAAAAGCCCTGCAGCTTATGCGCAGTTGGATGACGGCCATGCCCGGCGAATTCGTGACGTGCGCCGGCTGCCACGAACCCCAAAACACCGCCCCGCCAACCAAACAGACATTGGCCTTGGCCGAACCGCCCGCGAAGATCAAGTCTTGGTACGGGCCAATGCGAGGTTTCGCTTACGCCCGCGAGGTTCAGCCGGTGATCGACAGACACTGCGTCGGCTGCCACGATGGCACGAAAAAGGTGCCAGCCACCTTTTCTGCAGCGGACCTGCGAGGCACGGAGAAGATCTCCGACTATCGTATCCACGGCATGGCCGCCATGGGCGGCCGTTTCTCGGTAGGCTACGCCGAATTGCATCGTTTTGTCCGGCGACCGGGACTGGAGAGCGATTACCACCTGCTTACGCCCATGGAATTCCATGCCGATACCACGCAACTCGTGCAGATGCTCACCAAAGGCCATCACGGCGTTAAGCTGGACGCCGAGGCGTGGGACCGGCTAATCACCTGGATCGACCTGAATTGTCCCTACCACGGTACCTGGGGCGAGGATGTTGGCGATCCCGGCCGACAGCGACAACGTCGCCGCGAACTGCTGAAACTGTACGGCAACGTCGACGATGATCCGGAGGCCATACCGCCACCTGATCCCGAGACCATCTACTCAGGACACCCTGAACCGATTGTGTCCGATCCCAGTAGGTCCCGCTTGCCGAGCGGGACCTCGACAGATCGGAATGCCGACACCAAGAGGTCCCGCTCGGCAAGCGGGACCTACCAACCGATCCTGCCCGATCCGCCAGCGGACCTAACGCCATCACCTGTCATCTGTGACAAACGGTCAGTCGAATTGGACGACGGACTGACCATGCAATTGGCCCTTATCCCGGCCGGCGAGTTCATCATGGGCAGTGCCCTTGGTGCCGATGATGAACCCCCGCCAACAAAGGTACGGATCGAGAGACCTTTCTGGATGGGCGCGCACGAAATCACCAATCAGCAGTACGCGCAGTTCGACCCCACTCACGACAGCCACTTCGAGACGATGCTCAGCGCCTGCCACGGTGTTCACGGGCATCCGGTGAATCGACCGGAACAGCCCGTGGTCCGAGTATCGTGGGTCCAGGCGATGGCCTTCTGCCGTTGGCTTTCCGAGAAAACAGGCTACCGATTCTCGCTGCCCACCGAAGCCCAGTGGGAATACGCCTGCCGCGCCGGTACGGCAACGCCGATGCACTACGGCGACTTGAACACCGATTTCTCGCAGTTTGCCAACATGGCCGACGCCAAGCTCAGCCACCTGGCCCGCGACTGGTACATCCTGGACAAACCGATCGAAAACCCAACCAAGTACGACGACTGGATCCCCAAGGACGCCCGCTTTGACGACGGGGCCGTGCTGTCGATCGCTCCGGGCAAGTACCGGCCGAACGCGTGGGGATTGTACGACATGCACGGCAACGTGGCCGAGTGGACCGCAACAGACTACCGACCGCATCGCTCCGGCGTTGTCGATGGTCGAGACGCCACCATAACCGATGGTCGCAAAGCCGTGCGCGGCGGCTCGTGGCGAGACCGGCCCAAGCGGTGTACATCCAACTTCCGCCTAGGCTATCCGCCGTACCAGTGCGTCTACAACGTCGGCTTTCGCGTGGTGTGCGAATAACGCCAGGATCGACAACTGCAACCGACAGCGGCTTCGCCGAGAGCCGTGACCTAACGATCCACGGCAGGTTCTTGGAAGATCGTTTGTTTGGGGCTGTCCGCATCCACGATCAATAGCGTGGTCGCATCGTACTGTTTGCCGGCCATTTGGAACGGTCTGACTCGTGCGCGCACAAGGAGGTCGCGACTGCCGGCGTGGTTGATCTCGTAGGCGACCGCCTCGTTGGGAGCTAGGATACGGCCGTTGGAGGTGACTTCAATCGAAGAGATCCGGATGTCGGGGGCTCTTGGGCCGGGGTACGGGAAGATCAAGAAAGGCATCGTCGTTGGACCATTGGACTCGTACCGGGAGGTGATGATCACGGGAGGTTTGCGAGTTTCCAACGCCAGTTTCCCGGTCAAGGTCTGGTCCAGACTGGTCGCCAATTCGGCCGATTTGGGAAGCAGAACCAGCAGGTTGGCATCCGAACGCGTGGTCCAGAAGCGTTTGCCGTCGTCGGATGTCGCGGCGGGTACGTCGTAATGAAGGTGGAACATCTGATCGTAGCGATGCCCTTTTCCTGCCGGCGTCTCGAACTCGTCGAAGACGATCCAATAGCGTCCGCGCACGTACAACACTTCACGTCGGCACGTCACCGAGTGGACGCCCGGTGGTGGTTGTTTGACGGCCGGGTCCAACGCCGTGCCGTCCTTGGCGATGCGGAAACCCTGATGAGAAGCGCGGAAGAAATCGAAATGCTGGTCGCTGCGCCATCGTTCAATCGTGGCGGTCACGCGTGGCGATGGCTCCTTGCCGTCCATCATCACCACGTTGTGGTAGCGGTACCTCTTCGTGTCGTTGCCACGGTGATATAGGTCGACGCGCGGGTCGCCCAGTAAGAGCCGGCCATGGGCAAAGACCTGGATGGTCAGAAAGTCCTGGTGATCGTGATAGGTGACGGGACAGGTGTCGACCGAAAGGGCCAGGTACTGGCAATCGGGCGACCAACGATCGCGGAAGAACGCGAAACCGCCTTCGGGATACAGGGCCGATGTGTGGTCAACCGGCTGTTCTGGAGTTTCGTCGAATACCGCTTGCCAAGCAGGATACATCGGCGGGACTGCGATGCCTTGCTGCCGCATGCCTCGCTTAATCTGGCCATCGTGCAAAGCGACCACGGCCGTGATAAGGAAGTTGTCGATTGGCAACGAGTAATGGTCGCCGATCTCGATGTGACGACCGGCCGGAGTGGTTACGTCCAAGTAGAATTGGCCCAAACGGCGCAGACGTTTCGTCAAGTGCGGCGTGGCGAAGGTTTCGCCATTCCGATCTGCCAGAATCATTGCCTCCAGCATCAATCGCGAGGCGGCGAACGTGTACGAGACCGAGTGCTCCTGATAGCTGCCGTCGTCGAAGTAGCTCTGCTCCAAGTGGTGCATCAGCGTCTGGTGACTCCGCTCTTTCATGCCGGCCACTTCTGTGAACTCAGGTAAGAGCAGGGCAAAGACGTAAGGACAATGGCCGCGCTCGAATGCATGGTGGTTGCCCACGCCTTTGCCGCCGGCAATGCGCTGGTAATGTGCAGTGTGGTACCAGATCGCCTTGATCCACCGGTACAGCAGTTCGTCGCTGATTGCTGGCGAATCGAGGATGCCGGCGTAAATGGCGTTGAACCAGTTCAGCAGCCGATAGCCGCCGTTCATGTACTCGTCAGCCATCTTCACGCCTGCGGCCGGGCCGACGCCCTGCAGGACTTGGAACGATGGCCCATGGATGGGAAACGTGTCCAGCCAACTCGACAGCACCTCGGCGAACTTGGCCGCATAACGCTCGTCGTCGGTGCCGGCGTAGTTGAAAGCCAGGTGACGCAGAAACACATTCCGGCTGAGCGACGTGGGGCGGGGGGCTTCCGCCCGCACGGCACGCACCCAGTCGATCCCGTCGCCAAGGCCGGTGAAACTGCCGGGGTACCAATCGTCGTGCAAACGGTTTTCGAGCAACGCATCGCCGCGTTGGCGTACCGACGGGCCGACGCGATCCCAGCCACTTTGCAGATAGGCGAAGCCTGCGGGCTTGCCCCGATGATCAAACAACCAGGTTGGCCGTGAGCGTCGACGGAAATGATTGCACAAGGCTCGCTTGGCCTCTGCTAGCTTGCCGGCTGCGTGCAGTTGACGGATCGGTTGGACCGGCTCGTACTCGGGATTCAACCCACCGAACAAATCCGCGTCGGTCACTGCCGTCGCAACCGGTATTTCAAGGGCCTTACGTGGCTTCGCGGGCGATGGTGCCTCGGAGTCGGCTACTGCCGGCACAGCCGACAGCGCCAAGATCGAGAACAACGTGAGAAAAGAATGCCGGACCGTCATTGAGGCTCACCTTCTCCTTTTCTTCCCCTCTCGAGGATCGCCAATCATCTCCTTCAGCTTGTCGGCCTGCTCGGACGTGAGCACGTCAAAGACCTTGTCCAGCGTTTCATTCTCGAGTTCCCTCAGTCGCTGCTGCATTTCTTCGCGGACTTGGCGGAGCTTTTTCTTCTGTTGCTCGGATATCCCCAACTGCGCAAGGACCTGAGGATTCTTCAAGACGGCTTCCCGTCGCGCGCGGCGGTTGAAGTTTTCCAGGATCTCCATTTGTTCCGGCACGAGGATCTTCTCCACCTCCCGGCGTACGTCCTCCGCGCGCTTCTTCATTTTCTGCTGCATTTCGGCCATTCGTTCTCGTCGTTCGTCCATCGGCAACTGCTGGATCTCGGCCATGGCCTGCTGCATTTGCTGGACGAAAGCATGTGCGACCTGTCGAAGCTGGTGCTTCTGCTCGTCGACCAATTCGAGTTCTCTCTGGACGTGCGGAGACGCCAACGCCTCCAAACCTGGAATCGCCGGAAGCCCCCCGCCGCCCATCTGAGGGCGGTCTGGCCCCGGTCGGTCGGGCTGCTGTGGAACCTGTGCCAATCGCGTCAGCGCGACGAGAGGACACCGCGTGCAAGTTCCGGCAGTGGTCATTGCAGCCGCCGGCCCCGGTAGCAACACGATCACACTGGCAGACAATACGACTGCAGCAAGAGGACATCGAAGCATGTTACGCTCCTTTCATCACAGGAAGGCTCCAATCTCACATTCCACAGTCTAGTATTCCGTCCGCAGTCTGACATCCCTCGCACCGGCCGAATCTCATCAAGACGAGTTTGAGCCACATCGATGGGCCAGCTACTTGTACCGGGCTGTTCGACAGGCGACATTGTTGTGTTGTTCGGCATATTTCCACAGTCAAATCCGGAGGGTATTCGGTATGTGTCTTTCCTTTCGATCTGCAGTCACCATCGCAATCGCGAGTCTCGTCCTGACGTTGACCAATGGCACCGATTCGCTGCGGGCCCAGGATTCCGCAGTGCCATTTTCTCGCGTGACAATCGACGATACGCCTCCCGCCAGGCCGTGGTATAAGATGCTGGGTGACATCGACGCGGACGGTTCTCTCGATATTATCATCGCTGGCGCGAAAGGGCCGCTCGTATGGTACCAGTCTCCGCGCTGGAAGAAGACAGAAATCGCTTCGGGCGGCTGGAATGGTGTCAAAAATGCCATTGGCGACATCGACCGCGACGGCGATGCGGATATCGTCATGGGCGGAGTGGTCTGGTTCAGTAATCCTGGGGCTGCCGGTCGCAAGTGGAAGATGACTCGAATCGATACGCGGACGGCGCATGACGTCGAGCTTGCCGACTTGGACCGTGACGGCCGTCTGGATGTGGTCGCTCGCGATCAGTCGGCGTTTGGGAAAAGCGGGAACGTGATCTACGTGTATCGCCAGAACAGCCCGACGTCCTGGGACAAGCACACTATCGACTGCCCTCACGGCGAAGGTCTGAAACTTGCGGATCTCGACGGCGACCAGGATACGGACATTGTCATTGGCGGCCTCTGGTACGAGAACACCGGACGCGCGGACCGATGGCTCCAAAACACCTATACGACCAACTGGACCGAACCGGATGCGAAGGTCGAAGTCGCCGATCTGAACGGCGATGGGCGTCTGGACATCGTGCTGACGCCGGCAGAGCTGAAGGGCCAGCGGTACAAGGTGGCCTGGTACGAGGCGCCGGCTGATGCGAAGGACAGGGAATGGCTGGAGCACATAATCGTTCGCGACATCGAGTGCGTGATCCATTCGCTGGCCGTTGGCGATATCGACCGTGACGGCGACGTGGATGTTGCCATCGCCGAAATGCACCAAGGCGAGAACCCGGACGAGGTGACGGTCCACTTGAATTGCGGCAAGGGGAAAGAGTGGTCCAAGCAACTTCTCTCCAACGACGGCTCCCACGACATCATCCTCGGCGATATCGACGGCGATGGCGATTTGGACATCGTCGGGGCGAATCATGGTGGCGAGTCGCATCCCGTCGAGTTGTGGCGAAACAAACTGGCTGACCCGTCATCTTGAGCGACAATGGTTCCCTTCGTTGCCGCCCTGAATTCGTTGGGAAACAAAGAAGGGAAGGTTCCCAACGAATTCAGGGCGGCAGCGAATTATTCAAAGATCGGCAATGCATTGTCAGTGTCGAGTACCGAAGGACCTCGCAGGCCGACGCTGGTGGCTCTGACCGCACGGGGCAGCACTGCGCCGCCCGGGCAGTGCACGTAAAGACTCCGCTGAAAATCCGGCTATGGCCTTTGCCGCTGGATGTCTGGGAGACGTTTGAAGAACTGGACGGGCAACGGCTGTTCTGCTACTCTGAGGGGTGTGATCGACAAACGCCCATCGTAGAGCGGTGGAAAGATGATCGGGCATCCACGACGATCGTGTGACAATCGGAGCCCTGGTGGTTCGACGAAGTACGACTGCTTTCATCTCGTACTGATGGTCACCCACGACTGCAACTTGCGATGCGATTATTGCTACACCGGTGCCAAGTCTCCACGTTCCATGAGCCTGGAGTTGGGGCAGCGTAGCATCGAGCGAGCCGTAAAGTCGGTCCACCCCGGCGGAACGTTGGAACTGGGGTTCTTTGGCGGTGAACCACTGCTCGAAGCAGGACTCATCGCCGAACTGATCGACTACGCCCAGAGCCAAGCGGACGCCGCCGAGGTTATGCTTCGCCCCGGCCTGACGACAAACGGGACAGTGCGGTCGATGGCGGCTTGGGATGTCATGATGCGGCCCGAACTGGATCTTTGTGTCAGTTGCGATGGGTTGCCCAACGTTCACGACCGTCATCGTCGCGCGGCAGATGGACGCGGTAGTGCCGAGCGCGTGCTCGGCACGATTCGTCGCCTGCTCGAAATTGACCGAGACTTTCTAGGCATGATGGTCATTCGCCCCGACACCGTCCCACACCTTCCGGCTAGTATAGACTGGCTGCGTGGTCAAGGCGTGTTGCGAATCGACTTGACGCTTGACGTTTGGGCCGTCTGGGAATCGGGCGATGTCGAGCATCTGGAGGAAGCGTTGATTGCGGTGGCCGACATCTGGCGTGAAGGACTGCCGGACGGCGCCATCAATTGGTTCGACGAGAAAGCCGCCCACCTGGCCAGGCTGCCAATGAACCGCTCGGCTCGCTGCGGGTTCGGCGACGGCGAAATTGCGGTGGCCCCGTCCGGGAATCTCTATCCATGCGAGCGGCTGATCGGCGAAGATCAGCCCGGTCATCCGATGCGTCTGCCGGGGCATGCGTTGGACGGAAGCGACTTTTGCCGGTCCTCTATGCCAGGTCGTTCGGATCCGGCATGTTCTCCCTGCGCGATCGCGTCCCACTGCAACACGACGTGCCGATGCAATAACTACGTGCGCACGGGCGACATCACACGCCCCGATGCGCTGCTTTGTCTGTTGGAGCGTGTTTGTTGTCGGGAAACGGCTCGCGTACTTGGCGAGTTGTCGCCCACTAACGAGCAAATGGTATCAATGGAGGAGTCTGTGTGATGAACAGCCACAAGACACCGCGCCAGCCTGACGACGAACGGTTAGCTGCGCAGATGCCTGATCCTAAGGGCCCGCCGCGGTCGGTGCCGAAAGGTGATCCGGTATTGAACTTGATCGCGACCGTGGGCGTAGGGCTCGTTGCCGTGGGAGGCGTGATGTTTGCATCGCTCGCCACCACAACGCGCACCTGCGGCGCAACCCGCTCGGCCAAGCTCCAATGGGAGCAGCGTAAGCTTCAGATCGAGCAGGCATATCAGCAAGATCAAGCGTACCGAGAACAGGCCATCGAGGGTTCGGGCGACGAGGCTTCTGCAGATGACGGCGAACGCCAGTAGACGACCGCGACGGCGCGTGTTCCGTTGGATCCTGCGGCAAATCGAGCGTGGCCTCGCCGTCTTTGGCCTGGGCATGTTGATCTACTTCACGTCTTTCCACGTGTCGCGGATCGCGACGGATTCGATGGCGCCAACGCTCGAAGGCGAGAAGTCGGAGACCGCCGATTTGGTGCTGACCGAACGGGTCTCCTACTGGTTCCGCCAACCGCGTCGCTGGGAAATCATCACGTTTCGCAAGGATGATGGGACCCAGGTGATGAAACGCGTCGCCGGCTTGCCGGGCGAGCAGTTTGGGATGCGGCGCGGCGGACGAATCTTCATCGACGGCAAAGAGATCCACCCGCCCGAGCAACTGGCCTTTCTGAAGTATTTTCCTTTTGGGAACCTGTTAGACAACGAAGCCATTCCGTGCGGCGACGGCTACTACGTTCTCGGAGATTTTTCGCGAGACTCCGACGACAGCCGTTTCAACGGTCCCGTACGTCCGGATCAACTGATTGGCCGAGCGTGGGTGATACTTGCTCCGAGTTCGCGGCGTCGTTTCGTCAACGATCTGTAGGACGGGCATTCTTGATATGCCCGACAACAGTCGTGGGATAGGCTTCCAGCCTGTCGGAAGCACAGGAAGAATGACAGGCTGGAAGCCCATCCCACGTCGAATGCGGTGACGGGCGAGAAGGTCATCCTACAAGAGACGGGATTCGTCCAACCAGATGATCAGTCGGAGTCTTTTGGCGAGGAACGGTCGAGACGATGGCGGCCAAACAGAACCAACTTCGGCAGCCGAGTCCCTGGCAGCAATTCAACCTGCGAGACATGTTCTCCTTCGTGCTGGCCTGCGGTGTGTACTTTGCGGTCATTGGTTCGTTATGGCGAGCGTACGAAACCGGATCGTGGTTGTACCGCAAGGAATTGGTGTCAAACCGGATAATCCTTGCAGTGACAGTCGCCATCGCGTGGATCGTGCTCTGGCTGTTGTATCGAAAATGGGGGCTACGTCACGCCTCGATCGTCCACATTGCGGGTCCGGGGCTCTGCTTGGCGTTGCTGCTCTTGTTTTTCATCATCGGCTTCGGGGTGTGGATTGCCTCGGCACAACCAGGCGAACTCTCGCGGATCGACCAGGACGACATCAGAGGACCTCTCGTCTTCGCAACCACGGCGGTCCTGGTCGCGTGCGGGATAAGCACGTTGGTCAGTTTCCCGGCTTCCATCGTGATGCGAGTCTACTTAACCACGCGAGCCGCCGGGGAGCATCCTCCGCCGGGTCCGGGCGATCGCGTTTGACAGCGGTCTCGTCAGTCGGCTTGCTTCAGAGGGTCTCCTGCGCGAACGGTTCGCCCGTCCGCCGTGTATTGCCAATCGAGTATCTGGTACTTGCCGATGCGGACAAGTTCGCCTTGGCGAAACTCGGGGATCAATTGTGAATCGGTCGCGGCGGCGGCAACGAAGGTGTTGCTTCCGTTCGCGCTGGTTTCGATGCGCAAGACGCGCAGCCAATGCCTCTCGAACAGGTGGCCCACATTCAGTGCGATCTGAATCAGAAACTCGTCTTCCGCTTTTCGCTTGCCGAACGCCGTGCGGAAGTCGCGCAGTCCCCGGCGTATGGCTCGCAATGCCCGCTCCGCGTCCGGGTCGTGCGTCTCGTCGTGGTACAACCACGCGTACTCGCCCGATTCCGCCGTTTCGCTGGCCAACGGGTCATTCAACATGAGTTGACGAAACTCAGGTGTGTTCTTTACCAGTTGTTCGGGAGTGTCCAGGTAGAACGCCAAGCAGTCTTCGTCCGCCAAGGCAGTCGCAAGCCGTCGCGCGAGCGACCGGGCAGCTTTCTCGTCACTCGATCGGAACCAGTCCACGGCCAGCCACGCGTTGTGATCCGCTAATGCGGCTCTCAACAGAGGATCGCTCACTTCCTGCTCGCGATCGTAGGCACCGCCTGCCATCGTGACGGACAGCGCGTGTTCGTCGATACGGACCAGGAACGAATGCTTCGAATTCTCGGCTTCCGGTGCTATTGCGGTCACTTCTGACGCTGTGGCCGGTTCCGTCAGGTGTTTGATGGCTTCGCGCAACCGATCGGCATTCCACGAGATCGGCTCGCGAAGCAACAGCACGGCCTCTTTGTTTGCGGTATCAAAGTGTGTGGGCAGCGGGGGATGTTCGAGGCGCAGCGCCCGAAATACGGGATCGCCAAGTACGAGCGGCCCAACGTCTTCGTCGGCGTAGAGCGAGAAGCTGCTCTGGGCCAGCTCGTCCAACAAACCGGCCAGCGCGTCCGCGTCCTTGCGGAGAGCGTGGACCACGGCCAGTTGCGATGGATCATCGTCGTCTTCATAGTACTCTCGCGCGGCGGCCATCGCGTCAGACTGTCGATCCAGACGCAGAAGGCTACGAAAACGCCAATCACGGAGACTCGACAACTGCCACGTTTCGAGATCCGCCAGTTTGTCCGCGGGCCACGATTTCAGAAGGCTGCACACCGTCTTATAGTCCTCAGTCAACCACGCCAAACGCACCTCTTGAAAAACCAGTTGGGGATCGGCCGGGCGGACGGCTCGGTGCGCGTCGATCAACCGTCTTAGCGCGGGCCAGCGTTCACGCACCGCCAGCCGATTTGCCATCAAGTTGAAGTCATCAGCGGCATCCGGGATGTCCCGGTATGCGCTTTCAGGACTGGCCGATTCGAGTCGCACCGTCAACCACAGGCTTCGATACGTCGCCTTGGTGTCTTCGTCGGAAGCGGCCGCATAACCACGCTTCAGCAGGCGCTCGGCCTCCGCGAGATCCCCTTCCTGTTTGCGAAAGAGGGCTTCGTAATGGTCCAGCAATTCGTCGTTCGGCTCCGCGGCACGATGCAACTCGACGAGGCTGAGCAGTTTCTCGTAGCGATCCGTGTTGTGACAATGCTCTGCCAGGCATCGAAACGCTGCGGAAGGTGATTCGAGCGTCTGATAAGCCTGCTGCAGATGCCCTGCGTCGAACAAAGCTCGCGCCAGCTCGTCGCGCCACCAACTCTGCAAGTACTCCTCGTCGGCGTTTTTCAAGGCCGTCCGGAATTGCTCGGCCGCGTTGTCGAACCGACCGTCCTCCCGCCATAATACGCCTTGGTAGTAATGGGCCCACGGATCGTCGGGCGTTCGCCGCAAATGAGCGGCAACCAATGGCACCAATTGGTCGCGCGATATCAACGACTCCTGCTCCTCGTACCCTTCCGCCAGATAGAGAAACGCGTGCGATGGGTCGGGAGCGTTTTCATAACCAACGATCGGTTTCCCGCCGTCTGACATCGCATCCAGGTAGTTCTCGACGTAGTGGTTTTGACGTTCTTCGTCCGGCTCGGCTTCCCAGGCGATCCGGTAATGGGTGGCCGCCGCTTCGTATTGTTCGTCGATCTCGTCGATCAGCCCCAGCAGGTATTCCGTATGTGGTGAATCCGGCAGATGTTCCTTTTCGTAGCGAACGAGCGTCTCCAATAGCGCCGTGTCGTCGCGCCAATAGCACGGCAAGGCCAGTTCGTCGATGGCGTCCATCGGGTCAGCTAACTCTCCCAGGTATTCAACGATCACATCCTTTTCGTCATCGGCCAGCAGCGGGGCAAGGGATGCCAGCGCATCGACGTCCTCCGGGTCGAATTTCAGCAGCCGTTGCCATCGTTCGGCGGCCTCGTCCGTTCGCCCCATCTCGGCGAGCAATTCGGCCCGCAGCATGGTGACCTTGGGATTGAAGCCGAGCATGTCCTCGTACTTTGCGGCCGTCTCGAGTGCTTCTTCGTACTTGCCCAAGCCTTGGAGCGCGATCGCTTGTCCGTAGAACGTGACCGGCGCGGCCTCGGGCGGCTTGATCTTGCGGAACGTCTCAACGGCATCCCGGTCGCGGTTCGCGAGCGACCAGGCAAAGCCGATGCGTATTAGGACAGCGTTGCGGAACAGGGGCAGGACATCTCGGGACTGTGCCCGCAGTAGATGGTCGGCCGCCTCGTCGAATTCGTAGTCGTCGATGGCGTTTCCGGCTTGTTCGATGTCTTCAAACGCCAGATCGGTGATGGCCAACCGTAGGTCGTCCGCATTGGCGATCGTACCGGCGTAGATTCTCGACTTGCGGTAGCCGTACTCCAGAAGCTCCCAATCGTACAGCTTCCACTCGTCGCCGTCGCGCGTGATCCAGAAGCAACTGCTGATCGAATCCTCGTCGTTCCACAAGTAGGCATAGACCAGCGCATCATTCCCGTTGTCGGCTAGATCGATGCGAGCGATGTCGTACCGCTGCCAGTTGCCGGGCGGATCCACGTCGCCCCGCAACTCCATCTTCATCCTTTCCGCCTCGAAGCGGTTCAACCTGGCCAAACCCACTCGGTGGATTTGCTCGAACAGCCGATCCACGTCGGTCAGGCGACGAAATGCCGTCTGGTCGTCCTCCCGGACCGCTTTGGCAAGCGCATCAAGCAGGACGGTGATACGACGAAAATCCCGTTTGCCCACACCGACATCATCGCCGTTGAATGCCGCAGCCGCATGGGCATGAAAGGCTTCCAGCGGCAAATCGACGGCCACCTGATCTTCGCCGCCATCGCCCGAGTAACTGCTGAAAAGCCAGAATAGAGCACCTGCACAACTGAAAATGCAGATACCGGCAATCGCCGCCAGAATCCAGAGCAGCACGCGAATCCCGTGCGATTGGCGGCGCTGGTGCTGATAGAAATCGTCACGAAATGGACTCTGCGGGTCGCCAAATGCCATCGTCGGTGCTCCGAAGTCAAGATTCCCGCCAACACTTTGGTACAGAGCGAAGGAGGCGTCAAGAGCCGTGAACGCGGCATCTCGAAAAACGCGCACGCCTCCGGCTTGCGGTTAAACGGGGCAGCCGAGTGGCAGCCGGACGTGGGGCACGATTCTATCGTGCCGAGGCACGTTGGAAACGTGCCCCACACAACGCTCACACTGCATCCTTACTGAGCAACAGGTTCGACGGCGTGAAACTGCTCCACCTCGTCCAAGACATCTCGCACGGTGCGTAGCAACATCTTGGTGTCGAAGGGCTTTGGGATCAGATGCAAGTTGTTTTCCAGAATCGAACGGGAGTCGGCGGTTTCGGGATCGTGAGCGGTGCAGAAGACAACTTTGGCATCCGGATCTGCCGCTTTGATCTGCGCATATACTTCGTGTCCGTTGAGTTTGGGCATCATCACGTCCAGCACCACTAAGGAAATGTCGCCGCGGTTCTCCTGGAACATACGCAGCGCCTCCTCGCCATCGGATGCGGCCAGCACCCGGTAGCCCGCACTTTCGAAGATTCGCTTCGCCATGTCGCGGACCATCGGTTCATCCTCGGCCAGAAGGATCGTTTCCGTTCCACCCGATGCGGTTTCGCCTCGCGAACCACTGTCGGTCTCCTCCGCGGCATCCACGGTAGGCAAGTAGATCGTGACACAGGTGCCCTTGCCCGGTTCGCTGTCAACGTGGATGGCTCCGCCGTGCTGCTGTACGATGCCGTAAACGGTGGCCAACCCGAGGCCCGCGCCTTCTTCGACTCCTTTGGTCGTAAAGAATGGCTCGAAGATGTGTTCCATCGCCTCGGGTGGAATGCCGCAGCCTGTGTCCGTGACACTCAGCGCCACGTGGCGTCCCTGACGCGATTCGGGATGGCGGTCGCAGAAGGCTTTATCCAAAATGGCACTGCCGGTCCCCAGCACGAGCTTTCCGCCCGAGGGCATGGCCTCGCGAGCGTTCAGACACAAGTTCAGAAGAACCTGCTGGATTTCTTCCACATCGGCGTACGCAACGCCCACATTTTCAACTGCCTGCAGCTCTACATGGATGTCTTCACCGACAATGGATCCCAACGTGTCGAGCAGACTGGCCATCACTTCGTTGGGATCGACGTTCTTCCGTTGGAGCACCTTCCGACGACTGAAACTGGCCAACTGTCCGGTCAGCGCGGCGGCTCGATCGGCCGCCTCGAGCACCCGCTTCAAGTCCTGGTGATGCCGCGACTCGGGCGCGAAATCGTCCATGACGAATTCGGTGTAGCCCTTGATCACCTGCAATAGGTTATTGAACGCGTGGGCAGTACCGCCAGCCAGTACGCCCACCGCTTCCATTTTTTGCGAGTGGCGAAGCTGCTCGTCCTTTCTGCGAAGGGCTTCCTCAGCCGCCTTGCGCTCGGTGATGTCCCTGATAATCCCGATCGCATGCCACTCTCCTTCGAGTTCTAGTGCCGACAAAGAGAGTTCGACGGGAAAGACTTCACCGTTCTTCCTGATGGCCTCGATTTCAATGGTCTGCCCTACGGCCGCTCCCTGCCCGGTTTGCTGGAATTTAGCGAACGCACGGTGGACCTGTGGCAGGTAGCCAGCGGGGACGATCAACTGACGGACGTTTTTGCCCAGCGCTTCTTCGCGTGCGTACCCGAAAATCCTTTCGGCGGCGTCGTTCCAGAAGGAGATGTTGCCGGCCGGGGCCATCATGATGATCGCGTCTTGAGCCGTAGCGGTCATCTTGCGGAAGCGTTCCTCGCTTTTCCGCAATTCGTCCTCAAGCCGCTTTCGCGCGAACAGCTCGGGAATACTGTTCAGTGCCCTTTTTGACGCATACTCGACATGGCCCTGGACGTTCCGTTCCACGTGTTCGGCAATGGTTTCCGGCGGGGCCATGATGAACCGACAACTCGGGTCTCCTTTGGCGCGGCAAGACGTCTCCACGGCGACCAACGGAATGCCGAAACTGGCTTCGCACCACCCTGACGAATAACCAGCGTTCATGATGCACACGGGCGCAACGGATGTCTGACCGCTGCGCAGCCACGCGTCGGCCTCGAACGAGTGTGGATGATCGTAAGTCAGGAAGTAGTCGTTGTCGGGCGAAGGGCGCGACTCGGGCAAAATCTTCACGGACGCCCAACCGCTGTGGGCGAAATGGATGGGACCGGCCGAGAGCCGGGCAACCGGGTCTTTCAGGTCCATCTTGGCATGGAAACTCTCGGCGTCCGACTTGCCGATGGCATGGGCCAGATCGAAAAGTATATTCCGCGCAAATTCGTCGGCGTCATCTTCCCGTCCAGTCCCGAAAAGCCGCCTTACCAAGGCAAAGAATTCGATCGAGAGAGAAGCCGCTCGCACCAAAATGTATCGCTCGCCACCGATCTCGATTGAAGCCTGCGATGGATCGCGCGAAAGACCGGCGAAGTAGCTTGAAACAACCTCTTCCGCTTGGGCGAAGACACCCTCGAAGCCCTTCGGAACGTCCACTGTCTTCAACGCCATCTCGGAATCCCCTTGTCCGCGGCACCAGGGACACCAGGATAACTAGCCGGTGCGCGCCCACTCTCGATGTCCCAAATGCGTTGCTAAAGCATAGGTTACGTCGACGGACGGTGGGCCAGATTACATAAGGACCTGCTGATGAGACGCAACGAATGTAGGGTTCAGAACGGCTGGTGCCAAAAGATACCACTCGGCAGGAAAGGCTCGTCGGGGCTCTCCCGTGGTGGAAGCTGCTCATCAAATGCGGCTTGCCGATCCTTGTCGGCATCTATCGCCACGATTTGCAGCGATTCGAAAAACCCGTTGATCGAGTCTACGGCCCCATTTGACGGTCATTTCAGAGGGCAAGCTCACGCGGCCCGGTGGCCACTTTCTTGCGGCTTGTGGTAAAGCGATATTCGCCCGGACGAAACTCGTCGACGTGTTCGTAGATCCCTTCCTTGCCCAAGGGACTGTAGGTGTAAAAAGTCACCTTGATCTTGCCGTCGGAAACCGACAGCCGAGGCCGCCAGTCCGTCGGTCGTTTGCCCTCCCATCGCCACGCGGCCTCCGGTCTCGATGGAATGTGGGGCTCGTCTGCTTCGTCATACGGCGTGGTCCACGGATCGGCTCCGAGGACCGTGTGCAGGGACCAGTCGCAGCCGTGCCAGAGCGCACCGAATTCCTGAAGCTCACGGCTCAGAATGGATGCAGAAATATACGAGACTGCAGATTCGTCGCCGTCGATGGCTTCCATGTAGTTGTCCAGGGCACGGTTTGGCTTCGGGGGCCGCGGGAAGCCGAATCTCTCCTTCAATGCTTCATTTGGGTCTGGCAAGTCCGCGTCTTGCGGCAGCGCCCAGACAATCCCGTTGCCGTTCCCGCCATCCGCGAATTGGTACGCTCGCAAGACAAAACCACGTTTCAGTTTGAGCGTCTTGAAAAATGACACAAGGCGTGCAGGGTCAACCTTGCTGATCGACCATCCCTCGGCAACGTCTTCGGGCAATTGCGCCGCCTCCATGATTTTCTGGCGAATCTCGTTGAATTGCTTTGCGGAGAAAGTCGTTGCAGGCGGAATTGCCGCATTGGCGCTATTAGTGGTCGGCGCGGGCACGGAAGGTATCGGCGGGTCGCCGGCCTTTGAAAGATGCCCTTGAGCGACCCACCCGCGTAGACGATTGCCCTCGTGGACAATTTCGATCAACACGTACTTGCCGTGCAGCCTGATTGCCTGTGACCGTGTTCCGGCAGCCACCGTCATTAGTGTTTCGCTTCCGGACATCATGGGGGCGGCCTCGTCGACGACGACTGCATCACCAGCCGCGATTTCCTCGGCGCAGATGCGATGATCGAACGCGACACCAAGTATGCACAGCAGACTGAGTAGGCCAACGAAAAGACTTCGATTAGCGTTCATGTTCATTCATTCCTTCCAGAATCAGTGAAGCGCAGCATGCTTAACCATAAGCTACCAGACACAGGAAGGAAGAAGCGTATTGCCGTTCGTGTTTCTTGGCAAGAGATGAATTGCCCGTCGCCTGACACACCCACACAGATCGGCGGAATCCGAATACCTTCCTCGAACCATCTTCCTGTCCGCTATCGGTGATTCGCGATGTCAGGTGAAACAGAATCCGCTATCAGCTATACTCTTCGATCACCAAGTCACGACGCAGGACGCATGGCTGCGCCAAATCCTGATTGATCGAGAAATTGAAAACGTACTACTGCGGAGGTTGTAGATGAGATTGCGTGGATTTGTTCTGTGGTCGATTGGCGTAATGGCCTCGTGCTGCGCGGCCTCGGCCCAAGCCGAACCGTTGAGCTTCGACGATGCGAAGTGGATTTGGCCCTCCTTCGGGTCGAACGGAGACTTGAATTCGATGTCCGCCGGCGTCGGCTATTTTCGCGCCGAGATCACGGTCCCCGAAAGCCCTTCGCTGGAATTGGCCGAGGTGATCGTCACGGCCGACAATCTATTCGTGCTCTACTTGAACGGCCAAAGCGTTGGCGAGAGCGAGACAGACAATAACGCGTGGCACAAGCCCAAGCGTTGGGATGTGACTAATCTGCTCGTGCCGGGCCGGACGATCGTAGCGGTCGAGGCGGTCAACACGCTGCCAGGACCGGCTGCGCTGATTGTGAAACTGGTCGCCAAGTTGGCCGACGGACAGCAGATTGTGCTCGCCAGCGATGCAACCTGGAAGTGTAGCTACCGCGAGGAATCAAACTGGCAGCAACCTGACTTCGACGATCAGAAATGGCGCGCGGCGCAAGTCGTGGGCGAGTTCGGCGTCAGCCCGTGGGGCAAGGTCGCGGTCCCCGCCACGGCCGCGCCCGGCGGTGCGCCAGTAGGAAAGGTCCACCAGACGATCAGGCAGGTGCTGGAACGGGCCGTAAAACGAGGGCACGTCGGGCCGGTAGTCGAAGAGGCTCCACCGGAGGACTTCTCCTGGCCCGAGGCGATCGTTTTCCTGGGCGACGATTGCAGCCTGTATCGACCGCACCAGAGCAACGGCACGTCTTACGACAGTCTCACCGTCACCATCTTCAACCCGCGTAAATCACGTGCGTTTCCCGAACACGATCTACCTGCGCCGATGAAGATCGGACGCACGCTGCACGTGCTGCGCCCGGCGCGACCAGGCGTCGAACCGCGATTGTTGCTCGACGCCGGCCGAGGCGCGATTGGCTCGCCAAGCGCGACTTTCGACGGCAAGTCGATTCTCGTCTCGATGGCCTACGACGGTGAGCCGTTCTTCCACATCTATCGGATTGCGGCCGATGGCGGCTCGCCCGAGCGACTGACAGACGGCCCGTTTCACGACATCGACCCGGCAGAACTGCCTGACGGGCGCATCGTGTTCACGTCGACGCGGATCGGGACGTTCGAGGAATACCACAATCCGCCGTCGCGGGCGTTGTTCGTGATGAACGCCGACGGCGGTGATATCCGTCCACTGACGCACACCATCATCTTCGACAACGAGCCGGAGGTGCTGGCCGACGGGCGAATCCTCTTCATCCGCTCCGACAACTTCTTCGACCGCGGCAAGGTGGAAACGCTGCTGCACGCAGTTCACTTGGACGGTTCGGAAGGCTACACGGAATTTGGCCTGGACAACGGACCGGAATACGGCGGCCGGCTGCGAGCGTATTACTGCGGCAGCCCGGCGCCGATGCCCGATGGTCGAGTAGCGTTTCTCTCCAGCCCTGGAATCACCGTTGCGCGGCTCGGCCACGCGGCCAAGGACTTGCAGCATTTCCGAATGGAAGCGGGCGATGTCGCCGCGCTGCCGGATGGGCGGCTGCTGTGTACCACGGCCAGCCGAGTTCCCGTCGAGATCATGGTGGGGAAAGAAAAGCGTACGATACTCGATTTCAGCTACGAGAAGATCGGCGTCCTCGATCCGCAAAGCGTGCCTCCGACGCTGACGATTGTGCACGAATCGCCTGACGGGCCGTTGCACTCGCCGGTGTATCTCGGTTCACGGCCCAAACCGCCGGTATTGGCAGAAAAGGTGGACCGAAAGGAAACCGACAATGTGCGGGCAACGGGTTTTCTCTTCTGCCAGAATGCGCGATTCACCAAGAACAACACGGCCGGCTGGTCGCAAGTACGTGCGATCCGAGTGCTGGCGGGCCGGGGCTCTTCGACGTCACCATCAAGAAGGGTGACGATTCGGTGA
>JACKQG010002928.1_pt1 | contig 21587 bp, 27 predicted proteins | sample 8237621 | NCBI WGS metagenome assembly JACKQG01 (sample SAMN15677084, study PRJNA649215) | marine metagenome | biome: marine; feature: Black Sea; material: saline water; isolation source: suspended particulate matter (SPM) from the Black Sea western gyre | collected 2013-06-09/2013-06-10 | depth... | reverse complement strand
AGGACTCGAACCTACGCACTATATGGCTCTTACCAACTGAGCTACTGCACCGATGTTGCATCTTCCTGTTTCTATATAGCAAACCTGTCAGGGAATGCTACTTCGGCTGTGGCGGGCTTTTCGTGGGCTTTGTTCCAGATGTCGGTGAGCTGGGATTTTGTTTTGATTACATCTGGATTTAATACAACAACTTCTTCTGTATATCTCCCTTTATCAATATGGATAACATCGTATCCGTCTTTTCTTGCTTGCTCCGCTAAAGTCGCATCCGTCATCCCGTCAACAGAATTATGGTTGAGAACCTTTGCGTCTTTGCTTAAATAAGCCTCAACAATAGCCCCTGCATCTTTGTCAGACCTTGCTTTCTCAAGTGCGTCTAGCCATTCCCGTCTAACGCTAGACCAGTTTGGGTCTGATTGCGGCATTGCTTCAAGTTTCTTGTATATTGCGTCTGCTTCTTTATTTTTATAACCAACTGCTAAATCACGATAATATTTTGCCCCACGGACTGACGGCTCAAGATATATTCCTTTCCCCCAATCACCTTTATTCATTGTTTCAAATTTGCTAATATCGAAAGCATCAAATTTCTCGTTTGTTCCGTGGAATAATGGCTTCCCCTTACTCGCCACATACTCCTCAGCACTCTTATACTTCTTGGCTTCTTCGATTAAGGATTGCTCGCCTTGCTCTGCAATTCCCCCTCCGTTTACATAATCGAATTCAGTCTCGGAGACTGAACAATTTAACTCTCTCATTTTTTTTCCTTTGCCGGTCTTGGGTTACAGGCGACCGGCAAGCCTGAAAAAACTACAAAGATAACCAATAGATAATTAATATTCTACCATTGATTTACTGGATTGTAAATCAGATAAATAAACAACAATTGACCCCATCTCTGGGATTCCGTTCGTATTGCTGTCTCCACCATAGGCAGGATCACATACTTCTTCGTCATTTCTCGCAATCACAGTCCCTTTCCAATAGGAAGTTTCCTCATTCCTACCCTTCAATATTGATTCGATTTGATCTCTGTTCAAGACAACGTATTGCATGTTGACGGTCTCGAATATTTGGGAATTTTCTTCTTCCCAAATAAAATCATCAACGACAAAATTTTCAAAATCGAATCTGAATGAATTCGAGGCAGAATTTTTTAACATTTCCTTGATGTCATTTCTTCTCATCTTTTCCTCCGTCGGTCTCCCCCGACTGCCTTGCCACTAACAATTGTGTAGAACCTTCTGAAATTAGAAAGGTCTATCTTGCAACAGAAAGAACCTTCCGAAATTTCGCCCCAAACAAGCAGAGTGAACGCATCCTCACGGATCATACCACTCTTATGAATTTTTCCAAACCTCTTCGCTGATGCCTTCAACACATCAGCGACAAGGGACATTTCTCGAACACCCTCGATGATTCGCCACCGATCAGGTCTTACGAAACCACACGAATCAAATCTTTCTTTTATAATCATTATTTCCTCCTTATCTACAGACAATTTAACTTTACCGGAAACGATGTCAAGAACTTTCTCGGAAAAAATGAAGTTTTCCGTTGTCACCAAAAGTGACGACTCTGAAAAATAAAGACTTAACAATAATTAATTTGATAAAATATAGAATAAGAGAATAAGAGAATAAGGGAATAAGGGAGAAAAGCCTTCTCCGGAAAGAGGAATATCTGTTGTCGATCTGTCGTTCCTTCCCACGGATCAGAACAACCTGAGGTGCCATCATTATAAGACCAGCCGTTCATTCCGGCATAGATATCATAATAGACAGTAGAATTGGTTGTATAGGAAGTATTATCAAAACAGATCTTCACTAGAAGATTATCATATCCATTCCAGTTGAAATTAGCTGTTAAACCGATATCATTCCAACCGGCAGCAGCCGTCCAGGTACCGGATGATGGTTATATCACCGGGAGGAAAAGGGAAAAAGGGAAGAAAAAGGGGAGAAAAGAAAAGAAAAGAAAAGAAAAGGGATACCATATATGTATATTCGTTTATAGAGGAAAATATCGCTTGACAAGGTAAAAATAAGGCAAATATCCCTGAACCGTTCGGTTTAAGAACGGTCTTTTGACATCGTAAGTAATTGGTATGAAAGGATTTGTAACAAGGGGTGTGTAGGTTTGATTACAAAAAAAAGTGACATTATATTTCAGGGTTCACCCCGGAAGATTTACTTCAAGATATTATACTATTGGTATTATGTAATACTATTTTGGTTATGTTATTGGCTATTGGTTTGTTTTATTGTTGTGATATAGTTTATGTTATATGTTTTTATAATTGTATCAGAATGCTACAATGTTGTATCATTTTGCAACACTTTTTAGATTGTATGAGATTGCATCAGTTTTGGTGATTTTTTCCTTTATTTTATAGATAGAAAGGGAATGTATTTTGTGTTGGTGGTATTTAACGGTATAATCAGTATTGGTTTACCTGTGTCCAATGTCCACTTTTTATGTCTATCTGAAATAAACATATCTTGGAATTATGTCTATCTCATATAGACATTTTTGGTGATATTGTCTAAATCCGGTTATTCTCCGTAATCTCTTAATTGGCTATTATTATTAACGAACTTTATTGTCTTGTTTATTTTGTTGGTTATTTTGTGGTTAAATGTTTATGTGGGAGAGTAATGATGGAAAAACACGGAAACCGGAGATAAATAAATGTGGAAAGACACAAGATACGTAGAGAGGTCCATCATTATGCTTCCTACGGTATGGAAACTGGAGAAGTCAGAGAGGGATATTTCACGAAGAAGTATTCCTACAAACCTAAATGGGGTTTTATTAAGATGAGTATTGATAGATTGAAACCGTTTGAGACCCGGATTTACAATTTATATTTCCACGAATTATTACCCTATCTTGAAGCGGAGAGTAACCGTTTAGTGAAGTTGGAGAGATATGCAAAGCCTTTGACTACTTCCGATATTGAGGAGATATTAACCATTAAGCGGGGAGCGAGATGGAGATTTCTTGATGAAGCGAAGAGATTAGGAATAATCTGTTATGTGAAAGATGATAAGGCGTTTTATGTCAATCCTGACATTGTCATTATCGGGAAGGAAGTAAGTGAGGAAGTGTTTAATCTCTTCAAGGTGGAAGAGTGATGGCTACAAGAGGAAGACCGTCAAAAAGAAGACCTTCTGTCGTTAAGAAAGAGAGGGAACTGAAAGCGAAGAAAAAGAAAGAAAAGATCGAATCCATCATCAATGATATTATCGTAGAGAAAGAAGAGAGAAAACTCAAGAAAACAGTAAAGAAGAAAGGCATTCCAACCGTTGCACCTTCCGATAAACTTACTCCTGACGAATGGGAAATGATACAAAGGTTCTATGTGCAGAGTATCGCACCCAAAAGCTATAACGAGTTAGGTAAAATGTTCGGTGTAAGCCTGTCAACGATAATAAATCATTTTAAAGCAATCGATATGAACTTACCAGAAGAGAGAGAGAAATTCCACCAACAGCACACATCCCAGGAAATAGTGATGATGAATCGAGCTTTAAGTGAACTTTACACCAAAAACCAGATACAAGTCACACTCCAGTCTATCATTGCATTAGCAAGGACACCCGAAAAGATAGAGAGCTTTGTGCATAAGATGGATATTAAGGATTTGGACAAAGCTGTGAGATTGTGGCGATTCGTTAATGATAGAGCAGATAAAATTATCGAGCATAGGGTCATAGGTGCAACACAACCTACCCGGGAAGAGATCAAAACAGAATATGAAATTATCGAGGAGATCAAATGATACTCGATTTTCAGAATATGAAGTCCGCTATAAATAAGAAATACTATCCACACTTATGGAATACGGACAGATATTTCTATATGGTTGGTTCTGCCGGATCAGGTAAAAGCCATTTCGCTGCTCAAAAATTAATATATCGATGCTTCACGGAAGAAGTTGGACACAGATTTCTCGTTGTCAGAAAATATTCTCCAGATCTTGAATTATCAGCATATAAACTCACAAAAGACTACATAATTAAGTGGGGACTCATAGACTTCGCTAAAATTCGTGTTAAACCTATGGATATAAGATTTGATAACGGGAACGAGATATTATTCAGAGGATTAGACGATATAGAAAAAATTAAGAGTATCGAGAATATCACTGGGATCTGGTATGAAGAAGCTACGGAAGCAGGGTACCATGACTTGATGCAGCTTAATCTCCGGTTAAGACCGAAATTCAATCTCCAGAAGAGTGCAAGAGACAATAAAACCAATAAATTGTTTGTTGGTGATTATGCACAGATTATTTGCTCATACAATCCTATCAGTAAACAAAACTGGACATTTAAAGAGAATCACATACCATGCAAGAAATCGTATCGCAAGAAGATCACTACTAATATTGAGTATAAAGGCAAGAAACATAAGATAAAATCGTGGAAAACAGTATTACACTCTACATATAAAGATAATGTGTTTCTCCCCCTCGAATATGTAGCAGAATTAGAGAACCTGATCTCCAAAGATGAAACATTCTATAAAATTTATTGTTTAGGTGAATATGCAGACCTTAAAAATAAAATCTATAGCAATTATACAATTCTTAATGAATTTCCCGATATTGCTTTTGAAGATACATACGCCGGACTCGATTTCGGATTTAATCACCCGCAAGCTATGTCGAGAATATGGAAAATCGGTGATAAGAGATATATCAAAACCATTTACTACCTATCAGGAAAGACAAATTTACAGTTTATCAATTATCTTAACGCTATAAACTTTGATAAAAGCATACCAATTTACGCAGATTCAGCTAATCCTGATAAAATAAAAGAAATAAAAGACGCAGGATATAACTGTAAAGCTGCATATAAAGGAAAAGAATCAGTGAAAAACGGTATAGATTATATGAAAACACTGAAAGTTTATATCCTCGATACCGATACTAACCATAAAGAAGAATATTATAACTATAAATGGAAAGAAGATAAAGATGGTAATGTTTTCGATGAACCAGTGAAATTCAAAGATGACCTGATGGATGCAGACAGATACGCCGAATATACACACTACATCGAAGGTGGTAAAATACCTAAAATGAGATTAATTAACTACTAATGTAAAACAGACTATACAAAACTGTAAGATTTATTTGACATATTGCTATAAATAAATAAATTGTGTTTAAAGGGTAGGTGTATGCAAAAGTCAATAGAGATATTGAAAAAAGAAATATTGGATACTATCAAAGAAAAACTTAATTGTACCATAACATCCACAGTAACACCCTTATTCTATGGTAAATTTACATTTGAAATCTTAATACAAGAGGGAAAAGGCAAGGTGCTATCGATTGACGATAACGACGGATTACGAGAAACAGTAAAAATTTAGTAAACAAAATAAGGGATAAAATGAAGTTACCGTTTGGATTAGAAGTCAGAAAAAGAAAAAGTGCCGGTAAGTTTGGTAGTATCATAGATTGGTGGTTGAAAGGACACGGTGCAGCTACACCTGACGATTATTACAGTCTGATAAAAGCATACACCGAATGGGTCTATGTTTGTGCTACCAAAAATGCACTTTCAGTAAGTAAACAAAAGTTAAGACTCTATGTAACGAAAACTCCCAGCCAGAAGCTACTTCAACCAACACGGTCTTTATCGCAGAAACAATACGATTACCTGGAAGAGAGAAGTGAAGATCATATTAAGGAAGCATACAAACGCAGTCAGAAGATACAAGTTGAAGAAGTATTAGTTCACCCATTCCTCGATCTGATGAAAAATGTTAATCAATTTAACAATAAAACAGATTTCCTGTTTCTGACCGACCTTTTCCTCGAACTTACCGGAAATACTTACTGGTGGATACAGTATAATGGACTCAAAATACCCAAAGAATTGTGGATATTACCCTCTCAAAATATGGAGATAATCCCATCTCAAACAAATTTTATCGATGGTTATATTTATAAAAATAATGGAATAGAAAAAAGATTTAGCGAAAGCGACATAATCCACCATAAGATACCATCACCAGCAGCATATCCGCAGGGAATGTATGGTAAGAGTCCTATATCAGCAATTACCTCTACATATAATATATCTAAAAGTTCAGATATTTACGAACAGGCAATCTTCGATAATATGGGTGTTATACCAGGTTACTTTTATACGGATCAAAATTTGGGAGATCGAGAATTTGACAGGCTTAATGAACAACTTAATAAATATAGAGGGAAACATAAAGCCGGGTCAACTCCACTATTCGATAATGGATTAAAATTCGATTCAACCGCTATAAGTCCGAAAGATTTATTTAATGTTATTATCGGTAAAAAGAGTCGTGAACAAATTGCTGCTGCTTATGGTGTTCCACTCTCTCTGATAACAGTTGAGTCAGTGAATAGATCAAATGCTGATGCCGGTAACTATATGTATGCCAGAGATACAATAGACCCACGCTTGAAATTCATAGAAGAAAAGATAAATGAAAAGATTTTACCAATTTATGATAGTAAGTTGTTCTGTGCATTCGATAATCCAGTGCCGGAAGATGCGGAAATGGAATATAAAAAACGCAAGGAATATGTTACTATCGGTGTCTATACGAGGAACGAAGTTAGAGATATGGAAGGGAAACCACCAATAAAAGGTCTCGATAAACCCCTCAATCCGGCAAATACTATCCCGATGGGACAGGAGAACCCAAATGAAGATAATCAAGCAAACAATGAAGGAAAAGAATAATGGATTTAATAACGAAGAGGACTAAACTGAAAGAAGTATTTTCTGGTCAGGAAGAAAAATTAAAAGCATTATCAGAAAAATATGATATTAAAGAAGAAGAACTGGAATATATCAGTAAAGGTTTTTCCGATACCAGTAAAATTGAAGTCAACGATAATGAACGAAGTGTGATTAAATATGTTTCTTCTATTTCTGTCGATAGAGATGACGATATTATCTTGCCAAAAGGAGTAAAACTCGATGACTTCAAGAAAAATCCAGTAGTTCTTTACGGACATCAGTCTGGTGGTACAGGATGGGTGGGTGCGGGTCATCCCGTTTTACCTATTGGAAAAGATTTATGGATAAAAGCTGATAAAAAAGGGATACTTGCAAAACAGACTTATGCAAATCATCAACTTGCTGATGATGTATATAATATGCACAAAGATGGATTTCCACTTGCTTCAAGTATTGGTTTTATTCCTTTAAAAAGAGTCTCTAAAAGAGATAAAGAATTATGGGATTTTACGGTAAATAATGCAATTAAAGAATATGGACTTGATAAGAAATTCTTTAAGAATGCAGAAAGAATTTATACGGAAGTTCTTCTTCTCGAACATTCTGATGTTTCTGTTCCATCTAATCCTGATGCTTTAGCACTATCCTATCAGAAAGGAATAATTAAAATCAAATCTCCTGAACTTCTTGAAGATTTAGAATTGACACATAAAAATTCTACTAATCCACCGGAATACGATATTCAGAAAGGTATTAATATCATAATTGAGAATCAGAAAAGTATCGAGGAACGAATTGAAGAACTGGAAAAACGGATTACTCCAGAAGAACCTGTTGCTCCGATCAATCCGATAGAAGAAGCAAAAACCTTAACATCTGAATATGTCGAGCAGAAGATCAAGGAAAATACAAAGAATATACTCGATGAAATAAAAAAAATGATGGGTAAAATATAGTATCAGTTGAGATCACTGGAGATAATTAAAACTGTCAGGTGTTGCTACCGGAGATAGTAAAGGTTATCAGGTGAATCAAAAGCGGAGATATTAGTTTTACAGAAATATAAAAAAAGAAAGGAGAAAAAAATGGAAAATGAAACAAAAGAACCGGATGTCTTAACTCCTGATATACTTGACCAGAAAATAGCAGAATCAAATGCGGAAATTCTTAAATCACTTAAAGAGATTGATGAGAAAGTTGAAACCAAAATTAATATAGTTCCCTCTCAAAAAGAAGAGGATAAATTACTTAAAGGTGGATTCAATAGCATCGGTGATTTTGCTAAAGCAGTCGCAGGAAAAGACAAAGAAGGTTTGAAAAAATGGATGAACATTGTAGCACAGTCTAAAACCATTAACGAAGGAACAGATTCGCAAGGTGGATTTTTAGTACCACCGCAATTTGCCAATACCCTTTGGGAACAATCTGTGGAAAATGATCAATTCTATAATAGAGCATTGGATATGCCAACCACTTCTAACGAATATCATCTTCCCGGATTAGTCGATAGTTCACACGCATCTAACCTTTATGGTGGAGTAACGCTTTATTACAAAAGCGAAGAATCTGCATATACCGCATCAACTCCAAAATTTAAAGAAATCGTGTGGAAACTGAACAAACTTACTGGTTTATGTTATATCAGTGAGGAAATGCTTGAAGATTCCGGTATAGCTGTTGCTCCTGTAATCTCAAGATTATTCTCAAACGCTATTGCCTGGCAAAGGGAAAAGGATATGATAACCGGCAGTGGAGCAGGAAAACCTCTTGGAATCCATTATGCACCGGCGCTCGTAAGCGTTACCAAAGAAACCGGACAGACAGCAGATACTATCGTTTTTGAAAATCTCACAAAAATGTGGGCAAGAGCAGCAAGACACAGCAACCTCGTATGGTTGGCAAATCACGATACATTACCACAGCTAATGGCTCTAACCGTGACAGGTGGAACTGCAAGCACTCCGGTATGGATTCCCGGTAATGATGCAAGTAAAACACCAAATGGACAAATCTTTGGTTCTCCAGTATTGATCACAGAACATTGCCAAGCTCTTGGTGATAAAGGCGATCTTTATCTTATAGACTGGTCTCAATATGGTGTTTCCCGTAAGGTAGGTGCAGCAGGTGGCATCCAAATAGCCACATCAATGCACTTAAAATTCAATTATGACCAAATGGCATTCAAAATCAGGTTTAGATGGGACGGACAACCTTTATGGTCAACTGCATTTACTCCTGCAAACAGCACTAACACATTGTCACCATTCGTGACATTGAACGAAAGGGCATAGGAGGTTATAATGAATTATCAAGAAAGACACAAAGTAATCCATTGTTTTGATAGTGGAATTATTGCAGCAAACGAGGATATATTCAACGGTGATCCGGCAGGTGATGTTATCACTATGGATACCTTCCGAACCTGCACATTTACTATCATCAAAAATGCCGGTGCTGTAGGAACTGCGACAATTACTGTAGAATCCTGTGATGACACTACCCCATCTACCGCAACCGCAGTAGCGTTCAAATATCGCAAGATACAAGACCCTGATACACACGGAGTATGGACAGATGCTACTGCTGCTGGATTTACAACCGCAGCCGAAGCCGACTGTATCTATGAAATTCAGGTTCATTCCAATGGATTGAGCGGAACTGATAAATATGTAAGAATGCAATGCACAGAGGTGGAAAATGCTGCTGTTGATGGTGCAATCTTCGCAGTTCTTACCAGCCCACGCTATCCAAGTGCTGATCCCGATACCGAAGGTAGTAATGTAGATTAAGGAGCAATCCTGTGATAGTTAAACTGATAAAAGATATGGGTTGGCGAAGAACCGGTCGAGAAATGAATGTGTCAGGAAAGAAGGCACAGGAAATGATTGATAAAGGTTATGTTGCGGACAAAAAGACTTCCACTACAAAAGCTAAACCCAAATCTGAAAAGAAAAAAGCAGTTAATAAAAAATTGAGATGATAAAAACAGGGTCGGGTTTCGACTCGACCCGCAAATTAAGCGGAACTACCGCTATAACCTCGATGAGGTATAGGAGATAAAATGCCTGTTACAAAGATGAAAAGTAAATGGTCAAGCGGAAATCTTGTCTTTTATGGAGACGGTGATATTAATTTTGGTGTTGATGATGATGGTGTTGATGTAAAGTTTTTTGGTGCGACTGCCAGTGCTTACATGCTCTGGGATGAGTCAGCAGATACACTTATATTCGACAAAGCCGATATTAAACTTGGAGATACTGATTTTCTTAAATTTGGTGATCTTGCTGCCGGCGATGTAACTATGAACTGGGATGGTTCTAATTTTGAAATAGAGAGCGCTGCCGCTGCTTCCAATCTTTTAATTGGTGCGGACAGCAAGGTGTTCAATACAACACTAAAGGGGACTTTCACTATTGGTAAAGATGATACCGGACACGATGTAATCTTTTACGGAGCAACTGCGGGATCAAATTTGACTTGGGATGAAAGTGAAGACAAATTAATCATTACAGCAGGAACAGCCGATCTTGGAACAAGTTGCGAAGCCGATGCTTATACTGTCGGTGGAGCAGCCGGTGCAGATTTCAATGGTGCAGTAACAAACCTGACAGCAGTCAAGGGCATTGTAACTGCTGCATCATAGGGTGCATTGTGGATTTGAAAGAACTGGACAACAGGAAGAAGTCTTTAATGACTGCTCACAAACAAATATCCGCTACAATTCTAATGAAACAGGAAGAATTGGAAGGATTAATGAATCATAGATTGAAAATTGCTGGTGCAATCGAAGAAATCAATTATGTTGAAAAGCATACCGATAAAGAAGATGAAAACTAACTATCCTAATAAAATGATAGGTTTGGGTCAGGGAAAAAACTCTGACCCAATCATCAAAGCAGGTAAGAAAAAGGGTAAGAAAGAGGAATTGAAAAGGATGTTATATGGCATTAACAACACTACAAGAAGCACTTAATTATCTTGATATTGAAGCGATAGAGTTTGAGATAACAGGCAATAATAACAATCTGTATTTCAAGTATGATGGTGGTGTTGATGCAACACCTATAATATTAACCAACGCCACCTATGATGGTGATGCAATGGCTACGCATCTCAAGGCAGTATTAGATGTGGGATTTTCTACCACATTCACTGTTTTGTGGTCGGCAACAACTTATAAATTCACAATAACTCATGCAACAAACACAATCCAATACATTCATACAAATTCTACTGCCGGATATACAATCGGATTTACGGAAGATAGCTCGGCAGTTACAAGTATAACAAGCGATACTGTCTGTTCTGATCCTACATCAATTATTTCAACAATGAAGGGGTATGTTGAAAAGTATATCAAGAATTATTGTCATCGTGATTTTGAAAGCACTGCATATACTGAAATTTACAATGGAACTGGACTTGAAAGCGTTGCATTAAGAGAATATCCAATAACATCTATAATGAGAGTATCGATTGGAGAAAGAGATATTTTTTCTGTGTATAATACCAATACGGAAAGCTATGCAAATGTATCTTGCGATGGCACAAATTTCATCTTGAATAAAGATGGTTCTGAAACGACATTGGCATTAGCATCCTATACGACAATGGAGACCTTAATTACTGCTATTAATGGAGAGACCGGATGGGTAGCTCTAATTAATTCTACTGAATTTAATAATTTCAAATCTACTGAGATATTAGAATTTTATGGGAAATCTTGTTTAGATTCTCAAAGAGCTTATATTCAGATCCGAAATGATCAATTAAGTGAGTTTAGCGTTGACTTGAGACTCGGTGTATTGTGGTTATCTTCTGGTGTTACTGATGGATTCCAGAATGTTTATATTGACTATACGGGTGGGTATGCAACAATACCGGATGACTTAAAGTTCTGCGTATTGACTCTACTTAAAAGCGTATATTCTAAATGGAGAGAAGATCGATTTGAATTAGATTATATGAAGATTGGAGAAGTAGGTAAATCCATAGTCGATGAATACCCGATTGAAGTAAAAGAAACATTACAAAAATATAAGAGGGTGTTGATTTGATAGGTCGTAAACAAAAGATATTTCTTGAAAGAAATAGCAAAACGAAAGACGCAGTCGGTAGCTGGGTTGAAACTTGGTCAACTATTAAACAATTTAAAGGCTATTTCACAAAAATGAGAGATACTTCCGGTGAAACCATAAGATACGATAAGGAAACTAATATTAATCAGTATAAGATCATTGCAAATTACTTTACTGATATTCTGACGGAGGATAGAATAAGAATTAATTCAAGATTATTTGATATAAAGGGAATTAACAATGTAGATATGAATAATATCAACACTGAAATAATAGTAGAGGAAAGAGATTAATGTATAAATATTCACGAAAGGACAAGTGGTTTATGACTTGGGATAAAGAGAGGATATTAGCATTAAGTCAGAAATCTACTGAATATGCAATGGAAAAAGTCTGTAAATATATTATAAAAGAAATCAAGAGAGATATGCGTGACTCAAAACACGGAGTATCTTATATAATTAAAGGTAAAGAGCACAGAGCATCGAAACCAGATGAATCACCCGCTATTCTGACAAACACTCTTTATGATGCGTTAGAATACAAAATAGAGACGCATAATAACGAGATAATAGGGAAAATAGGTGTAAACATAGATAAAGGATTAGGTGATGGCTACGCTCTTTATCTGGAGGTTGGAACTGCACGGATGAATGGAGCAAGACCATATTTGAGAAACACAGTATTTCAAAATAAGAGAAGAATAGTGAAAATATTAGAAAAGGGAGCATTTTAATGACAGTTTTAGAAACAGCCATTATGACATTGTTTAATAATGATTCGGGTCAAGGCGGATATTACGATGATATAGGTGGAAGATTATATAATACGGAAGCACCTGAAAATGCAACATTTCCGTATGCAGTATTTTATTCAATATCGAGAGTGCCGGATTATTCTTTTACTGATAGTGACCCACATTCAGAGGAAGTATTTCTTATTCAATTTAATACATACTCAAAAGACGCATCAAAGCTGGTGATAAACGGGTATGAAAAGAATTTGAACGCTTTGTTTGATTGGAGTTCTTTAACAATTACAGGCTATTCGTTGGAAAAGATGCAGAGAAATTATCAAAGAACTATAAAAGTAGATGATATGTGGCAGAATATTGTTACATATATTGTAAAAATAGATAGTAATACATAGGAGGAAAAATGGCAAACATTTCAGGAACAGGTGGATGCGTAAAAGAAGATACTACGGTAATTACCGGTATCAAAGAATGGAATTTGACTTACGAGGTAGATACTTTTGATTCTACTGAATTTGCAGATACTGCTCCAACTCATAAGAGCAAGATAACCGGGTTGAAGAGTGCAACAGGGACATTTTCGGGTAATCATACTGATGCTTCAACTGGAACTACAGGGCATCTTACTCTCGGCACAACTTATACACTAAACCTTGAAGTCGATGGAACAGACAAATATTCAATGAGTGCAATTATCAAGAGTTTCAATCCATCTGTAGTCGTAGATGGCGAAGCTCTCATTTCTTGTAACTTTGAAAGCACAGGTGATGTCACCGTCACAGTATCATAAGGGGGCAAGATGTCCAATATTAGTGGAAAGGATGGATATGTAGCAAAGGGTGTCGATGGCGTTGAGACTGATCTCGTAGGTATCAAAGAATGGAATCTTACTTATGAAGGGGATATATTAGATACTACAGCAATGTCATCGTCAGGAGTAACTCACAGAAACAGAATATCCGTATTGATGGGATGGTCGGGAACTATTGCGGGTAATCATACTGATGATAGTAGTGATCAGTTGGAAATCGGCACTTCTTATAATATGTATTTTTATGTTGATTCAAGTCGAGCATATTACGGATCGGTAGTAATCAAAAACATTAATCCATCTGTAGTTATTGACGGAGAAGCAACAAATTCATATTCATTTGAAGGAAGTGGTAAATTGTATATTCTGGGAGCAGATGTTGTTGTTGATGGAGATTTCACTGCTGCCGACAGTTCTGCTTGGGATGTTTCAGATGCTGATGTCTCTTATGATACATCAAATGACGAACTTGATTTTTCTGGAGATGCAGGTGTTGTTCCTGCAAGTAATGATGTTATTGTAAATGCGACAACATACTGGACACGGCTTTACATCAAATATGAATCAGGAACATCGAGTGTTATCCTAAGACTCGGAACAGAAGGGGGAAAAAACAACGCCACGATAGGAACTTATGTAGAAAATATTCTGGCGAATGGCACGACTTTCACAATATCTGTTACAACAGACGATGCAGTTACGATAAGTGAATTGATTATTAGACCAATATTAAATTAGGAGGAAAAATGGAAAGAGAAATGGGAAAACCAATAACGATTGATTTAGATGGTAAAACAATCAAAATAAAACCTATCGATTTGAATACAATGGCAGAGTTTCGTCAAGGTGTAAAAGCACAGAGAATAAAGCTCATAATGGATACTGTATCAGATGAAAAGTTGCAGCTACAACTAATTGGGAACATTGTAAAAGAGAAGATAGGAGACAGTGAATTACAGTCTATTGCAACGAGTTCGGAAGGAATGATACCGATACTAAAGAGTTCATTGCGGGAAAACGATTTAACTGATGACGAAATTACAGCCATTGTAACAAAACATTACGAACAATTGCTGTTATTAGTTGCGGGAGTAGATGAAGAAGATAATCCTAAAAAAAAAAAGGAAAAGAGTTAAGTTGGTCTAAAGCTATCAGCTTAATAACATATCATTATGGATTCAATCCTGAACAGATAGGTAAATTAACATATTATCAATTTACGATGTATCTCGAAAACTTACCTTATGTTCTTGGAATGAAAGTTGAAGATGAAAACAATGATAAGATATATTCAGATGAAACAAGCGTAAAGAATCCGGTAAACAGAATGAACTTTGAACAAACATTGGGAATAAAGAGAAATGGCTAACGAAGAAAGATTAGGTTCTGCCTATGTCGAGATAGGTGCTAAAGTAGATAAATTAGCACGACAACTTGCAATATCGCAAAGAATGGTCGCAAGAGCAATGAATAAAAATTCTGAAGCAGTAAATAAACTTGCAACATCTTACAAGAAAGTCGGAACTACTGCTGTCAAAAGCGGTGCAAAAGTCAAAGCAAGTTTCAAGGAAAGTCTTCGTTCAGCAGTTTCAATGGAAAGAGTTGTCAATCGATTAGCTTTCTTAATGACAGTCGGTTTAGGTTATGGTGCTTTCAGATTAATCAAGAGAGGTTTTGAAGAAAGCATTAGTTCTGCTATAACATTTGAACGACAAATGGCAGAAGTTTTCACTATGCTTGATAAATTCGGGAAAATTTATGGCAAGAAATTAACCACTGGAGTAATGATTACAATGGGACAATATGGTCAATCATCAAAAGCATTGACAAAAGGTCTCTATGATATACTTTCAGCTTCGATAGATGCTTCAAAATCCATTGATGTGTTGCGTGTAGCATCTAAAGCTGCAACTGCCGGAATGACTGAAACATCGGTAGCAGCAGATGCAATAACATCTGTTCTGAATGCTTATCAGATGTCTGCTGATCAAGCCGGTGATGTATCAGATTGGCTATTTGCTATTGTAAAAAGAGGTAAGATAACATTTCCGGAATTAGCAGGTGACATCGGTAAAGTGATTTCTACTGCTGGATTATTAGGTGTTTCGTTAGAAGAGGTAGGAACATCAATAGCAACAATGACGAGGCAGGGAGTAAAATCAAGAGAAGCAATGACTGCTTTGAATAGATTATTACTTGCATTTGCAGACCCAACCGATCAAGCAATGGCTATAGCAAAGAAATATGGGTTTGAACTTAATGCTGCGACTTTAAGAGCTATAGGATTAACCGGTGTGATTAAAAAACTTACTAATGCTACAGAAGAAGAAATGATTACAATGGCAACTACAGTGAGAGCATTTAAGGCTTTAGCTGCCGGTGCTGCTGATGTTGAGGGTCAAATCAAAGATATGTCCGCAATGACACATCGTGCAGATAAGACACAAGACGCATTTAATATCATTGCCGAAACGACATCACATAAAGCAAAAGCGGCTGGTGGACATCTCAAGAATATGGGGATAGTCGTAGGTGGGCTAATATTAGAATTGGTTCAAGCAAACCCATTGTTAGATGCTTTTAACGAAGCTATGGCGCTTACATCTTATACTGTAGAAAATGCAGGGAAACAAACAATAATCTATCAAAATCAGATAAAGAAAGTAATGGGAATGAGTAGTCACCAATTAAAAGAATATCTTCCCAAAATGCAAAAATATGTGGATATTTCTAACGATGCAACCGCTACACTTATCAAAAGAGGTGACGCACACAAAGACGAAATAAAAAGGTCAAGAGAAGTTGCTATGTCTTATTTGTTAATAGAAATGAAAATCAGGTCAATGATAAAGGGGTATGAAGATTTATCGAAAAAACATGGAACGATACCATTTGAACATCCAGAACCTGAAGAAGATGATCTTATCGTGATTTCAGAAGATATTTATACAGTAAAAGAGAGATTGGTTGATTTGGGTAAAGAGTTCAAACATAATATGGATGTATTGAAAGCGTGGGAAATATTAGGAGAAGACACTCTAACGAAACAGAAATCGTTATGGGAAGACTATATTGAAGTAATTAGGGAAGAAGCAGGCGAAGAAGAAGCAATAATTGAAAAAGGACAGATGGTTCAGTATTTTGATAACATATCAAAGAAAGCTGATGAAACAAAACTTAAAATAAGGGGAGCGGGGAAAGAATTCAAACATTTTCACGAGACTTTAAAAATAGGTGGTGTTGAAATCAATTTATCATTCTTCTCTAAAATGAGTAAAGCATTTGATGACTTGAAACCGATAGCAAAAGATAGTGCTGATTTTATTCAAAATAGATTTGCTTTTGCTATTAATCAGATAACACTGACAACAAAAACCGGTGCAGAGAAGTGGAAAGATATTTGGAATGATTTAATGAATAGTCTATGGAATGCGTTTGCAGAAACAGTAGCAAGAATGATAGCTTTAAAAATGGTTTCGATGCTATTTAGCTCAAGCGTTCCCGGGGTCGGTGCTTCAAGTGGAGTGGGACATCCAGGACTTGGTGGATCTCCAAGCCTATCAATGCCGACTGGGACTTATGCTCCGAATATTATTAATAATAACACATTCAATCCGTCTATGTCAATGCGATTCTCTCCGAGAGATATGGGATTCATTGTCGATAAAGGATTGAAATATAATAATAAAACAAGATTATGATAATTAATAAAATCGATGTTTACAGCATAACAGAATATGTCAAGAATCCGATATTTGATGAATGGGATATAGCACAAAATCCTATAGCACCAACCGATTGGGGATATTATGTTGGAAACGGTGAATTAACACAAGCACCGTCTGGATCGGGTTATTATGTTAAAATGACTTATGATGCAGCAACACCATACATCATACAAGGAATCCAATCAAGTGAACTATCAGATGGCACATCATACACATTACAATCGTTTGTAAGGGGATTGGGAAGAGTAGTTATTTATGAGCATGATGGAATAACGGAAATAGCAGATTGGTATTTTTTAGAAGATTTTATCGATGGTGCGTGGCAACAGCACAATATAACATTTACTTATGCAGCAATATATTCCGGTATTGTAATTAAGTATATTCCACATACAAGGGAAGACATAGAGAATGAAATATTTGGTGTGGATTATGTTCATTTATTTGAAACACGATGGTATGAGGATACCTTGTCGTTAGATACAAAAGAGATTAAGTCTATTGAGAACTTCAAACGAGAAATCGAAGATGATATGTTCACCTTCATTTCTGACAATAACGAAATGACTATTCGCAACTATGGTAATGTTTCCGGTTATTTTAACCCGGAAAATTTCATAACAAATTACAAAAGGATATATCGATTTGATATAACGATGGAATACAAACAGGTGGATGGAACAACTTTTGACAAAACAATATCACTATTCGCAAATAATGACAATATTAAGAGAGTGACCAGACCGGAAAGTGATGATATTATAATTAGTATGTATGAACTGTCAACATTACTGAAAGATAATGGGTGGTTTCTTGGTGATTTGCAATATGAATTAAATGCAGATGGCACAGATGGAGAAGGGTTTTACTTTTACAGATCAGATACAAACGAACCATTAACAACTGTATTATCAAATTTACAAGTAGAAACGAAAAAGCTATTAGACAAACATCTTATTCCGTATGAAAATTTGGATTTGAATAACAACATCACATCAGAGGATAACGCCTCACACATATACTTTCCAATTATAGACAATGACAATGGTAAATATATAATAGTGGATTGGGTAAAAACACCGCAAAACAGGGTATTCTTATTAGTAATGCCCTATGATCAACTTAATAGTGACGGTTCTACAATGTATGTTTGGGAGATCATCAACGGTTCAACATTGCAAGATACAGGAGAAGTGTTCTTGTCACCGAATACAACATTAGGTAAATTAGGTGATAACTACTCTGTCGGCTTTGCCCATACCTACAATGCAGATCACTACTTTTATTCTAATTATAGTTATGAAATCGAATTTATCATTATGGGAATATATGCTGATTCAATCTCATATTATTATCAATCTTACATTTATACTAACAATAATGATGGATACTTTAACACAGAATTTGATTTAAAAAAGATTATCGCAGTAGATTGGGCTACTGCATCATTAAGTTATATCAAAACTTTAAAATGTTTGTATGTTGACTCTGCAGGATTATTAGTAGCTCCTGCATATTCAGAAATTCTCGATAATATGATTTGGATAAATAATGTCAATAATCGGGAGATAGATGCAAACAACGGTTTTTATACTATCACAGAAGTTTCTCAAATAAACAGCGATTTTTATCCATTTATGAGAACGAGTGTCGCTTACGACCTTGATGGTAGTATATATCGGTTTTTAAGGGAATATACAATCGCATTTAAGAATATTACACTCTCTGAAATGATGAAAGAATTGTGTATTACACAAGATGCAGTCTGGTATATGAGTTATGTCGTAACTGGTGATATATTCGATATTGAAATAAATATTAAGAACAGGAATATCACGGGTGACGGCACAACGATACCGGAAGAAAATTATCTAACAATGGATACTGCTGTCAAAAAAATAAAATTCAGTGACCTACAATCAAGACTTTTTAATAAAGATATAGAAAGATTGAGAGATTATGTGACATATTATAATTACCATTATGGATACGGTAAAAAAAACAAAATAATGGAATTCTTTGACTATCAAAACAACGATATATCGGATGTATTAGGGATAGCAAATCAAAATGATTCGAGTATAACAACTCATTGGGTCAATACAATAGAATTTGACAATAATGAAAAAAAAACATATATGTCATTAATAGAGGTAAATTAAATGAAAATACCTTTTGGATATGGGAAGTGTTATATCATTTTTGAAGGGAATACACAACCTGATGGTAATAGGAGAACTTGCAGATTTTATGTAGATCAATCTGCAAGTTTTATGAACCCAATAGAGATTAGTGACATTTTTCCAAACTTGTCAAGGAACAAAATGAAGTTTATTTATGGCTATCATTTCGACTTTGATCTTCGCTTAATTGATTCTGCTATTGACTCTGCTTCTACCCAAGATCAATTAACTAATTTTATGTATTATTATAATATCAATATTGCATCTGATAAACATTTTGACATATATCCTACTGCTGCTGGTGATAATTGGGCTTCTTTTGACGAAGCATTCTTACATAAGTATCGAGTATTATTAGATGGAATGCCCACATTAACACCGAGAGCGACTCATCCAGGCACAAAAGGTCAATATTTAGATATTAAATGTTCAACTAAAAACATTATAAAAAAAGAAGATTACAATTATCTTATTTACAGGGAGACGACTACTGGTAATTGGGCTATGCTACCAAGCGGTGGGATAGCAATGGGTGATGTCAACCCACCATCAGGTGCATTATAGGAGGAATAAATGGCAGATAAAACATTTGTAATAAGAGTAAGGGATTCAGGCGATGATTTTGATGATACGGGAAGCAATGGCGTCAGACTATATGAGTCTGACGGATCTACTGAATATACAGGAAACGCAGGATCATCTGGTGACTTTTCCTATGATTCCGATGGGATATGGGAAATTGGTGTCGATGAGAATGACTCCGGGTTGTATGTAGTAAAGACAACAACAGATGGTGTTGCTTTTACTGTGTTGAATGGATTCAATCCCTACAAAATAGATTTGGAAAACTATCTGAAATTATCCGGTGGAACGATGACCGGAAATGTTGTATTAGACGACAACTCAATTGTCGGAGTTGATGAAATTCAATTTACAGATAATTCTTCGGGTGGAATAGGAATTTCAGGGTCTGTAATAACAATGCAAAATCTATTGGATAAATCAGCAAACGAAACGGTAACAGGCGATTGGGCTTGCACTGGATTTTTTAACATAGCATCCGATAAGTTGAAAATCGACGGAACCGCTGTGACAGCAACTGCTTCGGAAGTAAATCTACTTGATGGGATTAATAAGGTTGCAGATATGACAACTGGCGTTGCCAAACTATCAAATACAAAGACGGTTGCTAACGATGGACAATCCTTTACCGCAGCTGAAGCTGGTTATGTTGCAATAGACACAAGCAAAAATAATGTTACAATGTCACTACCTGCGATTACTGCTGCTACTGCCGGATTAAAATACATTATGGTCTGCACAGATGGAACAAATTCTTTTTTGTTGAGAGATAATGCTGCTGATTCGGGATTTAGTTTTATGACGGGGGATAAACTACAAACGACTAACGGAGAAATATTATTAGCTGATACTGGTGATATGTTTATAATAGAAAGCTCTGGTTATCCTACTGGATATTGGATAATAACTGGTGGCTATAATGTTGATATGCAAAATTAAATAGGAGGAAAAATGTCACAAAGAGGAATAGTAAAAGACACAATGATAGAAGAGGGAACTTATGTTGATAATAGCAATGCTTTTGCAACTATCTTTACATCTGCTACACTAACTTATGCTGACACTAATGAACATGCATTAGCTTCTGCTGCGACTGAAATTAAGGCTTATGCTGATTATGTTTTGGAGATCAAAATAACTTATGCTGGTAATCCAAACGATGTGTATTTAACTATAGGTGCAACAACAACAAATCAGGTTTTAACTGGCGATCAAGCATTTGCACAACTGACATCGGAATATTGGTCAACTAACGAAATTGACCTTAATACTTCCGGCGGAACAGACACATTTTCGCATAAATTAAGATTAGCTGCAACGGATTTGTTGGGAAAATATTTACATACTAAATATGAGTATTCCGGTGATCCGGGTAATGATCCGACAGTTGCAGTTACATTGAATAAAATCTAATCAGGTGTAATTATGAGACGCAGACGAAGACGAATTTCAGGAGACCAATTTACAAACAAATACTATCTTTTAGGTGATGGGGTAGGAGATCATGTTGAACTCGATAATCAGGTGTCGCTGAGTGTAAATTCCAGCAGCATTGCGATATGGTTCAGGATCGATACTTACGGCCAAAAGAATTGGTTTTTAGGCCATTCCACATCAACGACGTGGGAACATTACATTGGAATGGATAACAGCGATGTATTGAGAGGGGAGTCAATAGACGGTGAATATTGGGTTATTCCTTCGG
>JACKQG010002927.1_pt1 | contig 21588 bp, 19 predicted proteins | sample 8237621 | NCBI WGS metagenome assembly JACKQG01 (sample SAMN15677084, study PRJNA649215) | marine metagenome | biome: marine; feature: Black Sea; material: saline water; isolation source: suspended particulate matter (SPM) from the Black Sea western gyre | collected 2013-06-09/2013-06-10 | depth... | reverse complement strand
TGTAACACTTTCAAAGAAAAAGTAAGGTTATCAACATTTCACCGCGCTACTACTAATGTGGATAACTTTTAGAATATTTCAATATACAATGTTCCGGATCGACAGGATCAGTTTTTGTTTCTTTTATGTTTTGTTGAACATGAAAATAACTTACTTGTCTTTTATATCAAATTAATATACTGAATTAACTAATTTGTAAATCCTTCTTTCTTTTTGTAAATAAGTTCAAAAGATTATTATCCTGTTACATCCTGTACAATCCCGTAATCCTGTCAAAAAAAGGATATCCATGAACAAACAAAAAAAAAGCCTGATTCTAATCGTTGACGATGACCAAAAAACATTAGACATTGTCGAAGACATACTCACTAAAAATAGTTATAAAGTGCTGACTGCCCAAAATGGCGAAGAGGCGATCCAGCTTTTTGAGACAAATCCAATTGAACTGGTTTTGCTTGATTATGATCTGCCCGGCAGCGCTATCCAGGGAATTGAAACGCTGGAACAAATGACTTTGATCAATTCGCTCATCCCGGTTTTAATAATCAGCGGTGTTGGCGGTGTGCCCGGCGCTGTCAAATCATTACAAGTTGGCGCGGTGGATTATATTGAAAAACCGCTGAATATGTACCAACTGTTAGCTCGAATAAACGAGCAGCTTGAAAAAGGCAGCAAACTGCAAGCAAAGGAAAAAGCAAAAAATGATCTTTATGATAAATATGGCATGATTGGAACAGCTAATGGTATGCTAAAAATTTATGAACAAATAGACCAGGTAGCCCCGACCAATGCCAAAGTATTGATCATGGGCGAGTCCGGGGTTGGAAAAGAATTGGTGGCAAATGCTATTCATTCGTTGAGTCACCGGGGTAACGAGCCATTTATTAAAATTAATTGTGCTGCCATTCCATCTGAATTAATTGAAAGTGAACTTTTTGGGCACAGGAAAGGGATTTTCACTGGTGCTTTCACCGATAAGATTGGAAAATTTCAAATTGCAGATAAAGGGACAATATTTTTGGATGAGATCGGTGATATGAGTTTGATGACCCAGGCAAAAGTGCTGCGTGCAATCGAGGGAGGTGATATCACCCCACTCGGTGAAACAAAAGAAATTAAAATTGATGTTCGGGTAGTAGCTGCTACGAATAAAAATCTGGAAAAAGAGGTAAACCTGGGAAAATTTCGTGAAGACCTTTATTACCGTTTAAACGTGGTTACGATTGAAGTGCCGCCATTAGATGAAAGAAAGGATGATCTCCCCTATTTAGCGGAATACTTTTTAAAAACTTTTTGTGATCAGTATAATAAAAAACACAAACATATCACAAACCGGGCAATGGAATGTCTCATCAACCAGGACTGGAAAGGGAATGTCCGCGAGCTCAGAAATTTGATGGAGAAGCTGGTCATTTTTGTTACCGAGGAAATAATTGATTTAAAACACTTGAAAGAGATTTTTGGTCGCCAACGGATGAGTGAAAAACTGGAACTTAATCTCCCCCTCAAACAAGCGCGCGACCAGTTTGAAAAAGAATATATTGAAACAAAATTAATCGCCAATGGCTGGCAGATAGGAGTAACAGCAGACCAACTGGGAATGGAACGAACCAATCTTTACCGGAAGATGAAGCAGTTGGGGATTGAGCAAGTTAAGCTGAACCACTAATCCACCAAGAAGACGGCGGCTCTATACTTGTTATGGGTTAAAATGTAACATCCGATAAAAAGTAACTCCAGTGATCTGAAATTGAAAAGTAGCAGTGGCACAGTCTATATATTACAATTATAAAAATAAGGTAACTGTACAGGCAGTGGCAGTTGTTTCAGAGCTATGTTTATGGTTGTGCCACTGCCACTTTTATCTAAAAACATGAAATTTGTTTTAGAAAATTACTCAAGCAATGTTACAAACTAAACCTTAACAAGTATAACAGCATGTTAATCTAAATATCAAATAAATAATGCCAGCACTTGCTCAGAATTAAATTCTACTATAAAAAAAAGCGCCCCAATTTGGGACGCTTTACTCATTGATCAACTAACTTCATCCAACATTTTTTTCATCCGGGACAAACGCACCTCCCTTTCCTTTACAAATTTCTGAATTCCTTTAAATAACCAATCAGGTGAAATATGCGCTTCTTCACTAAGCTCATCCACTGAACCGCCGCTGCGCCATTGATTGTCCCAGTCTGAGGACATGGCGCATTGCTCGGCTGTTTTATTGGCAAGCCAATCATGCATGTTTTTCCGGGAAGCATTGGTGATCACTGTCGAATCCAGCCAGTCACCGTCAGAGATCAATTCTTTCTGAAAGCTTTCCGGCTGCATTTTAAATAATTCATAACTGACAGCAGCAACTAATTTTATATTTAATCCAGCTTCATCAAATTTGGGAAGCAGCTTCACAATGTTTGAGGTCGTACTCGTTCCCTGGACAAAGATCGTTCCCATTTTAGACAAGCCCGGTTTATAATCACGGATAATGTATGCGCCTTTTGCAGCTTCAAAATAGGAAGCCATGCCCAACTTTTCCCGGTCCGGAATTTCAATTGGCGGGCGGGTTAAATGAAGCGCAATAATGGGTTTGTCGGTTGCCATGGCAGCGCCAACCATTGGCGCTACTTCATTGTGTTCCCAGGGGTAAAGATTGATCACCTGACCTTCGGGGAACATCTGGGTAATGCCTGGCGCGTGGATGCCAAAATGGGTGCGGGAATCTTCCGCCGTCTCCGGTCCCGAATGTCCGGCAATCCACAGTACTTTCCCCACTTTAATTTCCGAATCCTGGGCCAACTGGCTGAACAATCTCATAGCGCCGTATTTCAAATAAACAAATGAACCATAAGTAGAGCAGGTTGAATAGAATCCGTTAAATTCTTCGTATTGATTTTTTGCCAGATTAACGGTAGCAATTCCGGCTGATATGCCTGAATTGGCAAATTCTGTTATCCCCTGCGGCAATAAACAACCCTGGGGATTTTCGTTTCGCTCATACGGACCAAAACCTTTAAAATCACCATACCCTTTAGCAAAGCCGGAAATATTTGTCGAATCTGCCAGATCAGCAGACATGGCAATGTACATGGGACGACCGTATCTTTTGTTACATTCAGCATTTATCCAGGCGCCAAATTTTGCCAGTCCGGCTCTGTTGGGAGCCTTGTCACCAGGTTTGGCAAAAATGTCTTGTGGGTAATTTTTGTAATCGGTGAACACGGGATCTTTGAATGGATTCTTTTCAAAATCATAAAATAACGTTGTTTTATTTTCCGGGATCGACTCACCAAGATCGACTAAATAATCCGCAACAAAATCCAACAATTCAGGATCCTGGTCATATAATTGAAGAACCCGGTTCAAATTAAGACCTGTCTGTTCAACCCGCTCTTTTTCGGTTGTGAGCGCTTCTTTTCCGAAACCTTCAAATTCTATCCCATAGCGCTCGGTAAATACTTTTGTCTGCTCCCAAAAGCCGGGGCTGTTGATGGGTTTATGAGGCGTGCCGTGTGATGTGTTGTCATAAATTCCGTAATCGCGACCTTTTTTAGTCTTGAACCAACTGATGTTAGGCTGCTTATTTTTGTTTTCACTGTAAACCATATTTAAAATGGTATCCGTAACAGTGTCCCATTCCATCCCTTTTTCTGTGCCAAAAACTCTCCAACCATGTGCGCCAAACCAGTCATCAGGGGAGCCGTGAACAATTGAGCTCATTCGATGATTATCAATTCCAAAATCATTCCAATCGATGAGAAAATAGAGGTTGTTCAATCCCAGTCCCCAGGCCGAATTTTGCGTTTCATGAATCGCACCGGCAGTCAGTCCCCCTTCGCCCTCTACGGCAAAAACGCGCACATCATCAGCGCCGGCTAATTTTAAGGCAGTTGCTTCACCGGCGGCTACGGGTGAGCCGTGTCCTGAAGGACCTGTATTAAATTTCAAAAATAATGTTTTGCCAGCCATTTCCGCATGCCCGGGCAAACCCCCATTGTGTCTCAATGTCAGTAGATCTTCCCAGTAAACTGCTCTTTCAGCTCCCCCGGTTATTTGATATTTTTTATCACCGGTCTGGTTAAATTTTCTTCGCAACGCTTCATTAAAAACTGAAAGGACGGCGTAAACCAAAGGAATTGTATGTCCAGCCACTAAAATAAACCGGTCAGCAAATCGTTTATCAGGATTGCGGAGATCGTACCGCATCACACCGCTCAGCATTGTTGCCAATAACATGTGTACTTTTGAGCGTGAACCGCCCGGATGACCGCTTTGCCTGAGATTTAACATCATGGCAATGCTCTGGTCAACCATATCTTTTAATTTTTCCCATTTGGGAAAATTTGTTTCCAGCTCCTGGTATTTCTGTCCAATCAATTGTGTATCATTCGCCATAGTATTGGTTCTCCATCTTTTTTAAACGTATTTAAATACATTGTAACTATTTAGCGAAGCTTCGCCTTAGACCGACAAGAAAATATCTCCCACGGAAATGAACTCCCACGGAATAAAAAAATTATTTTTTTTTCTGTGGGAGTTCAAATTCTGTGGGAAAAAATTTGCACTGTTTGTTAATATTTTCCCTATTCAAAAATTTATTCATCACATACCTGAATAGCTACAATTCGTTTTTAATTTTTTGCCAACTATCATTATGTATTAATACAAATGAACCAAAGATAAATACGTAAATTTGCTGTAATGCCTAATAAAATAAGGATGATAAATGTAAGCAAAAAAACACAAAAGGTCAAGTGATTTTTTTGTCAAAATTTGCAGATTTTATTTTTAAGAAATTCAAAACATCCTGTGGATCCTGAAAATTGTGATCCTGTCAATTATACAAAAGCAAAAAAGCAGAATCCAACCATTTCATTTGAATTCTGCATTCTTAATCACTAACAACTTTAAACTAAAATTTAAGAAGCCTTTTTATTCTGTTTGCTTTCTAAAATGTAATTTAAATTTTTAAGCAATTCACCTAAATCTTTATCCTTTATTCCTCTCAAATTCGCATGCAACGCAAGCGTACCCCAGGCAGGGTGTCCGCCTCAGGAAAAACAAAAAATACCTGTCTGTTGCAGCGGATCGACTAATTCCGGATAATTATAAACGATCTCTGAAATTTTAGTGTCTTTATCAATCATGAACAACACCCCTTACTTTCTTTTTGTTGAGAAAAAATTTGTTAATTATGAAACCTGTTTTTGTTATCGTTAATGATTTGATGCGTTATTGAAAGAAAAGATTCAGGTGAAAATTTAGCTTTTTAAATTTTATTTGTAAAAAATAATTAACATTTCAGTTCTACGAAGAGTTTTAAAATTAGCTATTGAAATATACTAAAACCCAAAAAGTTTTGAGTTTATTATTTTCGGAATACAATCTCCGCAGTAGCGGTTCAATTAAAATTTAAATGTTTCGCAGTAAGGAAGATCTTTATGGATTGTGACGGCGCATAAAGGCGCCGTACTCCGAAATCAATTACTAAATAAAAACACTAAAACCTTTTTGCGATTAGTATATTTAAAAATAGTTTTCATCCTATCCGGTCTATTCTTCCAAATCAGCAATTTGTTTCGAAGGAGAATTTATTTTATCCCACTCCATGAATATTATCACTGATCAGAGGGGAGCATGGCTTGTTTTAATTTGAAAAACTTATATAATCCAAAAAATGAGCGTTCAAAAAATAATTTGGTAATCAAGAAAATTGAGTAATAAGGGACGTGAATTAATTAAGCTGATCAAGTGCACCGATCTAAATCTTACAAAAACAGTGCTTGAAAAAAATACAAATGGTCAAGTTATTTAATTCACAGTCCTAAACATCTATATCGCAGACATGGGAACGCACAGAATTTTGAAAATAGATAAAAGCGGCAGCGTTAAAACCATCGCAGGCACAGGACAAATGGGAAGTAAATTGGAAGCGTTGAATAAACCGGCTGCTTTGCTTGTGCATGAAGGGAATCTCTGGATCGCTGATTTAAACAATCACCAGATTAAGGTACTAAGTATCGATTAGAATGTTTTGTGAAATCACATTAAAAAGGCGTAAAACTCCCAATATAGCACTTAATCGAATATCCCTCAAACATCTTCCTGATCTCCTCCATTTTTTCTAATCCCGGGGATTTTATATTTTGCCAGGTATATTTCTTACCGAGCAGTTCGTATTTTGAAAATCCGAGATGGTGCAGTGGTAAAATGTTTATTTCTTCCAGCCCGATTTTTTTCATAAAATTTGCTGTTGCATTAATATTTTCTGCCGAGTCATTAAATCCGGGAACGATTGTTTTTCTAATTATCAATCGACAGTTTCCTTTTGCTGCGATTCTTGAAGCATTCTCTAAAATCAACTCGTTTGGCACACCTGTTCCGTTTTGGTGAATCTTTGAATTCATGTGTTTGATGTCAAAAAACAGCCAATCCAAATAATTTAATACTTCTTCGTAAACTTTGTATTGAACATACCCGCAAGTCTCTACGGCGGTATGAATGTAAGAATCGTAACATTGTTTGAGAATTTCGATGGCAAATTCAGGTTGAAACAAAGGCTCACCACCGGGTAATGTTATACCGCCTCCTGTTCCCCAGTATTGCCGATCCCTTTGAATTTTCTTCATCAGCTCTTCTACTGTGATGGGATAACCTGCAATCCTCAATGCATTTTGATTACACGCATTGTATGTTTTTGTGAATCAAATTTACTTAACGCTAATAGAGATCTTACAGCATGAAACATTGCATAATATGAACGATTAACCGATTGAGAAAATTTATTATTACTAAACATGATCTCTGACGTCTCTAAATCGTCCTTTGCTTTTTTCATACGATATTCTGACAAATCAAGAATTCTATTTTCCATAAATCTCAATTCCTTCTTCAGTGACGTTTTTATAAAAAGGTAAAATTTCTGAATACTCTCTGTAACGGTTGTAGGTTTCTTCAGTTATTGATACCAATATATCATAATTCAAACTAAGGTCAGCCATAATATCTGCAATTCGATATTTATTTTTTCTCAAATTTTCATCGGTATCATCTACTAAAACAAAAAAATCTATATCAGATTCTTTATTCTGGCTATTTTTTGCATATGAACCATATAAAATAATTTTCATCAGCTTGTCGCCAAATAAATTTACCATATCTTTATTTATTTCTGAAAATAATTTTTTCCGATTCATTTGACTCTCCATTTATCTTAACTATCTGCATTTACAAACAATGTTTTTCTATCGTAATAATTGTATTCAATATTAAAAGAATTAATGTGAATGTCAAGCAAAAAATAATGGTCTTTATTCTTTGGATCAGCAGCGCTGTTCGTACTATGCTGAACAATAATTCGGATCATATAACTCCTCATTTTTAAACACCACCAACGCCAGCATTACAGCATGTTCATAAAGCTGAGCCCGATTAACAACATTTTGTGTCAAAATACCAATCGCACCAAGATTTTGTTTCGAATTTTTCTGGTTAAAAATAATGTCATTCGCCAGCCCCATCTCTTTGCCTTCGAGAATTTTTTGTGCGACTTTATTTGGCAGAAAAAAAGTGCCGCTTTTAGCCTTTCCGGTTAATTTTTTCGATTTAATGACGACCCAGGCAAAAGCTGCCATTTCACCATTTTCATATTCAATTCCGCCTTCAATGCCAACCCAATAATCTGCATCAGCCACCGACTGAAATGCCTTATTCACCCGGTTAATCGCTCCTTGAAGTGTTTCTTTATCCGACATCGGCTGATCGCTTACCCCGGATGAAATATTTTCAGAGTCAATTTTAAATTGCTCACCAGGAAACATTTTTTGAAAACCGCTGACTGTTGCTTCTATCTTAACCGGATTATTTGAGGCGATGAAAATTTTTTTCATTTTTTATTTCTTCCCCAGCACTGAGAATTGCAATTAGAATCTGAAACGATGCTTGATATCTGCCCAAAAATCCTCCAAAAAGATGGCGGACTAACAGGATGGCGGACGTTCCGCTTGATTCTAGATGCTGGATGGGTATGGTGTATCCAGAAACCAGCATCGAGCATCCAGAATCTTTATGTCATTTTTATTAAATTTTGGAATATTCAGAAATGTAATAAAGTTCAAATATCAAAATTACATTTTACTAAAAACCATGCCCAACCGCTTTTCATAAAGCTCCTGTCTTACGATTTGAACATCTCCTTTCACCTTCATGCCGATCTTCGGATTATCGATATCGAGTTGACCGGTGATTCTGTTACCATCATCGAGTTCAACAATTCCCAGCATTAAACTTGCTGTTTCGTAATCTGCCGGCAACGTAAATAGATGGGTAAACGTCAATAGCTTTCCTTTTTTTGACATTGGTACAATATCAAATTCATTGTGATCATTGTCGCCGCATTTTCTGCAAATTGTTCGATACGGGTATTGTATGTGTTTGCATCTTTTGCATTTGTATGCATATATATTCAGTTCCATAATTAGTTCTCCCGGGTAAAAGTTAAACAGACCACATTGTTTCCGAAACCACCAAAATTACAGGTGAATCCAACCTTTGCATTTTTTACCTGTCGTTCACCAGCTTCGCCACGAAGTTGGGTTACAATCTCGTGAGCTTGAGCCACACCGGTAGCGCCAACAGGGTGCCCTTTGGCTTTGAGACCGCCCGATGGATTTATGGGGATTTTCCCGCCGATTTGTGTTTCCCCTTTTTCAAGCGCAATATGTCCCTGCCCTTTTTTAAAGAAACCAACTTCTTCGCTCTCTACGATTTCCAAAATTGTAAACGCGTCGTGAAGTTCCGCCACATCAACGTCTGCTGGTTTCAGTCCTGCCATATCAAATGATTGTTTTGCAGCGCCTCTCACTGCCAACAAATCTGTCGGTTCTACCCGATCATGAACAGCATGTGTGTCAGTTGCCTGCCCGATTCCTGCCAGTTTAATTTTTGGTTTATCAATTTTCTCAGCAACTTCCTTGGTAGCTAGAATTACGCAGGCGCCGCCATCAGAGATTGGACAGGTATCAAAAAATCTTAAAGGATCTGAAACCATGGGATTGTTGGTTGCAGCTTCCGGCGAATCAAGAATCCCTTCAAGCGTGATCGGCTGATGCAAATGGGCGAATTCATTCATCAAAGCATTGGCATGATTTTTCACTGCGACCATTGCCAGGTGCCGTGAAGTTACACCATATTTTTCCATGTACAACCGGGTAAACATTCCTGCTAAAGATGGAAGTGTTACACCGTAAATATATTCGGCATGGGGATGAGTTAGCGTGGCAACAAAATCGGTTGCAACCAGGTTATTCACTTCGCGCATTCTTTCCGCGCCAATCACCATTGTTGTGTCATGCATTCCGGATGCGATTGCCAAATAACCCTGCTTAATTGCAGAAGCGCCGGATGCAGGGCCATTCTCAATTGTTTCAGCCCCGGCAGGAGTTAAACTCATGTGATCAACAACAGCGCTCGCCAGCCCGGTCTGGTTATTCACTCTCCCGGATCCCATATTTGCGACGTAAAGATGATCGACTTTTTTCAAACCGCAATCTCTCAATGCCATTAACCCGGCATAAGCAGCGATTTCCACCAGTGGATATTCCAGTCGTGTAAAGGTTGTAATTCCGATACCAATAACATAAACATCTCTCATTTTATTGCCCTCCCAATTTTTTGCGCTGTTCCATTAAAACGGTTGCTGTTGAATCATATCGCGAGCGGGTAGCTGCCAACAAATCTTCGGGCGGAGTTGGTGGATCACTGGGGGGCAAAATAGCTTCTTTTGCTTTTTCCAGCAGATGTTCGGGCACGGGTCGTCTGCCAACAACCAGGCTGTCTCTGGCTTTATCAAATAATTCTTTAGTCAGAGACCAGGAAGGTACACCGCCAAGTTCATGGGGAATATCGAATCTTTTTTCCAGGTTATATTCAATCATCCACCTTCTAAAACCGATGGGCGATTCTGCCACAATGAGTACCTCTTTTTGTTTTAGAGCATCAATGTGATATTCCATTTTTGTGGCAAACGCATGGGCACCGATTCTCAACCCTCTGCGCAAGGCTATGGTGTGATAGGACATTCCCACCTCTTTATTCACCATCCTGCCATTGACAATAGCTGCCAATTCACCATTTATTTGCGCAACCAAAACATATTCATCCTGAACACGATGGGTATAATAAGCCAATAGTTCAGCATAAACTCTCGAAGCAACAATATCGTAAAAATCTCGCTCTACATGCATCAACGGTTCAACATGCGGCAGAATATCAGGAATCTCCTCACGGCTCACTTGGCGGACGACCATCTCTTCCCCGCTGGCAACGGTCATGTACTTAGGTACAAAAGGCGGCATGGGATTATCAATCGGTCGAAGTATTTTTTCTAAATCAACGGACATATTTCCTCCATAATTTGTAGGTTTTTTTATATTGAATTATTGTGTACAATATTTTATAACTAACATTTATTCTACTTTGTCAGATTAATAATAAATGGCGATCATCTGTCATTCCGGCGTGCTTTTTTGCCGGAATCTCCTGATCAACATATTGAGATTCCGGTATTCCGCTTCGCTTCAACCGGAATGACAAGCGAACAGTAATAATGTGACAAAGTAGAATTAAATTAGTAGAACAAAAAAACATCCTGTCAATCCGGTTCATCCAGTAATCCTATCAAATTTACTTTTTAACTATCACAACTTCCCGCAATTCCTTTTCCCTAACACCATCCAAAAACTTCTGAAACTCAAAATAATCCTCAGCATCAATTCTATCTCCAAAAAGCAATTTGTTCGAAGAAATATTCAACACGTTCTCTGAAACAGAATTTCCCCATTTTGCTATACCGAATTTTGTGATTAGCAAATCATTCGTATTTATATCTTCTACCTGCCAGCCTTCGGGGATTTGAATATTTAAATCCAACTCGAACTTTGAACCAAACCGGAATTGTATCGGATTAGTTCGGTCTTTTGAACGGAAATAATCAGGGAGTTCAAATGCGGAAATATCGCCCGGGCAGAACACTAACTTACCTGGTCTGGCTATAGCAAATGTTGATGTGTGAAAAGTATAAAAAATAGTTAACGGATCAGCAACCGGGTTTAAACCTTCGATTTTCAAAGAGTCCAACAAAAGACCTGAACATCGTCCGGCAAGGTATGTCTCAAACCACTGTTTTTGTCTTTCCGGTGAAGAAAAAATTACATCTTCACGTTTTTCACTGGCAAATGCGCCCCTCAATTTTGTTTTTCCGTGAACTGTCGCAAAACCTGTTGTGTCTAATTCTACCTTCCACTCCATTAATGTGTAATTACTTTCCGGCGCAGTTCGAGGCGTTGTTTGAATATTTGCTTTCCCTTTTCCCCCCACAACCAGCACCTCCATTCCCTGGTCATACCAGGGAAGTTCCCCAAACGGACAGCCTTTTTCAGTAGCATCCATCCAAATACCGCTATTGCCCAGAGAAGGGCAGTAAGCGATAACATGATTGAAATGATAAGGCGAGGGCAAACTGGTATCTGCCTTGCCACTATACCAGGTACTGATGATCACCTCGTGAGCCTCCAGCCCGGCTTCACGCGCTAATGAGCAGAGCAATGTTGACATATCTTTGCAATCGCCGTACCTGTTTTTTAAAATTTCTTCAGCCGGGTGCGGTTGGAATCCGCCGATGCCAATGGATACCGCAATATAGCGGACATGATCTCTGACCCACTCGTAAATACGTTTTAATTTTTCTTCTTCATTATTTATTCCATTCGTTAATTGTTTCGCCAACTCCCTGACAGTTTCACCGGCTTTTATTCTCGGTTCTGATAAATCGTAATACCACAATGAAACATCATCCCAGGTTTTTACTCCCAAAGGGGCTATTTTTAAATGGGCAATATATTCATTTGCCGGCGGCATTCCAAATTCTGATTTCACAGGTGGAACATCTTTGGCTTCCCAAGTATAAGAAGATTTAAAACCCTTTGGCGCTTTTTTAATTTCCGGTTCAATATTTGTTCCATAAAGCCGATAATTAATATCCGTATCCAGCGGCTCGTACAAAGAAAACCGGGAAACAAGTGTTGGCGAGTCATTTTGAAAGCTCCAGGAGTGCCCCAAAGTTTTAATGGGAAATCTCAATTGGTAGCTGTATTCTATTACTGCCCCGTCTTCCACCGCAGGCATGGTAAAAAGTTTTGCACGCTGGTCAGAAAAAAAAATGAAATTTGGATAGAGATTAATGTCAAAAATATTTTTCTTCTCGAGCACAGTAATTTTACCATCAGGAGAAATGGTGCGGGCTTGAATGTTATCCAAATAACTTTCAGGACTATAAGGGATGGCAACGTTAGCGTATTTTTGACCTTGTGTATTTAACACTTTTAAAATTCGATGTCTGTGGAAAACTGTTTGGTACATATTCTGTGTCGGAGTAATTTCCAACTCGCCTTCATCCAGAATAATAACTGCACCAGCATCCGGGAATTCTTCTTTGCCGGGAAGATTGGAAAATTCAAATTCTTTCCAATCCACCCTGGTAGCCCAATGGCTTTGATGAGCGCAGGAGAATAAAATTATCAATAATAAAACAGCTGTAAGAATCGGGATGCATCTTTTAATCGAATAAAGATAATAACAATTATATCTAATCATACTCAGGGTTTCTCCTTAATTGTTATTTATGAAACTAAAATTAAGTGTGTTTGAAATTATTTTGTCAGCAATTATTTTGTCCGTAATTGTTTTGTTATTTTTTTTGTTTGACTGTATGAATATCTGAATTGCGACATATTTCCCAGTGTCACAATTCTTTCACCTTCCACTGCCTATCCCATTCAACAATTTCAAATCGATCAGTTAAAGGAAAATTCGGTGGACGTTTTTTTTCTAATCTCTTATCAAACATGATTTTGGTAGCGTATCTCGGTTCAGTAGCGGAAATTGTTCCCGCAGAAAGACTGCCGTAAATGTGAAGCGTTGCATCAGATTTTTCATGAAACTGAGAAACACAAAATATGTCTTGTGCAAATATTGCCGCGCAAATATGTAAATCACCTGGTCCAGTCACAGCAGGCTCAGCAATGATAACATCTTTTAAACTAACCAGTCCCAGGTAATCTTCAGAGTGATAAAATTCTTCCGGGTGGTTAGCATAAACAATATCGTCTTCTATAGTATTACCAGTGAAATCTTTGTTTTTTGTGCAAAAGTTTTTTCTAACCCAGATCATTTAACTCTTACATCAAAAAGGCTGAGGCGAAGGCTAAGGCGGAGTAAGGTATAAGATTAAAGGATTAAGAATTTTTTTTCCTTCGCCTTTGCCTCAGCCTTCGCCTGCACTTTAGTGCGCTAGGATGATGTTCCCTTTTGAATACATAAGTATTTTGCCACAAACAGTACCCCGGATATGTATTTCCACTTTTTTATTTGCAACAATAAAAAATGGCTTTTCTTTTGACAATATCCTTGTTGTAAAATTTCCAGCCATCGTTTTTGTTTTCCACAAATAAGTACCATTCTTCACAAATTCAATCCATGTTTCTTTGGACAATAAATGAATTTGATTACTATCAATTTTTGTTTCACTGGAAAACGGAGTGAGTTTTTTAGGTAAACGGATTTCTTTGATTCCTCGTTCAAGTCCGCCACTGAATACATCATGATCATCAAATGTAAAGAATTGACGATCTGTTTTTATTTGATAAGAAGCTGTGGTAACTTTGCCATAAAATTTTGGCACGATCCCGTGTCGCCGGCTTATTTTAAATGAGGAATTACTGTGAAATTTTCCAAAGAATTCATCATTATGGATAGCCACCTTTGGATCCCAATAGTCCACAAACTGGGCGTAATTTGAAAACGCCATTTGTCTCAGCCGCATTTCAGTGGATAAGATTTGTTCATTTTCTCGCGTTGTAATAATAAATATTACATTATTCAGATCAGTTATTGTTTTTGCTCTTTCATGGCAAACCTTTACCTGGTAGATCTGTTTTTTATCCCGCCATACCAATACTGAATCTGACAAAGGAAGTTGCTGCAATTTTTCTACAATTTTATCTGTTTCTTTTACAAAAAATTTCTGTTGTTTCTGAGACATTGCTTTTATGGGTGGCAACAGTTTGGGCTCTCTAACTAATCCCAATCGATGAATTTTTGGAGAGATTGGCAATAAAGCACCCAACAGGACTTTTTTTTTCTTTTTTTGAGTTAATGTTTCTTCAATAGTGGATTCATGTTTGTTTGAATTGGAGATATTGGATTTTTGAAAATTATTACTAATTACAATAAGTTTTGTCGTGTGACCAATTCTGTTATTATTGAACTGTCGAGATGATGACTTTGGAGAAACAGAGACAACTTCAACAGCAAAGATTCTTTCAGAAAAATCCATTACTTCCTGTTTATTCACAAACAAAACACATAACATGAATACAAATCCATGAAACAGAACGGATAATATCATAGCTTGCTTCAATGAACTTGGTTTTTTCAACAAAAAATAATTTTTTTTTATTTTTGATTTTTGGGAAATTATCATTTTTGATGAATCGTTATTTTTCGATGTAACATATTAGTTACCGGTTTAATCCAGATGGAGCCCACTCATAACTAACTTGAAATTCGTTGGATAACTTGAATAAATATTTTTGCTAATCCCACTTTTTGATAAATAATAAAAGTGGGCGCCATCTTCATCCACAGATTCAATTTGTTTCCAGTTTTTCCTTCAACAATTGTATTATCTCAGGAGTTAAAAAATGTCTCTCTATTTTTATAGTGATATCAATTGGTAGTTTGGGCAGCGTATATTTGGAAATGAGTTCTTTAACAATGTCCGCTTTTTTCAGAGAATAATCAATGTCTGACAGTTGACGTGCGTTTTCGTAAATTGTTAAAATTCTCTTTTTTTCTTGTTCTTCTTCGATAATGTATCCTTTAGGCAAGTGTTTCTTAATAGCCTCCAATATTTTCTCTGAAACATTATCCTTCCTTTTAACAAATACATGATCAGGCGCACTTCGTATTCTGTCAAGTTGTTTTTCAATTCCTTTTGAATCTTTAATCTGTCCAATTCTAACCGTATTATCCGGTGGAATGATGCATGGTTTAAATTGGTCCAGTAAATAAAGCTGGTATCCTTGTAAATTATTTTTAATCTTTACAGCAAGCGAGTTTATCCTGTCTTCATAAAGATCTTTCAGATCATGAACTAATTTGTTACGCTGGTGAACATGTCTTTTTAATTGATCAGAAACTTCCCTGCCCTGCATTAATTCTTCTCTCAAATGTGCGTAAGTTTTATAATTTTCAGCGCTTCTTTCTTGTTTTTGTTTGTCAAAATCTAACCTTAATCTTTTTGCCTGTTCAGCTTGTTGAATAATATATTCCATCTGTTCCTGACTCAATTCAAGCCCATTTATTAAATTTAAAAGTTTTATTTCTTTTTTAATATTTTCGACCTTGTCAGAAGCAGGGAATGATTTAGCAGGTGGGTTTTGTAATAAAAGAAAACCGATCAGAATTAAAAAAAATTGAAGGTGTCTCATATTTTCCTCCGGTTTGAACCAAGAATTTTTTTAACCTTTTTGTTTATCTCATTATTAAATAGTGGCAGTTGCGGCAGCACAGTCTATATCGCTATAAAAAAAATAATGTAACTGTACAGCTTTTAATACTTTAGTGCAGTGGCGGTGTTACAAACATTACTCCGAAACGACTGCTACTGTCACTGCCACTGCTACTTTTCAGCTAAGATCATTAGAGTTACTTGTTGATCGGATGTTGCATTTTAATCCTTAACGAGTATTTCAATTTCCACCAAGAGAATATACAAGCAGCAATTTCATTGTTGTCGGCTCCTGAACCTGCCAGGTATTCATCTTCTCATGTTCAAATAGTTTTTGATTTGTGTCGCTTAAGTTTGTTTTCTGTTTAATCAAGTAAGCAAGTGGTGTTTGCAAAGTCAGAAACATTTGGACAGGACCAAGCCCATAAGAGATTCCAAATGAAGCTGTCATCCACGTTTCACTTTTATAATTATTTCGTTTATGGGACTGAATAAATTTGAATGAATTATTCCCGTCAGGTATTTGGGACTCGCCGTAGAATTTTGTTGTGTGTGTAAACTTTCTTAGTATCGTTAATTGTAATAATAATGAAAGTCTTTTATAAACACTTATTGATGAATACGATTCAAACCCGGTGGCAAAAAACAGTTCGCTGCCTTTGGAAAAATTTTCCCACGACGGCGACCAGCCATTATACGGGGATGTGGACCAAAGGACATCTTTTTGATCGGACTTACTTGCGTTGTTCCAACGAGTGGAAGTGTTACTCATCCCTGTATAGGACAATTCCATTAATATACCAAAATCGGTGTAGCCGCCATTAAATTGATAATTTATGAAGGGATTTGTTTCAATGATAAACTCGCTCTTGTTTTGTTCAGAGGCAGGATCCGATTCAATTAATTTATTAACCTCGTTAGCAGCATACTTAGCATGTTGAACGAAAAATAAAACGCCGGCATCCAGATCGCCTGCTCTCCAAAATCGAACCTTTGAATAGCCTCTGATTAAATCGACAGTATTTTCATCTTTCCAATATTCGTCATTTTTATAATCACCCAAATAATCAGAGCCATCATTATATTTCCAGGAATAGTTTTCTCCATCTTCCCGCTTTCTTCTGTATCGAATGCCTGTTTTATAATTGCCGTTGAATTCATAACTCAATTGGAGATCCATTTGGTTTCCATTAAATACAGAATACCTGTTTTGAAAAAAAGCATCAGCATTGATGTGCGAATAACCAAATATATGGGAGCAGCCAAAGGTTGCCCATCCCCAGGTTAGGTGGGAGGTATTGATGGACTCACCTTCTTTGGTAAATGATAAATGTCCTGTTGGGCGTCTTGAACTTTTATTAACATAACTAAATTTTATTCCCAGCGGGTTGTCAAAAATGTAGTTGGCGTAAATTAATTTCAAATTTAAATTTCTCTGTTGCGCATTTGTTTCACCTTTAAAAGGAATGAGACGATATTGCGTAACACCATTAATATCTTCACTGGCGCGTCCGGTGCCTTCTGCTTTGAGCTGCATATTCAAAGCGCTATTCCCAATCTCTGCTAATATTTTACCAAACCTGGTGTTATAAATTCCACCGATAGAATAATTTTTTTTATACGCATAGGCTGCCACTTCCATCCACGACCGAACATCATCCGGATTACCGGAATATCCATAAGGAGGGGCAAATTCAACAACTTGGTAATTACTTACATAGCTTTCAGAAGGTCGGTTCATTATGTTTGTAACATCACCCTGCCACGGTAGGGTCTGGGGATTAAAGTAGAAAAAAACAGCGCTTTTGGGCCATTTTAGAATTTCGTGCGGATAGGCAAAAACGGTCAAGTAATAGTTGCTTCCAATAGTGAACGATGGATTAGCTAAAATTTTTATTCCCCATATTACGAACATGAATAAAAATAATATTTTTTTCATTGTTTACCTCATGCAAAAAATTCTAATGGATAAATACCGGTTTACTAAATGATGGCACAACAATTCAGGTTCTTCTTTTTTCGTGAATGTTCTCATCAAGTGTCTGTGAAGATAAAACTGAAAAATTCTATCTGCCTGCCTTTTCGTTCGGTGAAAACAACTCCTGCTTGATTAAATAGAAATAAGTTTGTACATTCAGGGGGTGGGATAAAAAAAATGCTCACTTCATTTTTTAATTTACTTATTAATCAATTACTCATAAATTTAAAATGTGTAACTTAAATTATCCCACCCCCTGAATATAATTTAAAAATTTATCGAGTAAATTGCAATGAATTTTTGACTCAATAAAAAATTTAAAATTATTTGTAACTTTTCAATTGCAAATTTTTCTCCCACTGAAACGAACCACAGAAATGAAATTAAAAAATATTTTTCCGTGACAGTTCTCCTTCGGCGAATCTTATTAATGATGAAAAGAAAGTTATGAATCCAGGAAAAACCTATTCTCTTTATGCTAATGCTGATACATCAAATGAATATTATGAAACTATCAGGAAACTCATCGACCGGTTTTTAGAGAATTGCCGTGACGAAAAAATCCTTCTTTTGCAAGTCAGAAAAGCGATCAGCAAACCTGGTCTGTTTAAAATATTTCATAATAAATTTAAAAACAATTGTTTTGAAGACGACATTCTAAAATCCTCGTTGTCCAAATTTACTAAAAATATAAAGAACCATTTAGAAGAAATATCAATAATAAAACGATTCGATCCAATTATTGGGACAACCGAAAAACAGTATTTTCTTTACATGCTGGAAATCGAATTAGTGAACAGAATCTATAAGAAAGAGTTTAACGAGGCTCACTACAAAATAGCGCTTCTTCCCCACTGTTTGAGAGATTTCCACGAAAGATGTCTTTCCCAACCTGGCGAAATTGAACAAACCTGCAAAGGCTGCAATAAAGATTGCTTTATAAACCAGGGAAGTAAAATTTTAAAAAAATATCAAATCGATCCCTATATTTCCGTTACGATAGATCAGGCAAAAATGTTTAAATATTTAATGAGAAAACATAAAAGCATTAGCGCCTTGGGCATAGCCTGCATTCCTGAATTAGTCAGAGGAATGCGGATGTGTTTGGATTTTGATATTCCAGCCATTGGAATTCCGCTGGATGTTAACAGGTGCGCCAGGTGGATGGGGCGAGCGCAAGAGACTTCATTCAATATTGAAGCGCTCGAAAATTTGATCAGATAATTTCGTAATTCAGATTATTAAATTTTAGTAACCATTTTAAATTGAATTGATTTTGATAAAACGATTTTGTATCTTTTATCCTTAGCCAGGATTATTCCTAACGCAGTATAAGACTGCAAACAAATTGTATTCTCACGCAAAGTCGCAAAGTTTTGACGCTATGTTTTTCTTGGCGGTCTTTGCGGCTTTGCGTGAGATTTTATTAAAAAAAGATTTTGTTAATCGAAGATCCGCCGCGGTGGAAATAGCAAAGTTTTGGGTGTAATAGAATAATTACATGTTTACCGGAAACAAAAAAATCAAGGAGAAAATAAATTTGTTTTACATCAAAATACTATTAGCCATTTTTATTTTTGTTTTTCAGCAATCAATTTTTAGTCAAACAGTTTTACCCAAAAAAAATGACTTTGTAATAATTCCCCCAAAAGAAAGTCAATCGTTCATGTTTACCAATATGGCTGGCATGTATTATTATGGTGAGACCGGTTCGCGAAACACATCGCCGTTTCATGGATTGAGTTTTCTCACCACTAAAATAGTAGAAGATTACCTTATCGAGGCAGGAGGACAGGTTTTAAAACGTTCGGATGCAGAAGTCCATCTTTACAAAAACAAACTCATACGGCATCATAATTCAATTGAACTAATTGAAGAAACAACCATATCAGATTCAATCCCGGTTTTAATTATTAAATTAAGTTCAAAACAACAAATTCCAATTTCTGTTTTTCCTTTGATTGCCAAGTCCGGTGGTTCACAGAATTATTCAAAAACCTGGTCGCCACCCGAAAATACGCTTTATATTTCCCGCCGGAAACAATTGGTAGAAAACAACACCCAAAACAATGGCAAATGGATTGGCATTTCAACCTTCCCTGCTGGAAATTTTTCCAATGAAATTATTGAAGAAATTAATTATCAAAACCGGTCAACGAAAACGAAAATTTTTTTGCCTGGCAAAATTAATTTTTATTTGGAAGGAAGCGGTTATATTTTCTTTTTTATTGCAGATAGTAAAAAAGATATTTTAAACTATAGAAAACAAATTCTCAAGGATCTTAATCTTAAAATCAATAAAAAAGAAATCCCGATTGAGGGGATTAGGAAAGCCTAGAGATGAGTGGCAGTGGCAGTAGCAGGGGCAGTTTTATTTGTACAAATTTTACTGCTGCTACTGCTGCTGCTGCCACTGCCACTTTTTTTTATAACACATTCTTTAAAGTCTTTTCAAGTTTAGATTTAAAAAGAAACAACCTAAACAACGAAGCAAAATATTTTTTCTTATCAAAAGTTTTAACTACTTTCAAATAACTTTTAATTATTAACAAAATATCTTCCTGGCTTCTGGGAAGCAGTTCTAAATTAATAAACCCGTTATAGTCCACTTTTTTTATCGTCTTCAGTATTTCATCAACAGGTAAACAACCGCCTGATCCAAATGGCATGTGTGCATCAAACCCTTCTTCACAATCTGACAAGTGTATGCATCGAATTTCTCCATTTGAATTATTAATAAAATCAACAGGATCCCCGCCACTCAAAATATGATGCGGCGCGTCAAAACATAATCCAATGAGTTTGTCTCCTAAAACTAATTTAGCCTGATCATAAAAATTTTGAAAACGATTTTCATCCCAACTCTGAATATTTTCAATAATAATTGATGGTTCTAATTTCTTTAAATTTTCCAATAAATACGAAATTGTTTCCTCTATATCAGCGCCCGAATCATCTTCCGGAGGATGGGCTAAACAATACTTAACATTTAACGCTTGATAATTATCATTTATTAATCGAATGAGTTGCTGAATTTTCTCGTCCATTTTTTTACAGGAAAAATCAAACCCGGTGTCATGTAAATTTGGCAGATGGAAACCGGTCTTCATATTACCAATATTATCCCTGCAAGATTCCAAATCATCAAAAACTGAAATTGTTAATTCAACAAATTCCAAACCCAGTTTTTTAACAACCTTTATTAAAGCAGATGGTGTTATTCCTTTAAACCTATCTACAGTTAGTCCTACTGCTACTAAATTTTTTTCCACTTTTTTCTCTTTTCTGTTAATAACCAGTTTTTTTAATATAATGACTTTGATATTTAAAATCAAGTTTTATGTTTTTAAAAAACTGTTAATAAATTTCACTTGGAATTAAGAAAGTTTTTTGATACTTTTGATGATCTCTGGGATTAATAGCTGTTAGTTAATCAGCCCACAGAATAGAACAGGTCACAGAAAAAAATGCTATTGTTGATAGTTTTTTTGAATTTCCTGCAAAATGCGGGACAGGGAAAAAAAATGTAACTGTTCATTTAATAATAATTCAGCTAATATTATAGCAAACATTTGATAAAAAGACTTATATAGCAGAATAATTTTTAGCAGAATGATGAAAATTATTTATTTTAGATTGTTATAGTATTACCAGTTGAATCTTTGTTTTTTATGCAAAAGTTTTTTAATAAAGATCAATTACTATTACAACGAAAAGGCTGAGGCGAAGGCTAAGGCGGAGCAAGGTAGAAGATTAAAGGTTTAAGATTTTTTCCTTCGCCTTTGCCTCAGCCTTCGCCTGCACTTTAGTGCGCTGGGAAAGTAATACTATAATACTTTTTGTTTCTTATTATTTCCGCCAAAAAGACGGCGGACAGGCTGCTATTAATAATTCTGCTTAAATTATTGATTCTATAATTCTAACAATATATCACCATCACTGAAGAGTTATAAAGTTTTTTGTAACTGTTCAGCTACTATTTGTATCAATGTCATTCTGAACGAGGGAGGGGAATGGTGATGTTGGGAAGTGAAGAATCTCG
>JACKQG010002926.1_pt1 | contig 21600 bp, 26 predicted proteins | sample 8237621 | NCBI WGS metagenome assembly JACKQG01 (sample SAMN15677084, study PRJNA649215) | marine metagenome | biome: marine; feature: Black Sea; material: saline water; isolation source: suspended particulate matter (SPM) from the Black Sea western gyre | collected 2013-06-09/2013-06-10 | depth... | reverse complement strand
TTTTTCCCTAGCTGTCCGGCCAGATGCTGAATGAACTGCCAGGCGGTACGGCCAGAGCGTGCGCCGCGGGTTACCGTCCATTCGATCGCCTGGGCGCGCAGGTCGGCGGCATCGATTTTCAGGCCAAAGTGCTCGACGTAGCCGTCAATGATGTCTAAGTAGGTCTGTTGATCACAGTTATGGAAACCCAGCCACAGGCCAAATCGATCCGACAGGGAAACCTTTTCTTCGACCGCTTCGGCCGGGTTGATGGCCGTTGATCGTTCGTTTTCTATCATGTCGCGTGGCATCAGGTGGCGGCGGTTGGATGTGGCGTAGAAAATAACGTTTTCGGGACGACCCTCGATACCGCCTTCAAGAACCGCTTTTAAGGATTTATAGGACGAATCATCACCGTCGAAAGACAGATCGTCACAGAAAATCAGGCAACGACGACCTGAATTACTGAGCAGACTGAGCAATTGCGGCAGCGAGGGGATATCTTCGCGGTGGATTTCGACCAGTGCCAACGCCTTTGAAAGCTGATCGTTGACCCGACAGTGGACGGCCTTGACCAACGAACTTTTGCCGGTGCCGCGCGCTCCCCACAACAGGGCGTTGTTGGCAGGCAGGCCATTTGCGAAATTCAGTGTGTTATCAAGCAGGATTCCCGATTGGTGGGCGATTCCTTTAAGCAGGTCAAAATCGACACGATTAACGTTTTTAACCGGTTGTAGGACCGCGCCCTCGCTATGCCAGACGAAGGCATCGGCAGCGTCAAGATCAATATCTGCGTTTATCGGCGGGACCAGACGTTCAAGGGCGTCGGCAATTCGTTCCAGGGCGGGTTTTATGTCAAATTCGCTCATCGTATCCAGATTCCAGTGAATAACGTTTTTAAGACAGGCTGTTAGCGGTTGCAAGTCGCGTCGAGGACGTTATAGTCCCTCGCTTGCCGGATTTTTCGGCACTTTAATGTTTTTATATTGGGGAGTCCCATGAGTTTTATTTCACCAGCATACGCTCAAGCCGCCGGTGGCGCCGGTGGTGCCAGTGGTCTCGAGGCTATGTTTCCACTGATTCTGATTTTTGTTGTCTTTTATTTCCTGCTGATCCGCCCCCAACAAAAGAAGGCCAAAGAACACAAAGCCATGCTGGAAGCGGTTCGTCGTGGCGACAAGGTTGTCACCGGCGGTGGCATTCTGGGTACCGTAACCAAGGTTTCCGATGATCAGGAAATTACCGTTGAAATCGCCGACGGGGTCAAGGTTCGCGTTCAACGCGGTCTGCTCGCGGCTGTGTTGAGCAAAACCGAACCGGTGAAAGAAGACAAGAAGAACAAAAAGGATGATAAGCCGGACGATGACAGTGGTGAAGACAAGGGTACAGTTTCAAAGTTAAAGGGCCTACTGGGCGGAAAAAACTGAGACAATGATCTATTTCGCCAAATGGAAAATTATCACCATATTGGGCATCTGCCTGTTCGGTGTGATTTTCGCAGCTCCCAATTTTCTAAGTTCCAAACAAGCAGCTGCGCTACCGTCGTGGCTGCCCCATAAACAGATTAGCCTGGGCCTTGACCTGCAGGGGGGATCTCACCTGTTGCTTGAGGTCGCCGTCGACAGTGTCTTGACGGAGCGTCTTGAATCCGTTGTTGATACCATGCGCACAACCCTGCGCAAGGCCCGTATCCAGTATGGCGGCCTTGGCGTCGATGGCCTGTCAGCCGGCGTCACCATCAAGGACTCGTCTCAAGCCGAACAGGCCCGTCAGTTGATGAGAAATCTGGATGCAGATTTTAACGTCGAAATTTCCGATGACAACCGCATTACCCTGCAACTGAAGGAGCAGGCGGTGCGGGATCGCCGGACGGCCGCAATCGAGCAATCCATTGAGATCGTCCGTCGTCGTATTGATGAAACGGGCGTCCGCGAACCGACCATTCAGCGCCAGGGCGAAGATCGCATTCTGGTTCAGCTTCCAGGCCTTGATGATCCAGAACGGGTCAAGCGGTTGCTTGGCAAGACCGCCAAACTGTCTTTCCATCTGGTTGATGAACGTCAGGTGCCGGGCCTGGGCGGGCAGGTGCCGCCGGGATCGATGTTGATGCCGTCGGCCGATGAAGCCGGCAGTGACGGCCGCCCGCGCATGTACCTGCTTAAGAAGAAGGTCATGCTTAGCGGCGATACCCTGATCGACTCACAACCGACATTTCAGGACAACCAGCCTGTTGTCAGTTTCCGTTTCGATACAGTAGGTGGCAAGCGTTTCGGAAAGGTGACGACCGATAACGTCAACAAGCTGTTCGCTATCGTCCTTGACAGCAAGGTTATCAGCGCCCCGGTTATCCGCGAACCCATTTTGGGTGGAAGCGGTGTTATTTCGGGCAACTTCACGGTTCAGGGTGCACAGGATCTGGCGTTGTTGTTGCGCGCTGGTGCATTGCCCGCACCCCTTACCATCCTTGAAGAACGCTCGGTTGGACCTGGACTGGGTGCGGATTCCATTTCAGCGGGCAAGATCGCCTCTATCATCGGCATGGCCCTGGTCATTGGTTTTATGGTTTTCGTTTATGGCCGTTTTGGCCTGATGGCTGATATCGCACTGCTCGCAAATATCGTCTTGATCGGTGCGGCGCTATCATTTCTGCAAGCGACGCTGACTCTGCCTGGTATCGCTGGCATTGTTTTAACCATCGGCATGGCGGTTGATGCCAATGTGCTGGTTTTTGAACGCATTCGCGAGGAAGTACGGTCCGGACGGACGCCGATTTCGTCCATTGACGCGGGTTATTCACGCGCCATCAAGACGATTATCGATGCCAACGTCACGACCCTGATTGCAGCCATATTGCTTTATCAGTTCGGTTCCGGGCCGGTTCGTGGTTTTGCCGTGACCCTGGCCATCGGCATCGTCACATCAATGTTTACGGCGATCATGCTCACCCGTTTAATGGTCGTGGTGTGGTTGCGTAAAACCCGCCCTGACAGCTTACCCATTTAGGACAAAGACATTGCGTGGATTTCATCTCGTACCCAGCGACATTAACTTGCGTTTTATCCCGCGCAGGGTTTTGTTTTTTGTTTTTTCCGCCTTGCTGGTTGTAAGCTCGATCGGTTTATACGTCTCCAAAGGGCTTAGTTACGGAATTGATTTCAAAGGCGGTATCCTGATCGAGGTCAAAACCACGGACGGCGCGTCCAATATCAAGGCCATGCGAGCTAACTTGTCGGGCCTGGGACTGGGCGAAATCGGTTTACAGGAATTTGGTGCACCAAATGAAGTTCTGATCCGCATTCAGGCGCAGGAAGGTGGCGAGAAGGCCCAGCAAGTCGCCATTGATAAAGTCAAGGGAGCCCTTGGCGACGGTGTTGAATACCGACGTACTGAATTCGTCGGGCCCAAAATCAGTGACGAGTTGTTCTGGGATGGCATTTACGCCGTCAGTGCGGCGATTTTTGCCATTCTGGTCTATGTGTGGTTCCGCTTCGAGTGGCAGTTTGGACTGGGCGCGGTTGTCGCCCTGATCCATGACGTGCTGAGCACCATCGGGGTGTTTTCCTTGTTAGGGCTGGAATTCAACTTGACCACGGTGGCGGCGATTCTGACCATTGCCGGTTATTCGATTAACGATACGGTTGTTGTTTATGACCGGGTACGTGAAAATCTGCGCCGTTACAAAACGATGCCATTTGCCGAATTGTTAAACAACTCCATCAACGAAACCCTGTCGCGCACGGTGATGACCAGTGTGACAACCCTGCTTGCCCTGCTTGCTCTTTATATCCTTGGCGGTGAAGTCCTGCGCGGCTTCAGCTTCGCCATGATCTGGGGTGTATTGATTGGTACCTATTCGTCAATCTGTCTGGCCGTACCGGTGCTGTTGTATATGAACATCGAACGCCGCACCGGCGGCAATGTTGAGGGCGCGGACGAGGAGGCGGCAGCCGAACAGGCGCCGTAAGACCATTTCCCTGGATATCACGCCGCAGGTCGCTGCTTCCCGGATGCTCTTACAGGGCTATGGCGATGGCGGCTTTCGCGTTGCCGGTGAACGCCTTGAGGGCTCCCACATCATCTTTCCTGAACTGACGTGCCCCTGGCCGGTAACCTCACTTGACGCCATCACCCTGGAAAGTCTCGGGGACGTTATCGACAAATCTGGTGAAATAGACATCCTGATTATTGGTTGTGGTGAAAAGTTTGAGCCCATCCCCGATGATCTTCGCGAGGGCTTAAAAGAACACGGAATCGTTCTTGAATGGATGGATACGGCGGCGGCGTGTCGTACCTTTAACGTGCTGCTGGTAGAAGAGCGCCCGGTCGCGGCGGCTTTGCTTGCTATATGTGACTAGAATCCTGCTTCATCTCGATCCAGATGGAGGGGAATTCAATAATTTCGGATATATTTTTAAGTCTGTTCAGGTATGAAGCGTTGAGCACAGAACCTGAAGCCAATAATATTTCGCCATTTTCAGTCGTTACATCACGTGCCGTAATGCCGCCTTCCTGAACTTCCTCGATGGGCATTTCCTAGGCTCCATCATGATGTCGAGGATGACGATGTCAGGGGGGCTGCCATCACTTGCCTCGGAATTTTTGGTGACGCCAATCATATCGGGAAGCCTGTGAATCATTTTTCGGACGAATGTCTCATCGTCGACAACAAGCACGTGGGGTTCGCTGAAATCCATTGGCATGGTCCTGCTTTTCAATGGTTTTCAAGCTTCAGATCAAATTTGACTTACTATGACATTTACTCCTAGTGTCTGATGAATAACGATTTAATTGATGTCGGGGGGCAAGCCAAATGATCAAAGGTATTTTTGGCTATATTTTTCATTACAGCAAAAGCCAACAAATTAAACTTTTGCTATTTATCCTGCTTTCCTTCCCTTTTCTTTATGGCTTCCTGGACCTGCCAAAAACCATTATCAACGAGGCGATCGGTGGTAAGGCTTCCGGGTACGAAATTTTTGGGTTCGAGTTTGGGCAATTGTCTGTCTAACGTCAGCGCCTATGGAACAACTTAGCGGTATTGCATAAGAGAGGATTTCTGGTTCATCGTAATGACCCGAAGGGGAATGAAGATGAGACAGAAATCGCAGACAAGACAGACGGGTGTTGATCGGGGCTGAAATCGACAAGGTTATTTCAATTCTGGTTGTCACGTCACTGTTGGCTATCGCACTGGTCCGTGCCCGCCGCCTGTTGATACGTTCCGTACTGGACGGCATGACGGCGCATGACCTTTCGCGTTTTGTCTCACCCGAAGTGGCCCGTCGCATCGTCAATAGCGACAAGTCCATGCAGGCCGGTGATGGCGAGGTTAAAACAGCAACGGCCATGTTTACGGATATCGAGGGGTTCTCGACGATTTCCGAACGCCTGGAGCCAGGAAACTGATGACCTTGTTGAACGAATATCTGGGCCTTATGGCCAAGACCGTCGATCCGTTTGGCGGTGTTATCTCGAAATTCATCGGCGATGGAATTCTGGTTACCTTTAATGCTGCAAATGTTGATGAAGATCACGCTGCCAACGCTGTTCGCGCGGCATTGGAAATTCAAAAAAGACTGGATGGTTATGCGTTTTCAAATGGCATTCAGCTGAAAACCCGTTGCGGGATCAATACCGGGAAATTTGTTGTCGGTGCGGTCGGCACCGAAAACCGGCTGCTGTTCACAATCCACGGCGACGATGTGAATATCGCCGCCCGCCTTGAACAACTGAACAAGGAATACGCAACCTATATCCTGGTCGGGGAAAATACAGTCTTAAAGGCGGGGGACGATTTTTCATTCAGGGAACTGGGCCAGGTTATCGTCAAGGGCAGGTCTTCACCGACAAAGGTTTTTACTGTAGATGGTTAGAAACTCCCCATCGAATGGGCGGTGATGTAGGCACCTAGCATCAGCAGCGAAATAAAGAACAAGCGCAGGAACAGGCGTTCTGACAACCATTGCCTTATCCTGCGGCCAAGCACCATACCGAAAATGGCCGGGAGCAACGCCATGGATGACATGGTTGCAAGTTCTGGCGTCAAAAGGTTGTTGCCTCCCATAGCGATAGCTAAAGAAAATGTCGAGACAGTAAACAGCATTCCCATGGCCTGAATGAGCATCTCGCGCGAAAGGCCCATGGCCAGAAGGAACCACACACCCGGCACCACAAACGACCCGGTCAGGCCCGTTAAGATGCCGCTTGCAGAACCAGCCAGCGGGCCAACCCACACTTCCTGACGCCGGGTGATATTCAAATGCAGATTGGCAAGGCTGACGCCTGAATATGCAATCAGGAGCACGCCAAGGAGCGCCCGCAACCATGAGACATCAACGCGTGTGAGTATGGTTGTTCCAAACCAGACAGAAACCGTGACCATCAGAAGGAACGGCCAAAGTCTTTGCAAAATAGAACGGCCATTTCCGCCGCTCGCGGCTTGCCAGAAGTTGGTGACAAATGACGGCACCAGCAACAACGCCATGGCATGAGGAAGATCGATTGTGACACTCAACAGTGCCAGGCTGATTGTCGGAAGACCTAATCCAATAACGCCTTTGACGGTGCCTGCAATCAGAAATGTTCCAGCGATGGCAATAATGGTGAGAGTGTCAAACATGCAAACGAAAGGTTATGTGCCGTATTTTAGCCAGGCATAGGGGGCAAAATTTTCGACGGATACGAATGAAAGTTCCTGCTCGCTGTTGGCCGGGAAGGGCAAGGCGAGCGCCATAAGGAGTCGTAATACGTTGAAAATATATTTCTTCATGCTTCCCCTGATCCTTAATCTTTAGGGAACCCCGTAAACCATATTACAGTATGGAGCAATGCTTTGTCTTTAAGGGTAAAAAAAAGCGGAGCCTGAAGGCTCCGCTTTTCTTTAAAATCAGGCTTTAACCTAGTAGATGTTTTGAGCCGACACCATGGCGTAGAGCATCGGGAAGGAGAGCAGTGTGTTGGTGCGCGAGAACAACATAGCCTTGCGTCCGGCGGCCGCTTTTTCTTCAGGCGTGCCATCGACTAACCCCAAGGCCACTTTCTGGTTCGGCCAGATAACGAACCAGACGTTGAACCACATGATGATGCCAAACCACATGCCAATACCCAGCTGGGTGTGCTTGGCCACGGCGAAACCTTCCGATGAACCAAGGGTCAGGACTTCGACAAAGTAGCCGTTCATGGCGGCCAGGATCAGGCCGAAAATGATAGTGCCCATGGCGGCGTGGCGGAACCAGAACAAGGCGGCAGGGGCGATGACTTTGCCGATGGCCGGTTTATGCTCGTCGGGGATGTTCGGCATGTTGGGAATTTGCACGAAGTTGAAATACCACAGGAGGCCGATCCACATGACGCCGTTGAGGACATGCAACCAGCGAACGATGAAAGTCATGTAGGAATGATCAACGGCAAATTCGTCACCGGTTGCGCCGCTAACGACAATGATCATGACCACGGTCAACACGAAACCGGCAATGACGGTACTCTTAAGATTTGAAAGGATGCCAGACATGGGCTTTTTCCTCTAATTGTTATGAGATAAAGGGTTAAATGGATTAATTCTAATTACGAACACTGTATATACGACTGACGGTTGCTTTTTCAATGCTTTAGCTGAAATTATAATGAAATCAATCATCCCAACGCCCTGTTCGGAATTTATCATGGCAAAATGTTGGTAAAACCAGGATTGCGATTCGCTGATGAATAAAAATCAATGGCTATCCGTTTGCCACGATATGGTCCATCGCCTGGATCGTGATCGTCTTATGTGCGCCATGGTCGCGCCGCCGGACAAACGCGACGCCCTTGTGGCGTTGCTTGCCTTCAATCTGGAAATCGCGACAATTCCCGAACTGGTCAGTGAACCCTTGCTGGGCGAGATCCGTTTGCAGTGGTGGCGAGAAACGGTCGCACGTCTTTTTGATGGAAACAGCGTCGATCATCCCGTCGCCCTTGGACTTGCCGAGGCCATTGAAAAGAAGGATTTAAGCAAACCCCTGTTCGATGGGTATCTGGACGCCCGCGCCTTTGATTTAAAGGGCGAGGCTCCGGCATCGATGATGGTGCTGGAAAAATATGCCGAGGACACGGCCGGGTCCCTGCACACCTTAATGGCCGAAGCTCTCGGCCTTGCCAACATGGCCCCTGACCAGCAACCTCCAATCGGCAAGGCGGTTCGCCACGGAGCAGTCGCCTGGGCGCTGACGGGATTGCTGGCAACGGTCGACTTTCATGCGAGGGGAGGTCGCAGTTACCTGCCAACCGATCAGGAAGATGCGGAAGAAGCACTCGCCCAGGCCGCAGGGCGTCATATCAGTGAAGCGCGCAGCGCCCGCGGGCACGTTCCCAAATCAATGTTGCCGGTCATGTTACCTGTCACCCTTGCCGAACAGAATCTCAAACAGCTGCTGCGCGGCGGCACTCACCAGAAGGGGATGGGCAGACTGTTCGGATTTTACAGGAAAGTGTTAAGCGGAAAATATTAACGCTGCTTGACTTCCGATCTGAGCAACATCAGTTCAACTGATGACAGCTGCGGGAAAACCGGCTGTGACCATTCATGGTACAGGTAAATAGCGCCGCGTTTGGTATCAGGGAAACCGCCGCGATTGTCGTCGAACATTCTGATTTCAAGGGTCGTCAGCAAGTTCGTCACCGGCGCAATGCTTTGCCAGATCACCGTTGGGTTGATTTTTCTGGGTTCGGCCAGTGGCGCGATTGATCGCTTGAGTTTTTGTGTTGGCGCCCCGTATCGATTGCTGAAATATTGAACAATTGACGAATAGGATTGCGACGGAAACAGGATGTGAAAATACGTCGCCGCCCCTTCGTCATAACGAACAATGGACTGGGTGCCTTCGTAGAGGATGCTATCGGTCAGCAAATAAGGCTGGATATCGCTCGGCCAATCCAGCGGTTCAATGCAAAAAACCGTCGAGCCCAGCTTCTTGTTGATGCACGACCTGTAATACCAGGGAGCAGGGGCTTGTGGTGGCGGAGCTTTACCCAGTGATGTCGTTTTGCCAAGGCTCAAAATAACGCCATCAAGACGGTTCTCGGGAAGCTCACGAACGACTTTATTAGTCGGCTTTCGTGGCACGACCTGCGCCTGTTCAACATTCTTCACTGACCAATCTCCAGGTTCTTCCGTTGCTGGATTGTTGTCTTCAGATGACTTTTCGGAAGTCTCTGCTTTCTCTTCATCTGAGGAGAATATGGACATGACCTTGCTGAAAAAGCCGTCCTGCTCGCGCGGTTTTCCAGGAAGCGTGGTGGTGCCAACCTGGACAGGCGGCTTTCCGGAAGTGCCTTCGACGATTTTCTTTGGTGCAAGGCTTTCGGATTTGTCGATGCGGGTTACCTTGGCCACCGTGGTATCTGGCGGGACGACTTTTTCGACGACCTTGAGCGGTGGCACCTTGGGCTGCACGGGGATGACTTGCGGCGGTTCCAAATCATCATCGGAAATCTTCGCAAGCCGCGCAGGAGTTACGTTTTCAGGCAGGACTTTTCCTTCAATGTCCGGTGGTGGCCCGGTCACGTTTGGTGGACTGACCGGTGCTGTCGCTTGTTCAAGTGATGCAGACTTAACCACTTCAACCACGGGCGTTTGTTGTGGCTCTACGGCGGCCTTTGCGACCGGTACAGGCTTTGGAGCCGACTTTGAAGGCGCTGGTGTTTCGGTTTTTGGTTTGTCGTCAAAACTGAGAAAACTTTTTATGTTACCCCAAATTCCGGGTTCATCATTGGCGATGGCGGCAGTCTGTTTCGGTTCAGGCTTGAGTTCGGCTGTTTGCTTGGACGGATGCGGTTTTGTCACGACTTTTGGTATGGCTTGCTTCGGTCGTGGTGTTGGTTCTGCTCGCTTTTTGACCACTTCCTGAAAGGTGTCTTCTACGGCTGCCTGAACCCTTGTATCGATGATCTTGCCCTTGTCCGTGGCCGTCGAAGCAGGGCCGCGCACGGTGCCGATGACCGGAAGCGCTGCACTGTTTTCAGGCTCCTGATCGAAGGGGCTGGGTCCTGCAATGGCAACGGGTGGCGGCGGCGGTGGCTCTGATGTGACAACTGTCGCCGACCAGGGACCGGCGTCCGGCGGTGGGGCGTAGACTTCGCCTACCGGGGCGGCGGCTGGCACAGGAGCCAAAGGTTGAGACTGGGGCAGGTTGGGCGTCGCCCCCAACGCGGTGACCCGGGCCACCGGTGCTGCAGGGGCAGGTTTTTTCTTTTGGTCCTGCAAATCGCGGACTTGCAGCAGATAATGAACAATATCGAAATAGCCCTTGTCGACGGCCAGGTCAACCGGCGTTATCCCCCAGGCATTGAGGGCGTTGATATCGCCACCCCCGGCGATGCTGATCTGCACTTTTGCAAGGTTGCCGTCATAAACGGCGTCGAACAATTGCTTTGTTGCCTCTGAGGGTTCTTGCGCGGCGCTCTCAGGCACGGGGGAGATGATCATGGCCCCACACCATAAGGCCACCCCGGCGTATCGCCATATTTTGGTAAACAAACTGATCATTGGCACTTCAAACCGCAGCGAGGGTAATTCACTGACATTATATTATTTCGACGGACTTCATTCCATTTGAATCCATTTGCACGATGATAGCACGGATTTCTTGACATCGCTGCCCGTCAGCCGTAAATCTTTTGCAAATTAAGGAGTTAAAGCTTCGTGACAAACGGCAAAAATCAGTTTCTGCGACGACGATACGCGCTCATTTCGCGCCGTAGTCCGTCGATCGTGTCCGAAGCTCTTCGTTAATCTTTTAGGAAATCACCGTTCGGGCTGTATGGCGCGGCAGCTATGCCATGTCCTTCCTGTCCTGTTTTAAGCGGAGACCTAAAAAAGATGTTTTTGATTTTGCCCGAGCGGCCCGATGATGAAGCCGCCATTGAACTCCTTCTTGACGATGCTTTCGGTGCCCGGCGGCACGAAAAGGCATCCTATGCCTTCAGGCAGGATAATCCGCCCGTTGCGGGCCTTTCCTTTGTTGCCCGTTCTGGAAACAGGCTGGTTGGCAGTATTCGTTTCTGGCCGCTTATGGTTGGTGACACTACCGTTCCTTCCCTGTTGTTGGGGCCACTAGGGGTGGCGCCGGAAATGCGCAACTACGGCATCGGTCGGGGGCTCGTCTGCCGTGGACACATGATGGCCGAAAAGCTTGGCTACAAATTGGTGTTCCTGGTCGGTGAGGGAAAATACTATAGCCGCTTTGGCTACAAACCGGCCCAGCCCCATGGACTGACCATGCCAGGTGAGGATCCGGCGCGGCTGATGGTTCATGAGCTGCAAGTAGGCACCCTGCGAGGCGTTTCGGGAGAGTTACATGCCGGAGACTGCCTTCGAACAGGCCTCCTGAACCCCCAACCTACGAACCAAGCCAGGCTTTAAGGTCAGCGCGGGCGCGGTCGCTCATGGCTTGCTTGCGGTCCTTGCCTTTTAAGCGCTTGCCTTTTTCGTTAAGGCCTTCCGGCCCATCAAGCGGCGGGAACAGGCCGAAATTGACATTCATGGGTTGATAGGTTTTCTCATCCGCACCGCCGGTGATGTGATCAAGCAAGGCACCCAGTGCCGTCGTTGGCGGTGGCGGGGAAGGCGGCTGGCCCATGTGCCCGGCGGCGACGTAGCGCCCGGCCATCAAACCGACAGCGGTGCTTTCCACGTAGCCTTCGCAACCGGTGATCTGACCGGCGAAGCGGATGCGCGGGTGGGATTTCAGGGCTAAAGTTTCATCAAGAAGTTTTGGCGAATTCAGGAAGGTGTTGCGATGCAGGCCGCCAAGGCGGGCGAATTCAGCCTTTTCCAACCCTGGAATGGAGCGGAAGATGCGTTTTTGTTCGCCGTAGGTCAGTTTGGTTTGAAAACCGACGATGTTATAGAGCGTGCCCAGCGCATTGTCCTGGCGCAGCTGCACGATGCCACGGGGTTTGACGGTCGGGTTATGGGGATTGGTCAGGCCGACTGGCTTCATGGGGCCGAAGGCCAGGGTTTGCCTGCCCCGTTCGGCCATCACCTCGATCGGCAGACAGCCTTCAAAATAGGGAGTGCCTTCCCACTCCTTGAATTCGGTTTTCTCAGCCGACAGCAGATCATCGATGAAGGTTTCGTACTGTTCGCCGTCGAGCGGACAGTTGATGTAGTCAGAACCATCGCCTTTGTCATAGCGCGACTGGTACCAGGCTTTGTCAAAATCGATGGAGTCCTTGTGAACGATCGGGGCAATAGCGTCGAAGAAGGAAAGTGCGTTCTTGCCGGTCAGTTCGCGGATCGCCCCGGCCAGGCGTTCTGATGTCAGCGGCCCGGTGGCGATAATGACATTTTCCCAATCTTCCGGGATCGGCCCAGTGACTTCTTCACGGCTAATCTCGATCAACGGGTCGCTGGCCAGTGCCTTTTCGACGGCCTTGGAAAATGCTTCCCGATCTACGGCCAGTGCACCACCGGCCGGGACCTTATTGTCGTCCGCCGCTTGCATAATTAATGACCCAAGCGTCCGCATTTCCTGATGCAAAAGGCCGACCGCGTTGAAGTCGGCGTCATCGGAACGGAAAGAGTTGGAGCACACCAGTTCGGCAAGTCCGTCGGTCAGGTGGGCGTCGGTGGTACGCTTGGGCCGCATTTCGTGCAGGGTCACAGGAACCCCGGCGCGAGCCAGTTGCCACGCCGCCTCGCTGCCAGCAAGGCCGCCGCCGATGACATGGACGGGATTAAAGGGGTTTATGGTCATGGTGGGGGACTCATATACACACCGATGCGCCATGACAAGGGCTTGCAACGCTTAATGTCCGGGCTTAGGTTCCCCTTGTTAATATAGTCAGTCTGAAAAGGTGAAAATCCGTGGAGTCTTCGTTCTTCGATATCATAAAGCCCGATCTGTTCCTTGCCGGTCTTGTCATCGGCGGGGTCATCATCATGATGCGTTTCATGCCGCGTCTGATGGCCGGGGTGCCGTTTGTCGAACCCAAGGCGGTTAACGACTTGATGGATGCCGGCAAAGAGCTGGTCATTATCGATGTCCGCACGAAAGATGAATTTAACGGCCCCCTTGGCCATATTCGCGGGGCCCTTAATCTGGCCGGGATGGAACTGGATAACCGACTGGCCGCCGCCGACAAGCAACTCGACGACTTGAAGGGCGCGCCGATTTTTATTGTCTGTCGCACCCACAACCGCTCGCCCCGTGCCGCCCGCATGTTGACCAAGGCCGGATTCAGCCAGGTCGCCATTATCAAGGGCGGCATGATCAACTGGAACAAACAGGAATGCCCTGTTGCCAAATAGGCAGGAGCATCCAGCCCTGCCGTACCTGCTGCTGGTGCTGGCGATTGCGACGTGGGCCGGTAATTTTGTCGTTGCCCGCTACATGCGTGGCGACATTCCACCATTGACATTGAATTTTCTGCGCTGGGGCGGTGCCTTTGTGGTGCTGTTGCCGCTCTGTCTGGGCAAGTTGCGCAGTGATATGGACATCTTGATACGGCACTGGAAGTGGCTGCTGTTGATGGCGGCTTCGGGTGTTGGAATTTTTCACAGCTTCGTCTACACCGGTTTGCAAACGACGACGGTCTTGAACGCCGGCCTGATGATGGCGGTATGCCCGATTATCATTCCGGGTATCGCGTACCTCATTCACCGTGATCGCCTGACCATGCGGCAGTTTATGGGGATTGTCGCTTCGGTGATTGGCGTCGTTTTTATTATCACCCGCGCTGACCTGGAGCTTCTGATGTCCTTGAAGATCAGCACCGGCGATTTATGGTTTCTCGCCGCCGTGCCCATGTGGGCGTTTTATTCGGTGATCATAAAGGACAAGCCCCAAGGCTTGTCCTCACGCGCCATGATGCTGGCGATTACCGGCGTTGGCACGCTCATGATGTTGCCCCTCTATCTTTGGGAACTGGATCGCCTGGGTGGTGTCCCCATCAACGTGAGCACCGTTGTTTCTGTTGCCTATGTGTCGGTGTTTGCCTCGGTGATCGCCTATTTTGCCTGGAACAAGGGGGTTGGCGACGTTGGTGCCATCAAGGCAGGGCCGTTTCTGCATTTGATGCCGGTGTTTTCGGCTCTGCTGGCGATGATATTCCTTGGCGAAAGGCTCGAACCCTTCCACTTCCCCGGAATCGCCATGATCGTGCTGGGCATTGCCCTGACCACCTGGAAGGGGCGGGTTACTTCTTGACCTGATAGCCGGTTTTAAAAATCCACCAGACTGTAAACATGCAGACCCCCAGGAAGACCGTGATCATGGTCAGACTCCAGGCGACACTGACATCGGCGATTTCATAGAAGCTCCAGCGGAAGCCGCTGACCAGATAGAGCACCGGGTTGAACAGGGTGATCTTTTGCCATAGGGGGGGAAGCATGTCGATGGAATAGAAACTGCCGCCCAGAAAGACCAGCGGTGTGACAACCAGTAGCGGGATGATTTGCAATTGCTCGAAGCTGTTGGCCCAGATGCCGATGATAAAACCAAACAGGCTGAAAGTCACAGCGGTCAGCACCAGGAATATCAGCATCCATAACGGGTGGGCGATCTGGATTGGCACGAACAGGCCAGCCGTTGACAGGATAATCAGGCCGAGGATGATCGATTTCGTCGCCGCCGCCCCTACATAACCCAGGATAATTTCAAAATACGAAACCGGCGCGGACAGCAGCTCGTAGATGGTGCCGCTGTATTTCGGGAAATAGATACCAAACGACGCATTGGCGACGCTTTGGGTCAGGATCGACAACATGATCAGTCCGGGGACGATGAACGACCCGTACGAGATCCCGTCGATCTCGGTAATTCTCGAACCGATGGCCGAGCCGAAAACGACAAAATAAAGCGATGTTGAAATAACCGGCGAGACGACGCTTTGAAACAGGGTGCGGATGGTTCGCGCCATTTCAAACAGGTAGATCGCCTTGACCGCGTGAAAGTTCATTGGCCTTCCCTGACCAGCGTCACGAAGATATCTTCAAGTGAGCTTTGGGTGGTGTGCAGATCCTTGAATTTGATGCTGGCATCATGCAGGTCACTTAACAGACCGGCAATGCCGGTGCGTTCTTCCTGGCTGTCGTAGGTGTAGATCAAGCGCAAGCCATCATCTGACAGTTCGAGTTTGTAGGCATTCAGGGTGTCTGGCACGTCAGCAAGTTCATGCTGCAATTCCAGCGTCAGTTGCTTCTTGCCAAGTTTTTGCATGAGCTCGGTTTTTTCCTCAACGATGATAATCTTGCCGTGGCTGATGACGCCGACCCGGTCGGCTATTTCCTCTGCCTCTTCGATGTAGTGGGTGGTCAGGATGATGGTGACGCCGGATTCCCTAAGGGCGTTGATGTGGTGCCACATGTCCTTGCGCAACTCCACATCGACACCGGCGGTCGGTTCATCCAGGAACAGAATTTCCGGCTCGTGGGCCAGCGCCTTGGCGATCAGCACCCGGCGTTTCATACCACCGGAAAGTTCCATGATCTTGTTGTCGCGCTTGTCCCAAAGGGACATGTCTTTAAGGACTTTTTCGATATGCCCCGGATCAGGTTTCTTGCCAAACAGGCCACGGCTGAAAGCCAGTGTGTCCTTGACCGACTCAAAGGAGTCGGTGGTCAGTTCCTGTGGGACCAAGCCGATTTTCGAGCGGGTCATCCGGTAATCATCAACAATGTCGTAGCCATCGACCGTGACGCTTCCCGTGCTCGCATTGATCAGACCGCAGATGATGCTGATCAGCGTCGTCTTGCCGGCGCCGTTGGGACCAAGCAAGGCAAGGATCTCGCCGTCCCGGATATCCAAATTTATCCCCTTAAGGGCCTGAAAGCCGCCCGAGTAGGTTTTCGATAAATCGGAAATGGAAATTAATGTGCGCATGGCGGTGACTATAGCGGCATTAGCGTTCAGAAACAGTGCTATTGGCGGCGAACCACCCGGCCAATTGATCTTCACCGATAGAACCATCGGCAGCGGCGAGAATGGTGCTTATGATATTGGTCTGATCGGGAGCGCACTCATAGCCGTTCAGTTCAAGAAAGATGATGGCGACAAGATAAGCCGTGCGTTTGTTTCCGTCGTGAAAGGGGTGGCCTTTTACCAAGCCGAAACAATAGGCGGCGGCCAGGGTGAAGATGTCCGGTTTGGGCTCGTCGTAATGCCATTTGTGAAGTGGTCGCGCCATGGCGGCTTTCAGCAGGTTTTCATCACGAACCTCACCGGACAGGCCGCCAAAAAGCGCAACAGATTGGGCGCTGATCGTCGCAGCCTCATCATCGGCCATCCATATGGGTTCGGTTTCGCCGCCCATGATTACTTAGCGAGTTCTTTGAGGGCTTCCCGGTCGCGCGCCATGACACGCTTGGCGATGTCCATCGTCTTCTTGAATTTGGGGTCGTAGGGGGTAACAAGAACACCATGTTGGGTCTCAACAACATGCAATTTGTCGCCCTCACTGACATTCAGGCGGTTCAAAACCTCCTTCGGCCATGTGGTCGCCAGCGAATTCCCGACCTTGCGCAGTTTGAGTTCCATGGGGTAATCTCCAAATAATTATACAAATGTTATTACATTAATATAATTATTGCAAGTGTCGGCAATCAAACAGGATTCTCGCTTTTGCGGGAATGACGGGGAGGGGGGAGATGGTTTAGGCCCGCTTCTTCGTCCGTGATTTTTTAAAATACGGCTTCAGGTATTGCCCGGTGTAGCTTTTCTTCACCCGGGCGACATCTTCGGGGGTGCCGGTGGCAACGATTTTGCCGCCTTTGGTGCCGCCGCCGGGCCCCAGGTCAATGACCCAGTCGGCGGTTTTGATGACTTCCAGGTTATGCTCGATGACAATCACGGTGTTGCCCGTATCGACCAGGGTATGCAGGACCTCGAGCAACTTTTCCACATCGGCGAAGTGCAGCCCGGTGGTCGGCTCGTCGAGGATGTAGAAGGTCTTGCCGGTCGCCCGTTTCGACAACTCCTTGGCCAGTTTGACCCGCTGCGCCTCGCCACCTGACAGGGTTGTCGCCTGTTGGCCCAGATGAATGTAGCCGAGGCCGACTTTTTGCAGGGTCAGCATCTTGTCGCGGATGGACGGCACCGCCTTGAAGAATTCCGCTCCCTCGTCGATGGTCATATCGAGCACATCGGCGATGGACTTGTCGCGGAAACGGATTTCCAGGGTTTCCCGGTTGTAGCGCTTGCCGTGACAAACATCGCACTGAACGTAGACGTCCGGCAAAAAGTGCATTTCGATTTTTATGACGCCGTCGCCCTGGCAGGATTCACAGCGCCCACCCTTGACGTTGAACGAGAACCGGCCCGGCTTGTAACCCCTTGTCCTGGCTTCCGGCAGGGCCGCGAACCAGTCGCGGATCGGCGAGAACGCGCCGGTGTAGGTGGCCGGGTTGGAGCGCGGGGTGCGGCCAATGGGTGACTGGTCGATGTCGATGATCTTGTCGATGAATTCGATACCCTCTATGGCTTCATGCTCGCCAGCATGGGCGCGGGCCGAATGCAGCCGCCGGGCCAGGGCCCGATACAATGTCTCAATCACCAATGTCGACTTGCCACCACCGGACACGCCGGTAATGCAGGTGAAGGTGCCGAGCGGAAAATCGACGCTGACGTTGTTCAGGTTGTTGGCCTTTGCCCCCTTGAGGGTCAGCTTGCGGCCTTTTTTGGCAACCCGGCGCTTGTGGGGCATGGGGATCTGTCTGATCCCGGTCATGTACTGGCCAGTCAGGCTTTCCGGGCTGCTCATGACCTGGTCAGGGGTGCCGCTGGCGACAACCTTGCCACCGTGAACGCCGGCGGCGGGGCCCATATCGATCAGGTAGTCGGCGGCCATGATCGCGTCTTCGTCATGTTCGACGACGATCACCGTGTTGCCGATATCGCGTAAGCGTTTGAGGGTTTCGAGAAGCCGCGCGTTATCGCGTTGGTGCAGGCCGATGGACGGTTCATCGAGCACATAAAGAACCCCGGTCAGGCCCGAACCAATTTGCGAGGCAAGACGGATGCGCTGGCTTTCACCGCCAGACAAGCTGCCCGAATTGCGCGACAGGGTCAGATATTCCAGTCCGACGTTGACCAGAAAGCCAAGCCGTTCGTTAATTTCGCGCAAGATGCGCTCTGCTATTTGCTGTTGTTTTTTGTTGAGTTTATCATTCAGTTCTTTAAACCACTGGGCCGCCGCGTCGATGGACATATCGGTGACTTCGCTGATTTGTAAACCTGCGATCTTGACGGCCAGGGCTTCCGGTTTCAGGCGATGGCCGCCACAGGCCTCGCAGGTGGTGATGGTTTGATAGCGTCCCAATTCGTCGCGCACCCATGATGAGTCAGTCTCGCGCCAGCGCCGTTCCATATTGGGTATGACCCCTTCGAAGGCCTTGTTGACGTCATAAGACTTGTGGCCATCGTGGTAGCTCATGGTCACTTCCTCATCGTCGCTGCCATATAGCAGGAGGTCGAGGACGCTCTTTTTCAGTTTGTTCAAGGGTGTTGAAAGTTTGAATCCGAAGTGTGCAGCCAGGCTTTCAAGTGTCTGGCGGTAATACTGTGATGTCGAATTTGCCCACGGCGCAATCGCCCCTTCGGCCAGCGACAGGCGGTCATCGGGGACGACCAGTTCAGGGTCGAAATACATTTCCGTGCCCAGCCCATCACAGGAGGGGCAGGCCCCGAACGGATTGTTGAACGAGAACAGGCGGGGCTCGATCTCATCAATGGTGAAGCCTGACACCGGGCAGGCAAACTTGGCTGAAAATGTCGCCCTCTCGCCGGTTTCGGAATTTTCGGCAAAGGCCAAACCATCGGCAAGTCCCAGCGCCGTCTCGAAGCTGTCGGCAAGGCGGGTTTCAATTTCAGGGCGCACGACAATGCGGTCAACGACGACTTCGATGTCGTGTTTGAGCTTCTTGTTGAGGGTCGGCACGTCGTCGATTTCATAAAGCTCGCCGTCCACCTTGACTCGCTGGAAACCGCGCTTGGACAGGTCCAGCATCTCGCGTTTGTACTCACCCTTGCGGCCGCGCACGATGGGGGCCAGCAGGTAGAGCCGGGTGCCTTCGTCCATGTCCATGACCTTGTCGACCATCTGGCTGACGCTCTGGCTTTCGATGGGCAGGCCGGTGGCCGGGGAGTGGGGAATGCCGGCGCGGGCGAACAGCAGACGCATGTAGTCGTAGATTTCGGTCACCGTGCCGACCGTCGAGCGCGGGTTGCGCGAGGTGGTTTTCTGTTCGATGGCAATGGCCGGGCTCAGGCCGTCGATGTGATCAACATCGGGCTTTTGCATGAGTTCCAGGAACTGGCGGGCGTAAGCCGACAGGGATTCCACGTAACGGCGCTGCCCTTCGGCATAGATCGTGTCGAAAGCCAGCGACGATTTGCCCGACCCGGACAGGCCGGTAATCACCGTCAGCTTGTTGCGCGGGATGTCGACATCGATGTTCTGCAAATTGTGTTCGCGGGCGCCGCGGACGGAAATTTTATCCATAATGGCCTTAATATGTGTCATCAAGTGGGCGTAAACCTCCAGATTTAATAGTGATCGGCCCGCGCGTAAAGGGTCATGGCCACCGAATCCTGATTACAATGCTATGTTCTCTTTTTGTTCTTGTCTAGGCGCGTTTAATTTGCCATCATGGCGGGGCTCGAAATTCCCCACAGCTTGTGGATAAAAGCTGGCTGGCAGGGGCTCGGGCAAGCGTGTAGAGTCCGCCGACAAGCGAGTCGCGGTTACAGTTTCAGTTAAGGGGATTTTTTATGGCAGGCAGTGTTAACAAGGTTATTCTGGTCGGCAATCTGGGACGTGACCCGGAAGTACGGTTCGCCCAGGACGGCACCAAGATCGTCAATATGAGCCTGGCGACCTCAGAATCCTGGAAAGACAAATCGACCGGGGAACGCCGCGAGAAGACCGAATGGCACCGGGTCGTTATTTTTAACAACCATCTGGCTGATATCGCCGAAAAATACCTGCGCAAGGGCTCCAAGATTTATGTCGAAGGGGCGCTGCAAACCCGCAAGTGGACCGGCAATGACGGGGTCGAGAAATACTCGACCGAGGTTGTCCTGCAGCGCTACCAGGGCGAGCTGACGATGCTCGACACCCGCAGCGAAGGCGGCGGTTATTCCGGCGGCGGTGGTTCTGACAGTGGTCCCGATTACGGTGACGGCTCCGATAACGGCGGCAGCAGCGGTGGCGCTGGTGGCGGTGGCGGTAATGCACCGGGAAGCGATCTGGACGACGAAATTCCGTTCTAGATGTCGGCAAACGCCAATGAGATTGCCATCCATGAGCACTTTGTAACGACTGCTGGTGCGCTGTCCCCGGCACTTGCTGAAGCGCTTAAGGGCGTTGGCGTTGTTTCGTTGGCAAAGCCCAGATCAGGCAAAAAGACAAACACCCTGGGATACTTCCTGTCGCGGGCCATTGTCGGGCAGCAATTATCGACCAAGGCGGCTGGCAGCATTTGGCAGCGGGTTGAGGCGGTGGTCGCGACTTCCAAATCCGCTATTCCTGATTATTTTGGTGAAAACTGCTTTGATGCGATCAGGTCGTGCGGGGTGTCAGGAAGCAAGGTCAAAGCCCTGCAAGGCATTCACGCCGCAGACCGGGCGGGCGACCTTTGCGGCAAAACCCTTGCCAAAATGGATCACGCCAGCCGTTCAGAACAGTTATTGAAAATCTGGGGCGTCGGTCAGTGGACCTGCGATATGGCCTCTATCTTCTTTTGCTGTTGCCCCGATGTCTGGCCTGAAGGCGATGTGACGGTGCAAAAGACCTTCGCCCGCCTGATCGGCAGACGAAAACCGGCCAAGGCGGCACTGCATTTTGCCCCGCACCGCTCCTATCTGGCCCTGGCCATGTGGGAAATCGCCGACGCTCGGCCTGAGTGATCGTTGAATGCTATCATTACCCCAAAGCCAAAAAAGGCGCTGCGTAGATGATCTCGCCTGAACGTTGAGCAAGTGCGTCCGGGACCAGTTCAAGGGCCATAAAGTAAGGCTTCGGATAGGGGGTCTCGAACCGGTCGGCCATCTCGACACTAAAACCGAAGCGCTGATAGTAATTGGGCTCACCAAGCACGAAGACGCCTTGCCAGCCATCGTGTTTGGCCTTGGCCAGCCCCTCAATAATCAATTCAGACCCGATACCTTTGTTTTGGCGTGTCGGAGTGACGCAAACAGGGGCCAGAGCCAGGTATCCTTCGGGTGCCTGCAATATGGAAAACAGGATGTGGCCGGTTATCTCGCCGTCTTCCTCTGCGACCAACGACAGGGCGGTGTCGCCGGATTGCCTTAAGGCGTCAACCAGACCGGCTTCTTCTGTCTGCCCAAAAGCCGCAAGGACGACGTTTTTGATGGCGGGGATATCGGCGGCGTTTTCCTCGCGGATCATCTGTTCGCGCCTTTCGGGGCGGGCGGCAGGGCGCTCAGGCGATCACGGATGGTTTTTATGAAGTCCAGGGCGTCAGCATCGCCCGGTCCGCCCTGCAAGGCGTCGAGTAGGGAATTGACGTCTTTTTCGACAATGCCGATGGTGTTGGCGGGGTCATACTCTTCGCGGGACCAGGAAATGCTGTCGAAATTATCGCCAAACCAGGTGCCGCCAGAGCTGCTTTTCATCACTTGCAGC
>JACKQG010002925.1_pt1 | contig 21610 bp, 23 predicted proteins | sample 8237621 | NCBI WGS metagenome assembly JACKQG01 (sample SAMN15677084, study PRJNA649215) | marine metagenome | biome: marine; feature: Black Sea; material: saline water; isolation source: suspended particulate matter (SPM) from the Black Sea western gyre | collected 2013-06-09/2013-06-10 | depth... | reverse complement strand
TATCTATAACGCCATGCCTGAAGCTGGCGTTGATGCTCTGATTGATTATATGAAGAATTTTGAAAAGCGTAAGGCCTAAGAGTTATATTTTGATCTATGGCTATTTTATGTTATCTGTCTGATTCATTACGGTGTTGTTAGAAAAAGTGCGGGTAGTGCTAAATGATATTAAGGAAGAAGGTCTGGAAAACGTTTTCAAAAGACATAACCGTCTAGCCCGGGCTACCCGTGCCGCTGTGAAAGCCATGGGTTTAACCCCAGTCGCTCCAGACAGCCCCGCCGATAGCGCAACGGGAGTATTTGTTCCCGATGGCGTGGATGGGTGGAGGGAAACTGGTTAAAAGCCTGCGTGACGATTTCGGCATCACTCTGGCATGTGGATAAGATCAATGGAAGGGAAAAGTCGTGCGCATTGCTCATCTGGGTTATGTCGACACATTTGACGTCATCATAGCCATTTCGGCTCTGGAGAATGGCCTTAAAAAAATTCGGCGCCCAGGTTCAGCTTGGCAAAGGCGTGGCCGCCACTCAGGAAATATTATTAGAAGCTTATTGAGAAGAACCGCCGGTTATGTCCGGCCATTAATATTTGGAGCTAACGAATGAAAGTTCTTGTATCAGATAATCTCTCGGCAACGGGAGTTGAAATTCTTAAAAAAGAATCCGGACTTGAAGTTGATGTTAAAACAGGTCTTTCCAAGGAGGAATTGATAAAAATCATTCCCGCCTACGATGGTTTAATCGTCCGAAGCGCCACTAAAGTGGTCGCAGAAATTATTGAGGCGTCCGACAACCTGAAAGTTATCGGAAGAGCGGGCATCGGCGTTGATAATATTGACTTGGATGCGGCAGGCAAAAAAGGCATCATAGTCATGAATGCCCCTGAGGGAAATATCATCACCACCGCCGAGCATACTATGGCCTTGCTGATGTCCCTGTCCCGGAACATCCCGCAAGCCAGTGCCGCCCTAAAAAATAAAAAATGGGCCCCAAAAGAATTTATGGGGGTAGAGCTTTTCGAAAAAACATTGGGCATTGTTGGGTTAGGCCGAATCGGCTCTATAGTCGCCGAACGGGCCCGTGCTTTTCACATGAAGATCGTAGTCCACGACCCATACATATCTCAGGAAAGAGCCGAAAAACTGGGCGTAGAACTGGTAGAACTGAAAGATCTGCTGGGACGCTCTGATTTTCTGACTCTGCACACTCCCGGCTTAGCTGGCAAACCGTTATTGGGAAAAGAAGAATTCGGACAAATGAAGCCCGGCATTCGCATCGTCAACTGCGCCAGAGGTTCATTGATTGACGACGCTGCACTGATTGAGGCCGTACAATCCAAACATGTCGCCGGGGCCGCTCTGGATGTTTATCACAAAGAACCTCTGGATCTCGACAGCCCTCTTCTGCAAGTGAACGAAATCATTTGTACCCCACATCTGGGAGCCTCTACAGGAGAGGCGCAGGAAAAAGTGGCTATCGCGATTTGTGACCAGATCATAGACTATCTCAAATATGGCAACGTCCGTAATGCGGTCAATGTTCCGTCCATAGATGCCGAGACACTGGCCCAAATCAAACCCTATCTCGTTTTGGGCGAAGACCTTGGGAACTTCATTTCGCAACTTATAGATAGCCCGATCACTCGAGTTGAAATTCAATATAACGGTGAAGTTTCTACTATGAAGGTAGAACCCATAACCATTGCCATCTTAAAAGGACTCTTCAACCGTTCCATTGAAGGCATTAATATGGTTAACGCTCCCTTTATCGCAAAAGAAAGAGGGATTGAAGTGCAGGAGTCCAAAAGTAACGAAGTGCACGAATACACCAACACAGTTCAGGTGAAAATCATCAGTGAAAATGGAGTCCGAAATGTAACCGGTAGCATTTTTGGTAAAGGCGATTCCAGAATTGTGCAATTTGACGAATACAACATGGAAGCCGTTCTCTCTAAAAATATGCTCGTGCTGAAAAACATGGATGTCCCCGGCGTAATCGGGAACCTGGGAAACATTCTCGGGAAAAACAACCTGAACATCGCAGGCTTTCATTTAGGCCGACAAGGGGAGTCAGGCAAGGCCGTCGCCATCATCAACATCGACTCGCCGCCCACGACGGAAACCCTGAGGGAATTACGCGAGACATCTCACATTCTCAGTGTTGACAGCGTTACCCTTTAGCATAGAAACATCTAAAGCAAACAGAAACAAAAAAGCGAGGCTCCCTTTTCAGGAAGCCTCGCTTTAGTTTTTTGGAATCCGTAGGATCAACCTTCCTTCGCCTGCCCGCCCTCTTCACCCTCTTTAGCAGCAGGAACAACTTTCTGACCGAAAACACTAGCAATCACATCATTGATGGCATCATGGCCCAAAATATTATAAACCGTATTTGCCGATTTAAAATGTGGACTAGTAAAAAGGCTCAAAACCTTTTTACTGGTGTAACCCAGCATCATGAACTCATGCGCATAGTTTTCTGCCACGAGCCTTAGCGTATCATCATCGGCATCCTCATCACCTGTCGGAGGCCCTGCATCGGGGTCAACATCCTCCTGAATTTCGTAAACATAAATCAAGTGCCAGCCAAATTCAGTCTTGATCGGGCCAACGACATCTCCCTCCTGCGCAGTAAATGCGGCGACTTCAAAGGGTCGAACCATGGCTCCTTTTCCAAACCACCCCAGATCTCCTCCGCGTTTTTTCGATGGGCATTCGCTGTACTCCTCGGCCAGCTTGGTAAACTCCTCACCCTGATCAATTTTCACCTTCAATTCATCCGCAAGCTCTTTGGCACCCACTAGAATATGCCGGGCCTGAACTTTTTTAACTTTTCTCTCTTTAGCCATGATTCAATACCATGAAATTATATAGAATGGTTTTTCCGTTTTTTAGAAAACCCGTTTTATCAAATGATCTACCGCCCTCGAACATGTGCATCAATTTAGCATCAACGCACAACACTTTTTATATTTCTTGCCGGACCCACAAGGACAAACATCGTTAGGCTTTACTTTCCCTTCCTGCACCTTCAGTCCTGGCGTATTTTTCAATAACTCCTGACCAATTTTTTTTGCTTCCTTATAACGCTTTTTCAGCCTTTCATTAAAATCTGGAATAGCCTGATTGATGGCAATCAACATATCACTATTGGAGGATTCCAGCTTAGCGTCTTCCATTTCCCTCAGGCGTTCATCTAGAAAATAGGTTGCGGAAAAAACAGGCGCATGATCGGCATTATCCAGTTCCAGCTTATAAAATGAAAGTTTCAGGCTACGATTATCATTGCGAGGATCAATGTCGTAGGAGTCTTCTGCGAAATGGGGTTCTTTATTCAAATTAAAATCGAGCATTTCCTTGTTTCGCGGGAACAGTTCAAAAAAATTGTAATAATTTCCCGGTTCGAACTCCAGATACGAGGTTGGATTTTTCTCGCCATAGGCTTTCGCCTCCACAACCCTCTGTTTGAACAGAAGTATTAACTCATCCGGTGAATTTTTGGCGAAACCCTTGGCAATTTGGGTTTGAATATCCGTCAATCGCGGATGGTCGGGAAGGGGATTGAAGGTTTTATTAAAATTAACCTGGAAGGCAAAATCATTATCCCGATTGTCCTGATCGCGAAGACGCACCACAACATAGTTGTAATCATAAAAGGGATGGGTGTGATAAAAGTCTTCAAGGACATACGTGTTCTGGTAGTTCTCTTCCTCGAACCGGTACGTCATTTTCGAGTTTTCACTCTCCTGCTGATTGATTTCCCAATAAGCTTCGATGACAATTCCCTTTCTACTGAATATTTCAGATTACCGGATCTTTACCTGTTCATGAACGGCTGAAAGTTTAAAAATCCAATCTCTTGCAATTTTATTAATCAACGCGGAAGAGGAGAATTAGAAAAACCCGGATACTTTGTAAAAACCTCACCCGCATCTTCACGTTTTTCAATATCCCGAACCGCACGCACCGAATCTTTAGTGATATCTTCCTTATGATTGGCATTCCCATGCCCGTAGCGGTAATAATATATAGCCGCGGTAGCATGGGGAAGTTCGTTAGAAGTCCAACTGGTGAAGCCCCCTCCCGGTGAGAAAGCCTCACTTATAAAAATGTCCATGCGATCCATATCCCGAATGACATGGTCTTCATCATAAAGACTTTCGGCCTCCTCCAGAGTCGGCATTCTCCAGTCACCATACCCGGCAAATTTTCCGTGGCCCAGTTCCTTGATGTATTCCAAAGCTCTATACCAGTTCACCCATTTACTGGTATCTTGAAAAGAGTCGGTTTGTTTCCATATCAGCTTGGTTTTCAAATCGGTAACCGTGCCATCACCGTTATCTACAAATTGTTTTTTTAAATCCACGCTTCTCTCCAACCCTGATCCTGGTTTTATGTCTGAGTCTGCCTACTTTTCAATGTCGCGGACAAGCCTGGAGGTCCCTCTCGATACGCGAAAAATATCATCGTACATGATGACTCCTTTGCGAAAACTAATGCGCACACCCTGTATATTATGCCGCACATCGCTGGTCCAGCAAAGGAACCCACATCCGGGCTCAAATAAAGTGGGAATATGAATTAACTGTCCCATGTTATCTGCATTTTTCAGTTTTTTATCGAAGAGACTTTTAGCCTCCTCTGCCGTGGGAATTCTCCAGTTGGAAAAACCGGCAAACCGCTTACGGTTAAGACTTTCAGCAAACTCTTTAGTCTGGCGTTGGTTCATCCATTTACCCGCCAGTTGCCATGTATCTTTTTTTTGCCAGACAAGACGTTTAGCGGCATCGATAACCGTGTCGCTATCCCCTTCCATAAATCGCTCGTCCGTTTGCCCTGAGCTTTGTTCAGCCATGGTATTTACGAGTCACTTTCCATATCCCGAACCGCACGGACACCATGACTACGCAAACCTATCTGATGCCATTTATAGTCTCCATTATAATAATGAAACCGAATGGCTAGTCCCTTGTCAGACTTATTCAATGTTTTTGTCCAACAAGTCAAACCACATCCTGCGGGAAAACCTTTGGTTAAAAATACAGTATCACCATAATTGTCTGTAACGGGATTAGAAACGTCGTAAATCGACTGCGTTTCCTTTCGGGTCGGCATGCGCCAGTTCTGATAGCCACAAAACCTTGTCCGGTTCAGCTGCTGCACATAGGTCTTGGCCTCATCCCAACTCACCCACTTGTCCAATTCCATATAGGAATCCACTGCCTTCCACATCAGGCCCGTTTTGTGATCGGTGATGGTACCGTCCTTATGAAGTACAATGCGGACAAAATCCGGATCCTCTTCCTCATTAATATTATCCCGAACCAATCGCACAGCGCTGGGGAAACCGTCATTCTCTTTAGCCAGCCAGAATTCGTAATCAGACCTGTAGTCATAGGCCATGGCAGCCTTAGCGCCACGGGTCTGACTGGTCCAGGTCGAGAACCCGCACCCGGAAGTAAAAACAGGATCGATATGAATTTCACAACCTTCCACATCTGTATTGCTGGCTGCTCGATGAAAAAGATATTTGGCTTCAGAAGCGGAGGGAATGCGCCAGTTGCTATACCCGGCGAACTTTTCTTCATTCATTTTGCGCGCCAACTCCTGGCTTTCATGCCAGGTGATCAAACGCCCAAGGTTGACCCAGGTATCCTTTTTCATCCACATGAGGTCATGCTTCGAGTCCGTAACGGTACCATCTTCGTTATCCAGATACTCTAATTCTATTTTGGTTTCTGTCATAAGTTTATTTTCTACGTGTAGGGGACTGGTACCTTGAGACTTTGTCTTTTCTACAGATGCGAACCGAGCCGAAACTATATTCCTCAACACTAACAACCTTGCCTTCGCTGTAGTCAAATCTTGGCCTGCGGGTGGATGTATCCCCGGCAATCCAGGCTGTTTTAAACGCTCCTTCTGGAAACACCGGATCGAGATGAAGGGGCACCCCTCCCTTTCCCGGGTTTTCGCATGACTCATCAAAGAGTGATGTGACTTCATCGATATTAGGCAATCGCCAGTCGTCAAACCCGCCAATCTTTCTAAGGTTCTTTCTATCGGCAAACTCCACCGCTTCATGCCAGTTAAAAAACTTACCCTTGTCCTGCCAGGAATCTTTTTTCAACCAGTAAAGACGAGTTTTATTATCAAAAATAACATCACGGCCTTTTTCGACAAACCTTTTAGGCTTATCATCCTTCTTGGACAGAGATTGTTCTGTGTGCTTGACTGGAGATTTTTCTGTTTCCTGAGGAAGTTCTTCTGTCATTTTTTCCTATTTTCTCACAATGGCCGACAATGTCGGCAGGTTGAATTCTTTCGTTATATACTTATCTCGCCAGTATAGCCTATTTGCACGCTGTCCTCATCGACATTGACAATGACCGGAACCACATATTTGTCGTCGGAATACTCCAGCAACTTCTTCAGGCCCTGTGGATCTTTATCCACATTTACAAACGCAAAAGACCGGTGCTGTTTTTTTAAGTCCTCCACGAGCTTCTGAGTGTGAGGACAGTCTTCCTTGCCAAAAACCATATAATTCGCCATAACACTCCAGTCAGAATGCCCCAACGCCGGGGCGGGTATTAACGTTCAAATGTCTTGCTATCTTTGCGCCATTCAGGTTCCCACTCTTCCTGAACCACATCGCGAGTCACTCGGCAATGGGAATACTCGTTGTCCTTATGCTCCCACATATCATTACCCGTCACATAACTGAATTTTTGCGCATATTGCTGGTAGTCCGGTTTTTCTTCATAGGTCCAGGTATTATGACCCCCACTCGGCTCAAACAAATCTGAGATATGAATTTCAGCCTCATCTTTATCCAGATTAGACTGAGTAAACGAAAAAAGGCTTTTGGCCTCTTCACCGCTGGGCAGTCTCCAGTCATCATAACCCGCGAACTTTTTGTCATTCAACATTTCGCAATAATCGTGGGCCTCAAACCAGGTGATCCCATAACTATGCTCTTTGTATGAATCATCCTTTTTCCACATCAGACTAGAAATGGTATCGCTGATGGTTCCATCTCCATTATCAATGAAGTTGGGAACCTCTTCCTCCACCACAGCAACATCTTCTTCGTCCTCATCGCCCCACTCATTTTCACCAACCCACTCAGTCTCCGGCTCGCCCTCTAAAGCTTCCGGATCTACAGCATCATCAAATTCGGTGGGGTCATCATTTTCAGACATTTTAAACCTCAACTTTTAAAGCAGAAATTATCAATCCAGATCCCTGACCATGCGCACGGATGTCCCGGTGGTCGACACCGACTGGTCCACACAAACCTCTTTCATGTTCGGGAAATAGCTCTTCCAAGCATAAGAATCATAACGGGTTTCAGAAGTCCACACACAGGTTTCACCGCCTGCCTGATAATTGGAGACCCGTCGCGCCGGTTTTTTCGGTAAGTTCAGGAACACATCCCGATACTCATTTTGGTTGCGGAATAAAGAACGCACCTCACTTTTGGTCGGTAGCCGCCAGTCGTTATACCCCAAATATTTTTGTTCGTTGCAGGCCTTCACATAGGCATGACCTTCATCCCAGTTGAGCCATTTCCCTAACTCCTGCCGTGAATCTTTCAACACCCACATCAAATCATTATCCGGGTCTTCGACTGTACCATTATCTTTCTTGAGCCAACTACATTTTGATTCCGCCACACCTAAGCCTCGAACCTATCAGTAAAATAAAAAACACCCTATGCTTCTCGCTCATTCATTCTGTCCCGGTTGAACATTTCCCCATCCCACCAGCGGAAAAAGCAGGACAAACATTGATCTAAACAAATGAGACAAGGAGAAGAGTGTTCCACTCTTTCACCTATATGAATAAACTAAAAATTTTCTTTTCTTTTAAAGTACCACCCAGACACCGGGTTTTCAAGCCAAATTCAAGAAGCTTCCCACCCTAAAAAACCTGAGTATCCACAGGCAAAATGTAAACCGGGCAGACACCCTTCAGCCTTTCAAAATATCACCCTATCTCGTCACCCAGGCACACAGTTTATACCTATCGCCAACCACCCCCCTGAGTGATTTTATCTCTGACTTCCGGCACATGAGCAATTTTAGCTTTTGAGTTATCAAATTCACCGCGCACAAGACGGACGCTGGAATTAAGGATATCATCGACCTCCTTATGTCCGCCGGCACCACTGCTGAAGGAATAAACATAGGCCGTGATCTTACCCCGGGTATTGCTGGTCCAGGTATCGTGGCCACAACCTTCGGCAAACACCGGGTCAAGGTGCACAAGCATGTCATACTTGTCTTTCAGGGCTTTATCTACCTCAAAAAGGGAGTGCGCCTCCCTCTTGGTGGGGAACCGCCAATCCTGATAACCCGCAAAAGATCCTTCGTTTTGTTTGACCAGATATTTTAAAGCCGCCGTATAGCTGACGAACTTCTGGATATCCAGATAGGAGTCATTTTTCTTCCACATCAATTGAGTCAGGCTGTCGTTCACCGTGCCGTCCTCATTGTCCACAAACCTGTTTCCACTCATAATTGTCCTATTCCAAATTCTAAGGATGGCTCTATTTTATGCTTCTTACCAGATAAAATCCAAAAAAAAAGCCGGGGGGCTATAAAGCCCCCCGGCATAAAAATCTAATCTAAGGTCTATCGATTTGTTTCACGACCTGAACCACCACCAGAGCCGTTACCATTCTGACTGAAGAGACCGCGCTCGGTTCCTACAGGCTGACCCATACCTGGCTCGATGTACGTTCCAGGTTTAACATGGTCCAGATGATAATTGGTCTGATAAGTCTTGTGAGAACCAGCATCCTTTTTCCACTCAACGCGGTTAGCGTTTTCAACGCGGTGGGCTTGACAATTTACAATAATGTCGCCCGGACCTTTGTTGTCGAAAGTAGATTTTGGCTCCAAAGAATTTGCCAAGAATCCACCAGGCTCAAGAGTCCGGTCAAAATTCTTGTCCCATGAATACCCTAAGGTTCCAACATTGATGTGAACAACTGTTGATTCCGTCTCACTCAAGTTCTCAATAACCCAACTGGCATTGAGACACGTTGAATTGCCGCCTGCTTTCACGGTAGATACGTTTGCGCTGGCAACTGATACGGAAAATACAAAAAACACTGCTAGTAATGCTACTACGGTCTTTCTCATTGTGCTCCCCCTTTCGAAGCTTAATAAAAAACAACTTTAAAAAAACTCTATTTAATCATCAACCTCTTCGGTGATTCGTGCTCAATACCTTAAATCTGCCAGTTTAGCGACTGCATCAAAACGGCGGATTTCCCCCGCAAAACCTTCCGAGTCTGCCTAGGGTGGCCTGAAAATATCAAAAGCCCCCAAGGAAGTCAAGCCTTTAATGTCAACCCGTTGATTAGGCAAAAAATCAATTATATATCAATGAGTTACAAAGATAAAATATCCCGACATAGCCCGTCCAAAATCCTGTTTCCGTGACTTTTATACTCTGAATTTCAAAGACGTCAGTTTTATCAAGTCCGTAGAGTTTCTGAGAATCTTTTCACCCTCCTCAGAAATATCATTGACCACCAACTGCATACTACGAAGGTTGGTCAAGGTTTTCGATGTTGCAAGGTACTTGGCCCCCACATCACTGATACTGTTTGAGGCCAGATTGAGAGTCCTTAGATTGACAAACAGTGCCGATTCGGCAATGGCCTTGACTCCTTCATCTCCAATACTGTTCTGCGAAAGATCCAAAGCTCGGACACCTTCCATAATTTCATTCGCGGCCAACTCTTTCGCACCCACCTCTCTTAAGAATTGAGCCTTCAAGCTCAGCACTTGTCCGTCTTTACTCAATCGGTCCCGGATCAAATCATCCAGCTTTGACATAACACACTCCCAACAAAAAATTTACCCGACACCCGGGATTTCTTTAGCCACAAAACCGTATTCATCATAGATGCTATAACCTTCCTGAATCATCTTTTTCCCATACTTGATCATCAGGTTGGCCTGACCGTGATTAGGATCAATATCGACGGTTTTTTTCAGGTGCTTCAGTCCCAGTTTGATATCTTTGACTTCATCGCCATAGTTTTCAATTTGCCGAGCCTTATCAAATAAGTCCGAAGCCCACTTGTAATAAATTGTGGCAATTTGTTGAGGAGCATTCTTGCTGATATAGTCAACAATTTCCTCATCCGCCTTCAACTTCGGAATATCCTGAACAGCCGCCTCAAACTCGCGCAGAGGAATGGCATAATCGTCATCATTCACCGAAGAAATCGTATTCATCTTTTTGTGAGCAGAATGTAAACCAACTGAACTTTTCACCACGGTAGATTGAATCCCCGACATCAGCTGATGGTAATAAAGGTTACCAATGCCGAAATGAATGATGGCGCTGAACTCCTGGTTTTCATCCAGCAACAAAGCCTGCTCAAAAGATTCCCGGGCTTCGTCCGTCTGCCCCAACTCCGAGAGAGCTTCACCTAGATTATAATAATGGACACAATTATCCGGGTCTTCCTCGATCTGCTGCCGAAATACTTCGACCTGAGCTTCGAGGTCAAACTCAACCTCTTCTTGCTCTTCGTCAAACTCCGAGTCTTCCTCTTCAGAGTCTTCAGGCTCTCCCGCCTCAAGCGAGTCTTCAGCATTCTCCAGCGGTTTCTCGACTTCTTCGGATTCCGGCTCTTTTTCTTCTTCACTCATGATCAAACACAATATGGGGGAATACCCTCTTCCACCCATTCTCCCGCTTTGCCACTGTTTATGTTTTGATGATTTTTTAACGCACCTGAAACAATCTTTTCCCTAGACACCTCAATCTGGCTCATAATTTCACCTGGCGAATCGTTCAACAGGTTGCCGAACTTGGGCTTACACTTCAGGTTGCCAACATCACAGCACGGTGTAATTTCTCCGGTTTGCTGAACGGTGACAATCTCAATGGTGCCACGGGGAATGGTGCATTCCAAAAAATTAATATCCCTGGGAAAAGGCTGGGCGTTCATAGCCCGCTCACCTTTTTCGTCAACATAAAACCCCGGGATCATATTCAACCCAAAAGTGAAGTTGTCCGTACAAATATAATTTTCAGAACCTTCCATATGCTTTAAAAAAGCACCTTCATCACACTCCGGGTTTTCTCGCAAAAGACTTTCAAGTTTCGTGCGATAGGCTCCAAGCAGAGACAGGACGGATTCATATTTCTTGTCCCGCTCTTCAAAAAATGCGATCAGAATGCCAATCTGGCTCAACAAGTCCGGCACTTTTTCAAAGATCATGTTGACGATCAATTCGTCTTGCAGCTCCAGAATCTCTTTAAGAAGTGCCTTTTGCCGAGACTCCCAAACCGTTGGGTACAACGTGAAGTCCACACGCCCTGACAACTTCATAATTTCAACCAACCTCTGCCAACGCGGAGATGTTGCCGAACTGATGTCCAGATTAGTGTGTATGCGTACGTTTGGTGTCAGCTTTCTGAAAATTTTAAAAATTTCAACAATGTGCGGGTTTTGCGAAGGCTCCCCACCCGTCAGATTAATTTCCCTCTTGGCCAACTCACGGAACACCTCGATCTGGAGAATTTTATCCACCATGACCTGAGCCTGCTCCGGCATTAAATGCCAATCGCTCTTGGGGATCTGCATGAGCGGTTCGTAGACATGGCAATACTGACACTCATCCCGTACATAGCGATTACAATTGGCTTCGGCAAAAATATTTATCATAGCCCTCAACCTACGCCGGTTATTGTCCCCGCAAACTTATCTACGGGGCGGCATTTCCCGAGTCTATACCCAGAATAGTCCTTACCGGCCTGATGGTGGACAAAGAAAGACCTGGCCCCCCTCTAGCACTGGGGTAGGTTCTGCCTCGAATATAGTTGAACCCCCAAGCATACTCATCTTTATAAACCTCGCTGGACCAGAAACAACAACTGGAATAACCGAAAATCGGGTCAATATGAATTACATTTTCGGTCCAATAATATTTCCAGGGGACATCCTTACCTTCCTCATAGAGGGATTCCAGTTCTTTACGCGTTGGCAATCGCCAGTCCGAGTAACCGACAAAAGCCTCCTTGTTGAATTTTTCAAGGTAGGTTTGCGCATCGTTCCAGTTGATCCAAATCTTTTTTTCCTGATAGATATCAATCTGCTTCCACATCAACTTTTCTTTCAGGTCGGTAACGGTCCCATCCTTATTATCCTGAAATCTCGGATCATTAGAAGGCTTCAGTGGCGGCTTTTCTTCAGTGAGGGATAGAATCTGACCACCAAAAATCTCATCGGTACTACCGCTACCAGAATCGGCCTGTACCTCACTCGCCACACACACAGCCAACATCAGAAAAACAAGCTGCAGGGGTTGGGTCAACAAACGAAAAAGACGAATCATGCTTTTGGGGATCATCAAGGATTTCCTAAAAATCAGGTCTGCTAAAAATGTCTACTCTTCCTGCGGTGCCCAGTCAGGCTCCCAGGATAAACAAATACCGGATGGATTATAGAACTGCCCAGGGTCCTTGCCGACAATGCCCCATTTGGAAACAAAGTTCAGGTCCGGGTCAAACTTCTGGATTCTCTGGTTCAAAGTATCGACGACAAATACATAGCCGTAGGGATCTTCCACCAGCGAGACCGGGCAGTTGAACTGACCATCGCGTTTGCCCGACTCACCAAGAACGTCTAAGGGGTGACCTTCGCGGTCAAAAAGCTGAATTCGGTTCTGACTTTTTTCGGCTACCATGATGGTTCCATCCCTGCGTACGGCAATGCCAGTGGGGAAATTCAATCTGCCCAGTTCGAATCCGTACTCACCAAACTTGGACAGAAATTGTCCATCCTCGTTGAAAATCTGGATGCGCTGATTGTCTCGGTCGGCCACATAAATATTGCCTTCCCGATCCAACGCCAGACCAACCGGAAATTTCATGAATCCGTCAAAATTCCCGGCAAATCCAAAACTCAGAATAAACTCGCCATCGCTATCGTACCTTTTGACGCAATGGTTGGAGGTGTCTGCCACCAGAATGGTCCCGGTAGGTTCGGCAACAATTTGCTCAGGCATATAAAACTTTTCCTGCCCCCAGCCCTCACCCCCAAACTCGAGAAAAAAGTCCCCATCCGGATCAAACTTTTGCATCCGATGACAACCCGTATCGACAACCCAGATATAACCCTCGTTATCAACAGCCACTCCACTTGGAGTCTTAAACTCTCCTGGAGTATAAGGAGGACGGGTACCGCCAGGTTTCCCAAAATTCATCAGCAGTTTTCCATTGCCATCGAATTTCTGGATCCGGTCATTGCCGGAATCTGCCACCCAGACATAAAGCTGGCTATGATCTATCTGCGGACTCGCCTCAGGGAGCGTCTCTTCGACACCCGCTACTTCCAGTGCCTGAGACGGAGCATCTTCATTATTTTCTTTGTCTTCTGCCAAAACAAACCTCTCTTCCACGAATCGGGAAAAAATTAGACTCCAAATAAGAAAGAGCCCCGAAAGGGGGCTCTTTCGCACTACACAATTGAACTTTTCGTTCCAGAAAATCCAAGGCACCCAAATAAACTACAAAGCGTTTTTCAGAAAGACACGAAGGTTTATTTTATCAGGAACCCTTTTACGTCCAGAATCTGGTATTCAAAATCGCAGGTTTTTTGCAGTTCATCGAGCCTTTCATTCCAGTTCTGTTTGAAATTATCCAGGCTTTCAGATTTGGGTTTCTTTTTCATCAGACCCACTTCGCGATACAGTGGCTTCACCATATTCTTGAAGACCAGTTGAATTATATTCCTAAGATTAAGAATACATTGTTTGGTCACCTCTTCGCGGGTCACACCATCGACCTTTTCGAGAAGGCGCAGGAACGATTGAATTGTGGTGATCTGAACGGTATAACTTTCAGCCAACCGGTGGTCATACTTCAAGCCACAATCAATATAGGCCGGCATGAGGAACATACCAATATGATGATCAAATTTAACGGAAAGAGTGATCAGCTTTTGCAGATAATCAACTTCACGTAAATCTTCTTCTTCATCTTCACCTTCAGCCAGTTCCTTAGTGGCTTTTTCTTTTTCCTTTTGAAGTTCGAGTTTGATCTTCTCCAACTCGCTCAAATCAGAAAGATGATCGACCTCTTTTTCTTCGGCCGCCTCTTCGCCTTCCGGCCCGGGGTTTTGCTTAGTTTCAGTATCCTGTTCGCTCAACACAAGTCTCCTTCCTTACAAGGGTAAAACAATACTTTTAAAAGAGTTCTGGGAATTGCCCGTAAGTATAAGCCTTTTTCCCGGAAAGTGTCAACTGCTAGCCGCAGGGCAAATGAGCAACAACTCGCGGCGTAGTCAGCCGGTTAAATCGGCTTCAATGAACCATTGCTCTCTCTCCATCCACTGTCAGAACAAATCTTTACCCCCTTCCATCGATGTCCATCTGTGTGAATCTGTGCCTCGAAATGATATACTCTTTCCTAATCAAGACCTTGAACTTATACAATCGGTTCCTAAGAAGGCCTCTGGAACATGAAAGAGTTTAAATATTATGAAAACCGCGCTCCTTTTTCCGCCGCAGTGGTACCCCAGTCAACCCTATCTTGCACTGCCTACCTTGAAGGCCCACCTTGAATCCAAAGGCCATGAGGTAGACCAGTTCGATTTTAATATAGAAAGTTATGAGATATTCCTGTCTAAGGACTACCTGGCTCAATGTGTAGAGATCGTCCGGCACCGGCTGTCGACCCCTGCTTACACAACCGAAGAGCAGGAAGTCAAAACCGTTTACCGGGATATTCTGGCAGATACGGGGTTTCTCGACTCCGTCCTGAATGAAGTGGAAGATGCAAAAAATGTTCTGCGGGATGAAGAACGTTTTTTCCAGTTTGAAACTTATAAAAAAGCCTACACCACGCTGAAAATAGCCATGAAGCTCATTTCCTACGCCCACTTCCCCAGTCGGCTGGATCTGGACTCTTTTTTTATGATGGGGAATCCTGAAGAAAACCTCTCAGGGATTCTCTCGGCAACGGCTGACACGGTCAGGAATCCCTTCATCCGTATGTATGAGGAATATCTGATGGAAAAAGTCGCCTGGAACGATTACGGACTCGTCGGCATATCCATCATCCACATCGGACAGGTCATACCCGGCCTGACGCTGGCACGGCTGTTGCGCAAGCGGTTTGAACATCTGCATATCGTCATCGGCGGAAGCGTGTTCAACCGTCATGCCGACCTGCTCGACAACAAGCAGGCTTTGTTTGAGGAGTTTTTTCACAGTGCTATCGTCTCCGAAGGGGAGAAACCTTTAGAAGAGTTGGTCAGCCATCTCAAAGCGGGAAAATCTCTAACAACCGTTCCCAACCTGATTTATATGGAAGGGCAAAAGGTCATTCATAACCCCAAAGCCGAGGCTCTGCCTTATGAGCATTTGGTGTGCCCGACCTTCGACCAGTTGCCGCTGGATAAATATTTAATGCCTTATCCGGTGTTGCCTTATATGTCGAGCCGGGGTTGTTATTGGGGGAAATGTACGTTCTGCACGCATAGTTTTATCTACGATTCCTATTACCGCAAAGAAAACGAAACCCGGGTAGCAGAAGAAATCGGCTATCTTGGAAAAAAATATAACACCAAATATTTCACCTTTTCTGACGAAGCCATCTCCCCCAACGCATTCAACCGCATGTCCAAGGCCATCCTGAAACAAGGCGTGGAGATGCGCTCACTGGGAATGCTCAAGTTTGAATCCGGCGACAAAGAATCCCCCGAGTTGTTTGAAGATGTCTATAAAGCCGGATTCCTCATGCTGTTTTTCGGGCTGGAAAGCGCCAACGACCGCATCCTTAAAATCATCGATAAAGGTTGCGATCAGGATACAGAACGGAGCGTCTTGAAAAACAGTTCAGATGCCGGAATTTGGAACCATCTCTACCTGTTTTTCGGGTTTCCCACAGAAGAACGCGAAGAAGCCGAAGACACTATTCAGTTCACCGTAGAGAACTCGGAAGTCGGCACCGGCACCATCCATTCTGTCGGGCAGTCCATTTTTGCGCTGGAAAAGGATTCCGCCATCTACCACAATCCGGGCAAATTCAAGATCGATCGCATCATTCATGACCCGGATCGGGATATGGCCATCGTGTTCGATTTCGATATCAATGCCGGAATGCCCCGGGACGAGGTGATGGAGGTCTACGAGCATTTCGATTCGGTGATAGAAGACACCTTCCCCTCCCGCAATATCTGGAATTATCTATCGCGCGAGCACTTCCTTCTCTATCTCGACCGGTTCGGCAAAGAAGAAATTCTCAACATGGCCAGAACAACAGTAACCCGCTAGGCCAGCATGGCAATTCGGCAAAGGCTCATTAAGCCGAGACAGCTCTTTGTACGCAAAAAAAGCGATGGCTCACTGAGTCCAGCGTCACGCTGGGTAGTTGACAGGGTGTGGGGGATGACCTAGAATTTAGGGCACTAACAAATCAGAACAAACTGAATCTCGAACCTTTTATAGAGAGCTAACCGATATGGGTGAAGCAGGCAAACCGACAGACTGGATCACAATGAAAATCGATCCGGAGATTTTTGAAGAGTTGGGTGTCCGCGACCCTGAAGAAACCAAGCGGGAAATGGCAATCACAAAAAAGACCCGTCAAGTCACCAAAGAGTTAAAAACCGACCCCGACAACATGGATCTTCAAATAGAACTGGCCACCTTGATGATAGATGGTGCCAATTATGAAGAAGCCATCAAAAAACTGCTGACCATTCGCAACAAAAGACCCAAAGACGCCAAGGTATATAAACTGCTCGGCACCGCATATGTATTGTTCAATCACGAAGAAGAGGCCCTGATCGAACTCAACCGGGCCTGTGAACTGGACCCCAATGACGCGGAAAACCACTTTAATCTCGGAGGTCTTTATTTGCTTCGGGACATGTTCCCCAACGCGGCGAATTCATTTGAGAGAGTCATTGAGTTGGACCCTACAGACACGACGGCCTACGCCAACCTTGCGGCGGCGTATGACATGCTCAAACTTTATGACAAGGAAATCATCGCACTCAGAAAGGTGTTGATGTTCAATCCCGAAGATAAGGAACTACGTTCCGCCCTGTCCACGGCTTATTTTCATGCTGAACGCTATGAGGAAGCCATTGATGCCGCCTTGTGCGTGGTGGATATCGACGATAAAGACACACAATCGTACTGCAACCTGGGTAGTTGCTACTCCGTGCGCAATATGGTGGACGATGCCATCGGGGCTTTCAAAAAAGCCAGCGAACTGGCACCCGACTATTCCCTGCCACACACCAACCTGGGAACCCTTTATGCAAATATGGGAAGGCCGGAAGCCGCCATCAAATCATTCAAAACCGCAGTGAGCCTGAATGTGGCAGACGCTGGAGCCTGGTTCAGCCTGTATAATTGTTATAAAGATGTCGGGCTAATGGAAGACTCGCAGGATGCCTACAGAAAGTATGAGGGGTTGATGAACGAACCCGCTCCTGTGGCAACAGAAGGCGGAAACAACCCGTCTAATATTCCCGGCGGAGTTTCTCAAAGCAGCCAATACGCAGGCGGCGGAGACATGGAAGGAAATGCTCCCGGCATGGAAACATTGGCCGATGCCAGTGAGGACCCTAAATAGCCTCCCCTGAAATTCCAACATGACTCATCCAAATAGGGTTGCGCTTGGGGAATTCAAGCCATCAGATTATTGGGCTACCCATGTCAATTCCATTTTCTATGGCATCAAGGGTCCCGAAATCCACAACCATTTTCAAACTTATGTGAGCCTGGACTATCGTCTGGCTCACGCGCTCGCTAATGATTTTTATGCCAAAGCTCAAAGCCAACAGCGTCCTGAAAATGACAAGTGGGTGGTGCAGGAATGGGGCGTGGGCAATGGCAACCTGGCCGCGTGTTTTCTCAGTCGTCTGCGCGAAATAGACAGTGACAACGAAGTCTATCCTTTTGTCTATTATATCCTTTGCGATGAATCCGAAGAAATCCTGAAAGGCGTGCGGGCCAATGCCCGCCTACTGGAACACGCCGGGAAATTTTCCACAGTTCGCGTTCATGCCGAACATCTGGACTGTTTTCGGACCCACTCCGTAGCAAAAATAATCACCAACGAAATCTGGGACGATCTGGCAACCAAGGTTCTGTTGAAACATCAGGGACTTTATTATGAGGAATACCTTTGTCCTTTTCTGGAGACACTGCCCTCAGAGGATTTTCTTGAGCAATTTAAAAATAAGGATCTGGAAAAACTCGCCGCGTTTCCCAACTTCCTCAACACCATTCACTGGGAACGGGATTTTCAAAGGGTGGATCTGGATGACTGGCCTTTTGCCGAAATTTTAAAGGCTCACGCCGAAGAGTTTAAAGATGAAATTCCCATGCCCATCAATACCGGGGCTTTTGCTGCCATCAAAAAAGCCCGTGAACTTTTAGGACCCGGAAATTTTGGCTACACCAGTTTTGACTACGGCATGAAAACGATGAAAGATCTCAATCAGGAAGGACGGCCCTATTTCAATTTATACGGCGGGCAATACACATTTATGGTGAACTTTCCCCTGCTTGAAAATATCGGCCGGTCTTTAGGATTCACCGAAATCACCCGTGAATACCAGAATCAGTTTGTGGGAAAAGACCTCGGGTCCGAGGTCGTCAGCCTGGTGGACCTGGTGCAAAACCACCCGCAGGTAGCCAGCATGGCTCCGTGGGATAGAGATATTCTGATGCTCGGCACGCTCAATGCACTCAACACCGTTTATCAAAGCCCCTACTCAGGAAAACTCGACTACCCGGCCTTGCAAGGCACTCCAAAAAAACAAAGAAAGCAAATTGCCCAACTGGCTAAGAACCTTAGCGGCCGAGGTGTTCCCGATACTGTAGCCTATGTCAGCCGAGAGGAAGTTCTCGCCGCCTTAAAACCACTGCGAAAACTGGGTTACCGGGAAAAGGATATTCAGTCTGCTTTTCAATCCCCGCCCTCTGCGGTTGCATTCGTTCATATTCAGTTCAGTTCATAGCGGGTTACTCTCGCAGGTAAAGTTGACATTTTCATCTGGCACGCCGAAACTACCATTTGTTTGTCGGGATTTTTCCATCTGCCGCCACGGCGAGTGGCTGCTAGCATGTTGTGTATTTCTTCTTTCGTGCTGCGAAGGATTTTTACAGGAATGTTTAACCCCCCTAATCCCCCCTTGTCAGGGGGGACATTAAATTGATTCCCTCTGGGGGATACAGGGGTTGCACTTTGTGTGGGGGGTGCGCTTAATGTTCGGCTTTTCACTCACGCAATATCTGGAGTCCTTTTCGCAATGCTCAGCATTTTTGTCGAAACCAGTTGCAACCGCTACAACCGGGACGAATGTGTCTCCTGCCATGTCTATGAGCCTCTGATGGAACATCCGGTTTCCCAGTGGCACCTGACGGTGGAACAGGCCGTGAGTATGGCTGAAAAAATCAAAAATGTGGAAGTGCTCAATGCCCTGGCGCAACAGGAGATCAACCTGACAGGTGGAGAAGCCTCGCAGAACCCGGAAATTGTGGAAATCTGCAAAGTGTTTCAAACCGTCACACCACATGTCTGCCTGCACACCAATCTCGATATCCTTTCGGACACATCAAAACGCTGGCTCAGACTGGTCGAGTTAATGAAACTGGGCATCAGGGTTGATATCACCCTCTACCCGACCGCATGGGAAAGCTCACAAAAATATTTCATGGGGGAAATGCTGAAACTGCAGAGCAAACTGATCGTGAATGTGGTCTATGAATCGCTGACCGACTTGCAAAGCCAGATAGGACTGTTGTTAAACTTCTTCAAAGACACGGCTTACACACACGTAACAGAATTGCTACAGACCTACGCCGATAAAATAGCCTCTCTGAACAAAGACCACTGCGATGAAAAATTATTCACCCAGCATCTTGGAGATACCGAAGCCTTTGCCCAAAAACCGGAATTCACTTTAGGGCTGAGCTTGCTACCCGCATTCAAAATTGACGATAACGGTCACCGGTCCATGGCTTCGATGCCTTTTCCCAAAGACCCCTATTTCATTGGCTGCCCCGCCGCCCGAGGTTCGATAGACATCATGACCATTCAGCAAAATGGTGAGATGACCCCGTGTTGCGATGTCGGGAATTTGAAATGCCAACCGAAATTCGGCAACGTGCTAATGGATACACCGGAAGAAATCATGGCAAAAATGGAAGGGTCTATGAAAGTGCTGGCCTCAGGAATCCAGAAGAATCACGAAAACCTGAAAACAGGAAAAGCCGGGCATCTGGTAGAAGAAGGCATCCCTCCCTACTGTCATTGACTCACTCCCGTGAGAGGGATTGGTACCATTTTGGAAATATTATTTGGTACCTGGATCAAAGTAAGGTTCGTTAATTGGCAGGGAAAAAATGGTTGCTATAGGCAACTTTCGGCCAGAAGCGGACATTTACTATCTTAATATGATTGCGAATTTCAGATTCAGGGCAAGGCGTATTATTAGAAGATTTCATGCGACTTGTCCCTTATTACTATTCCGAGAGGAGGAATTATAGGCCATATAATCTTGAGAATTTTTATCACAGACGAAGGCAACACTGTGTCTTGCTCTTGTTATAGCCACGTATAATTTTGCACGAGTTACAGCGTTTAAATCTACATTCGTATCAAAAATCCAATTTTTCATGTTGTCTGTTGGATAGATTAAGACATGATCAAATCCCATTCCTTTTGAGTTCCCAAAGTTATAAGCTTTTGTTGAAATAGAAGTTTCCACTCTCCTATCCCATCTAAGTTGAATTGCAGATTTATCCCGTAAGTAATCTTCAACATCATCGGGATGAACCAAATATATTCCTCTATTACTTACATCTCGCAACTTAAGACAGCTAGGGCACTCACATGAATTACTGGGAGGCAAATCAGGGTGCAATTTTGAGGCGAGGTCACATATTTCCTGATTATTTCTATGCGAGGTTGCTAGAGTTGTTTCGTCTATCTCACAGAAGATTTTTGTCGAAAGTTCCGCAGAAATAAAATCTTTAATTTTTCCATCCCTGTATTTCGTATATTTTTTAGGATTGTGTGTGAGGTAGGTAACTTGCCTTGGATCTCCAACCAAGAATATTTCAAGGTTTGCGGCCATAAGCAGTTTTATTAACTCTAAGTCATATCCTGCTAAATCTTGGACTTCATCAATAAAAATATGAGAGTAAATCTGTGTTAATCTTTTGATTACCGCACCTTTTGATCTTTCATTACATCTGCATACAAACTTAGAGACCTTATCAGAGTAAATTCTTCCATCAGGAGAAAAGTAATGGTTTTCGGTTTCGCTATTTTCCTTGTAGAGAATAGAAATCCCCTGTGAATTTTTATATTTAATTCCAGACGCTTGGTTGACCAACAGCATTCCTTTGATTTTTTTGTCTAAAACAAAGTTCTGGTAAGGACGCACACCATGTTCTAAGAGAAAAGAAAACCACTTTTGGATGGTGAGATTATGTGGAATTATTTTAAACTTATTTCTGATTTCTAATTCATTGGCTTCGGTATACGTAGTAATCAGGAGTTATAGTCAAATGTGGTGTATGGGAACATGATCAAGCGGCGTTCCTTTGACG